>Ga0137389_10001499_pt1 | contig 13646 bp, 9 predicted proteins | sample 15con2h14BmetaG_FD_104645 | JGI IMG/M metagenome (GOLD analysis project Ga0137389, IMG submission 104645) | Vadose zone soil microbial communities from Angelo Coast Range Reserve, California, USA - 15con2h1.4B metaG | ecosystem: Environmental > Terrestrial > Soil > Vadose zone > Saprolite...
TCATCCAGGCGTTGTGCTAAGAAGACGATGCTCATACCGCCTCTCCCCAGTACTTCGAGCAGGCGGTAACCCGCGATGGTGCGACCTGGCAGGTCTTCAGATCTCGTGAGCATGCGCGTCCCCCTTTTTCGCAGCACGAATACTTCTTTCTCATAGAAGGAAACGATTCAGGAGGGCAATAGATTTCACCTGGTTGCCTGCCATACCTGAACGGTCATATCTTCACCGCCAGAGGCGACTAGCGAGCCAAAGGGAGACCACGCCACGGCGAGGACTTCATTGGTGTGGCGGAGGTAATGGAAGGAAGCGGCTCCGGTGGCAGCATCCCACACGTCTACTGTAGCGCTGGCGCCTTCATTGCCGGAGGCGATATGTTTGCCATCGGGCGACCAGGCAACAGCAGACACTGTGCTGGTATTGCCATGATAGACGAGCAGGACACTTCCCGTAGCGACGTTCCAGACCTGAACCGTTCCATCAGCACTGCCCGAGGCGATGCGAGTATTATCAGGCGACCAGGATAGGGCGGCTACATGGCGACTATGGCCGCGATAAATAAGGAGAGTTTTCCCAGTGAGAGAGTCCCACACCTGCACAGTCCTGTCAAAGCCTCCCGAGGCAATGCGTGTCCCATCGGGCGACCAGGCCACGGTCTGGACCGCACTGGTATGGCCGGTATACGTAAGTAAGGTGGTCCCTGAGATGATGTCCCACACGCGCACGGTATTATCTGCACTTCCTGAGGCGATGCGCGTCCCATCGGGCGACCAGGCGACAGTAGTTACGTCACTGGTATGGCCGCCATAGGTCAGCAAGGGTCTCCCGGTGCCGGGATCCCATACCTGCACCGTTCCGTCGCGACTGCCCGAGGCGATGCGCGTCCCATCGGGCGACCAGGCCACGGCGGTTACTTCATCTGAATGGCCGCCATAGGTCAGCAAGGTCTTTCCTGTGAAGGCATTCCAGACACGTACTGTTCTATCGCTGCTGGCGGAGGCGATATAGTTGCCATCGGGCGACCAGGCCAGGGCATTCACAAAGTTGGTATGGCCGCGATAGGTGAGAATGGTGGTGCCTACGGGGTGGTTGGCATGAGGAGAAGGCGAGCGAACCACAAGAGCTGCTACAAGGTTCGCACCATCCAATACGATGATGGCCAGTGCCAGGATCAATAATCCGCTGGCGACCGCGTAGCGGGGGAGGCCCCGCCTGGGGTGGTTTTTTTGCTCGGACATGACTGGAAGCCTTTTCTCCGCCTGCAAGGGATGACCAGATATGGTTTATATAGATATATATTAATTATACCTATCGACACGTAACTTTGGGGACTGATGTTTTAGCGAGGGACGCATTGAAGGGCTACGAACGGGGCATACCTTCCGCACATTGCATCCATGCGCTTATACGTTGCATAATTAGGAAGAACTGAGCTATCCGCATGATCGACCCGGCAGTGAGAAACCTGGAAACGCTTGATGATAAAAATGTAAAACTACAGGTAACGAAGTTTGTCTTGAGAACTATACTGAGTGGGAAGGAGGTTAACTATGAAAATTGGCATCGGTCTGCCCGGGACGATTCCGGGCGTACACCGTACACTTATCTTTGATTGGGCAAGGCGGGCGGAGAGCGGGCCTTTCTCCAGCCTTGCTACTCTTGACCGGCTGGTATACCCTAACTATGAGGCGCTCATGACCCTGGCGGCAGTGGCAGGTGTGACGCAGCGCGTGCGCCTGGTGACGACTGTTCTGCTTGCGCCGCTGCGCAGGCCCGCTATACTGGCTAAACAAGCGGCCAGCCTGGATGCGCTATGCGGGGGGCGTCTTACGCTGGGCCTGGGAGTCGGCGGACGAGAGGACGACTATCGCGCCGTCGCGGTTCCGTTCAACAGGCGGGGCAAGTACTTTGACGAACAACTGGCTATTATGAAGCGAGTCTGGTCGGACCAGCCATTGAGCGCCGATGTGGGGGCGATAGGTCCACCACCGGTCCAACAAGGGGGGCCTGAATTACTGATTGGCGGCTACACACCGGCTGCGGTAGAAAGAATTGGGCGCTGGGGCGAAGGATATATCAGCGGTGGCGGTGGTCCAGAGAGGGCGGAATCGTTCTTCAAGATGGCTCAGGAGGTGTGGGAGGCCGCAGGGAGGTCGGGCAAGCCTCGCCTTGTCGGATGCACCTATTATGGGCTGGGGCCGAACGCGCCAGAGGCGATAGGCGCATATATAGGTAATTACTATTCTTTCCTGGGTCCAATGGCGGAGCAGATGGCAAAAACGATTCCTGCTTCACCCGAGGCGATTAAAGGGGCTATCCAGGGCTTTGCGAACATCGGGGCGGACGAGGTAATATTGTGGCCGTGTATTCCCAAGTTGGACCAGGTTGATCGCCTGGCAGAACTGGTGGGGTAAGAGTAGGCAGCAGGGCGAGTGATCTGTAGATACCTGTTCGATGAGCAGGAGCAGGTAAATCAGTGGGGCTTTCAATCACGATGCACACCCTTGAAGAGGATAAACTACTTATGAGCAGCAACCTCAGTTTTGAAAACACCGACACTTTCCTGATAGAAGAACGATTTTTCGTGCCATTGAGCGACATCGTCGGGAATGCGAATATCTCTGTCTATATGAAGTGCAAAGGCTTCGAAGACTACGAGGAGTTTTACCAGTGGTCATTGGCGAACCGATTTGAGTTCTGGGATGATCTTGCAAAGGAGCTCCACTGGTTTGAACCGTGGCAAACCACCTTTGAATGGACGAATAAGCCATTCTTCAAATGGTTCGTGGGCGGAAAGTGTAATATCGTGTACAACTGCCTCGATAGGCATATGCAGACCGCCACTCGCTCTAAAGTCGCGTTCTATTGGGAAGGCGATGATGGCTCAACCCGCACCATAACGTACGCAGAACTTTACAGCATGACGAATTGTTTGGCGAAGGGTCTACAGAAGTTGGATGTGAAGAAGGGAGACCGCGTAGCAATTTATATGCCGGCTATACCTGAACAAATAGCGGCGGTATTAGCTGTGGCTCGCCTGGGGGCTATACATACCGTAGTGTTTGGCGGCTTTGCAGCCAGCGCGCTTCGTGATCGCCTCAATGATGCGCAAGCGAAAGTGGTTATTACTGCCGACAGTAGCTATCGTGGTGGGAAATTGATCGAACTTAAGAGAATTGCGGACGAGGCGGTTGCCAAGGCGCCCAGCATCGAAAAGATGGTCGTTTTTCGACGACTTGGGAACGAGGTATCAATGAAAGCAGGGCGCGACGTCTACTGGGATGACCTGCTGGCCGATATACCAGAAGATACTGTCGTCCCTTGTGAGCCAATGGACAGTGAGGATCCGCTTTACATCCTGTACACCAGTGGCAGCACAGGCAAGCCAAAGGGAGTGGTACATGTCCATGGCGGTTATGCAGTTGGGCTCTATGCTACAACCAAGTTTGTGTTCGACGTAAAAGACGAAGATGTCTTCTGGTGCACTGCCGATGTGGGTTGGGTAACAGGACATAGCTACATTATTTACGGTCCGCTCATGAATGGAACAACGAATGTGCTGTTTGAGGGAATACCGACCTATCCCGCTCCAGACAGATGGTGGGGCATTGTCGAGAACTACAAAGTGACAATTCTCTACACGTCCCCAACTGCTATTCGCGGCCTGATGCGGTTCGGCGAAGAATGGCCTGCAAAGTACGATCTTTCTAGCCTGCGACTTCTCGGTTCCGTAGGGGAGCCAATTAATCCCGAAGCCTGGATCTGGTATCGCCAAAATATCGGGCACAACCAAACCCCCATTATGGATACCTGGTGGCAGACGGAAACGGGTATGATTTTAATCAGCCCCACTATCGGCCTGCCACTCAAGCCAGGCAGCGTAACCCGTCCTTTGCCGACAATCGAGGCCGAGGTCGTTGACAAGAATGGTATTACTGTGGGTCATGAAAAAGGGGGATTCTTGATCATACGGCGGCCCTGGCCAGGCCAAATGCAAACAATCTATGGCGATCCAGCTCGTTATGCAGCCTACTGGAACACGATACCAGGTGTGTATTTCACAGGTGACGCTGCCACTATAGACAAGGCTGGCTACTTCCGCATTCAGGGACGAGTAGATGATGTCATTAAAGTCAGTGGCCATCGATTAGGGTCAATGGAGATCGAGTCGAGCCTGGTCGGCCATCCTGTTGTGGCAGAAGCAGCGGCCATCGGCAAGCCAGACGAAGTCAAGGGAGAGCACGTCAAAGTATTTATCATCCTCAAGAAGGGTTTTGAGAATTCAGACAAACTGGCAGAGGAGCTAAAGCTGTATGTTCGAACCACCGTCGGCGCACTCGCCGTACCAGACGAACTTGAGTTTGTGCAAGGTCTCCCCAAGACGCGTTCCGGTAAAATTATGCGGCGTGTCTTACGAGCCAAAGAACTGGACGAGCCAGTCGGTGACATCAGCACCCTTGAGGTTTAGTGGTGCTGGTTACTCAACCTGGAGTATCCGTTCTTTCCGGCGCAAGACGTATGCGAAATGTTTTTATCTCAAAGGGCCTTACTTGAAACGGTAGCGTGTTTCCTTGATAGGAGACATCGTTGATTGGCTCCTCCAGAAGGTTACACTCTTGCGCGGAAAGAATTGATGTAGCAAAGGTGAGCGTGCCCCGCCCGCGCTGGTTATGGGCTTCGTATAGTCGCACAATCAGACCATCCCCATCCTCGGCAGGTTTCACCGTCTCGACTACGACGTGCATGCACTCTGTTTGTATAAAAGAAGTCCCACGATAAATTGGGCTCCCACGATAAATCGGGGAGCTACTGCCCGTTGTAGGTACGGTAGGGATGAATGTGGCCTTCTTTTGACCAGCCACGCACACTACCGGAACGTTGAGTTCGTAGGCACGCCGTACGCTCTGCGCCTCCCTCCAATCCCCTACATGCGGCAAGAGGCTATAAGTGAAGCGGTGCAAGCCTTCATCTGCATGAGCATCAGGATAGACACCGGACTTAAGAAGCGTCAGGCGAACGACATTATCGTGAATATCATGCCCATACTTACCGTCATTAAGCAAGCTGATACCGTATCCACCCTCGCTCAAATCAATCCAGCGATGAGCACAGACCTCAAAACGTGCCATATCCCAGGATGTGTTTCGATGCGTGGGGCGCTCAACGTTGCCAAATTGGATTTCATAGGTTGCGCGTGTGCTGTTGATCGCCAGTGGAAACGACGCTTTCAACAACGTCTGGTGTTCGTGCCAGTCGATCTCGGTGGCAATGTCGATGCGCGGCGAGTTGCGCCAGAGCGAAATACGTTGCGTGATGCGCGAGGATAAGTATGGGTGGACAATCTCGACGGTTGCGCGCACCGGTCCCTCTTCGACGATGCGCATAGATGTTACAACTTGCACTGGATACGGCTTCTCCTCATAAAAGAGATCAATATCCCAGGCGTCGAAATTCAGGGGACGATCCTCATAGGCGATAAGCTGGTTGCCTGTTTGCCCAGGGGCAAGAACATCACGCTCTGCACGTTTGTCGTAGAGCCGACTGATCTCTCCTTGTTCATCGATCCAGAGGTCATAATACCCATTCTGCAAGACGATTGTCTTTTCATCAGCGTAGGCAGCGCGAGTCGTAGATGGCATCTGCGCCTCACCAGATTCCGCATTGCTGGCTGCCGATACGACTTGCACTCCACATGGGGGAACGCGCACACCATCCAGCAGGAAAACCGTGTTCCCCTCCCAGTCAGTTGTTTGCTGGGCATGCGGAAGAGATAATGCAAGCTGCGCTGGCACCTGTATAGGGTCCGAGCGTTCCCACGCCAGGGTATTCAACAGGAGGAGATCCTGCTCTCCTGCAGGGATGTGTTGCAGGACAACAGCGATTGCTTCGTCGTATATCTGCTTTCCTATGGCATGTGCCTCGGCATAGATCCGCTCGGCATCGTCATAGACTTCACGGATCGATGAACCGGGCAGTACATCATGGAATTGATTCAGGAGTACGAGCCGCCAGCCCTGATTCAGTTGCTCCTGGCGGGACGGCATGCCATAGAGACTGGCCCAGGCATTCAGCAATTCCACTTCACGGTAAAAGAATTCAGCTCGCCGGTTAGCCTGCTTGACGCGTGCCTGTGAGGTATATGTCCCCCGGTGATACTCTAAGTACAGCTCTCCTACCCATGAGGGCAAACGCGGATTCTCCCACACGCGCTGGTAGAGTTCCGCGAAGTAATCTTCGGCTCGACCGGCACGAACCTGGGGAAAGTCCGGCAGGTCCGCCATGATTTGCATCCGCTCCATTTGTTCTTCCGTTGGTCCACCACCACCATCGCCCCAGCCATACAGATACAGCAAATGATCGTTGATGTCCTGTTGACGATAGTTCATCCAGGTCCCTGTCATATCGCTAGGCCGCAAGGGGCCGTTGTAGCTATAGAAAGTTGTCGTTGCATCCAGTTCTGGCGCCGTGATAAAGTGAGTCAGGACCTCAGAGCCATCGATGCCGCGCCAGCGAAAGGTATCACAGGGCATACGGTTAAACTGGTTCCAGCTAATCTTCGTGGTCATGAAGACGGGAATATTGCAACCGCGCATAATTTGTGGGAGCGCGGCACTATAGCCAAAGACATCTGGTAGCCAGATATGACGGGGCCTGACACCAAATTCTTGTTGCAGGAAGCGCGTGCCATGCATAATCTGGCGGATGAGCGACTCGCCAGAGGTAAGGTTACAATCCGTTTCAACCCACATCGCACCTACCGGCTCAAAACGTCCCTCCGCGACACGCTGTTTCACCCGCGCATAGAGTTCAGGAACGTCCTCTTTCAACCATTGAAGCAGTTGCGGTTGGCTCTGGCTATAGTGGTAGTCGGGATAGCGCTCCATCAATCCCAGCACATTAGAGACAGTATGAGCGATCTTCTGGCGGGTTCTCCAGTAAGGCCACATCCACCCGACATCGAGATGGGCATGTCCGCTGACAGTGATCTGCGGGCGGTCGGGTCCCACGATAAATCGGGGTGCTACAGTAGGTCCCCGATTTATCGTGGGTGCCCGATTTATCTCGGGATATTCCTTGAGCAGGTACTCATAAGCGGCCTGAGCCGAGTCGGCGAAACATTTACCCTGCCAGCCCTCGCGCAGATCGAGCATGTTATAAGCCATATTGAGACGCGTTAATAAGGCATGACGAGCCGGATCACCTTCGTTGAGTGTGAGAGATGCTTCCAGGAGCGTCTGCATCAAGTGATAGAGTTGCCAGCTCACCATGCAGCGCGGGCGCAGCGTCAAGCCACCAAAGGGCAGAGGAACGCCTGTGTAGACCTGGAGCATCAACGTATGAGATTGCCCATCGCACGTTTCTTCAGGCAGCAAGAGAACAGGATGCCGCCAATCGAAAGCTCCGATAGCGCGCCCATCAAGAAAAACAGTCGCTTCCAAGAGGAGCAAAAGAGGATCATTCTCAGGGGTATCCCAATGCAATTGTAGGACCAGGGGCAGCTTTTGCAAGGAATTTCCCTCGATAAATCGGGCTCCCTCGATAAATCGGGGAGCTACGGGCAGAGGAGTCATCAGCCAGCTTGTTCCATGCTTCAGCCCCCAGATCACTCCTACTTCCAGCGGACGCCACTGTGTATCTGTATGCGATGGTATAGCCATGGGGCCAGTGGCAGCAATACTATAGACCGGGGAAAGCACATGGGCTGGCCCTTCGGTCGCTTTGCTCAATGCTTCAAGACTATTACGAAGTTTTTGGACAGTAAATACCACGAGAAATTCCCTTCATGTTTGCACTTTTGTAAGGGGATTGGAGGAAGGGACACGATGTGGTATACAAGAAGGTGAAGAATAAGCTTTTCGACCACGGAGGTGTCCCATGCCTGTCCCCATTATTAGGATACACACTTGTGCCAATTTGCTGAACGGTTCCCAGCCTTTTAGCCTTTGAGGCCTCCGCTGACGCCGCGCACAAAGAAGCGCGATACCAGTGTATAAAGTACGACGGCTGGCAGCGCGTACAGCATAGCGTAGGCGGCCAGTTGGCCGTAGTTCACCTGACCATAACTGCCGAAGAACGTATAGATATGCACCGAAGCCGGCAGTAGATTCTGGCTTTGCAGGATAATCAGGGGAACGAAGAAGTTCGTCCATGCCACCAGGAAGCTCCATACGCCGACCACTGCAATCCCTGGCGCGGCAAGCGGGAAGAGCACGTATATGAGCGATTGAAAGGTCGAAGCGCCATCAATCCAGGCCGCCTCTTCCAACTCGAAAGGGACCGAATCGAAAAAGTTCTTCATCAGCCAGATACAGAAAGGCAATGCACTGGCAACAAAGAAAAGAATAACCCCCTGGAGCGGATCAATGAGGTTCAGCGAGGCATACATCGCATAGAGCGGCGTCACCAGAGCTAGAACGGGCAGCGAGCTTGTGAAGAGGATGGCGTACATGAGGGGGCCCTTGAGGGGAAACTGGTAACGCGAGAGCGGATAGGCTGCCAGGCCCGCGAGGATGATCACCAGGAGCATCGTACTGATTGCCAGGATGAGGCTGTTGCCGAAGGGGCCCGCGACGAGTCCATTGGTGATAATCGTTTGAAAATTGATCAAGCTGAAATGAGCAGGTACCGTGACCGATAGGGTTGCACTCGGATTGAAGCTTGCCAGGATGGGCCATAAGAGTGGCACCAGGAAGAATAATCCGAGGAGCACCAAGATAACGTAGGCGGATGCCGAAGTCAGGCCGCGACGAATAGCCATGTTTCTCTCCTCTTACTCCATTTCGAACAGTTGGGAGCGTGATAGAGCAGGATACATATCCGGCAAAAATCTCCTCACTGCTCGTTAGAGGTCAACGCGCAAAACACGGATGTACAACAATGCAAGGATGGCTCCCACCACCAGGATCAGCAGCGAGATAGCGCTTCCATAGCCAATCTGGTAGAACTGGAACGCCTGGCGGTACTGGTAGATGGTCAAGAGTTCTGTATTGGGACTGCTGCCTCCTGTCAGCACATAGACCAGGGTGAAATCGGAGAGCGTCGCCAGGGTGATGAGTAGCAGATCAGTGGCAATACTGCCCTTGATGAGGGGGAGCGTAATATAACGAATACGCGCCCACAGACTGGCACCATCAATCGAGGCCGCTTCGAGCAATTCCGGTGGGATGCCTTCTAACGCGGAAGCGTACAGCAGCATCGAGAAGGCCGTACCGCGCCAGGTGTTTGCCACAATGATCGAGGCCATCGGGTAGTCCTGAAGCCAGGCATGTTGGGGCAGGCCGAAGGTTGCCACGATCGAGTTCAGGAGGCCAGGGGCCAGGACACTTTGCGGGCCGCCGGCAAGGAAGGAACTCCAGAGGAAACCAGCTACCACGTCGGGAATCACCCAGGCGACGATAATGATAGCCCCCAGGACCGCCTTAAAGGCGCGCTGTCGATGACGCATCAACATGGCTAAAAGCAGTCCTAGCAGGGCCTGGCCGATCAACGCTGAGCCAACCAGGTATGTCAGCGAGACACGGAAGGCGCTGAAGAACTCTGCATCATGCAGGATTTGCACGAAATTTTGTAATCCGACCCACTGAGGGGTTGCCGCGCCTACACCCGTCAAGGACATGTTGGTGAAAGAGATATAGAGAGCCCAGAAAGCGGGGCCGAGCATAAAAACAGCGATAATCAGGAAGGCGGGGGCCATAAAGTAGATGCCCAGACGCAGTCGCTTACGCCGGATGTGTCCATTGGCGGGTGTAACCATCTGCACTGGTTGCACCCGCTTCGTCTCAACTTGCATATTCCAACTCCTCAGCCAGGGATGGATCGCGGAACTCTCAGGGCGACCGCAAGGATCGCCCCTACCATATGCGATCTTCGGTGACTGATCCGTCTATAGTAGGGGCGGGGCTTGCCCCCGCCCTGGGAATACCGTGATCCACCCTCACCAGCAGTTAACAATACATGCGTATCGTCGATAGAAGTTTAAAGGAAACCCCTACCGAACAGCAAGTAGTGAGGATCTCCGCATGCTACGTTCCCTGTTCGACATTGTTGGGACCTGCAATCCCCGCGACCGCCTGGGCGTAGGCACTCATCGCGTCAGAGGGTGACTGACCGCTCATCACATGCTGCATAGCGGCGTCGATCTGGAGCGAAATCTTGGGATACGCCGGGAAACCTGGGCGGAATTGTGTGAAAGCCACCAGGCTCGTGTAGAACGGGTTCAGCGGGGTGTCGTGATACGCAGGTACATTGACGATATCCTGGCGTGGTGTAACCTGCCCGTCCGCAACGTCGTAGGTTCCCAATAAGTCCTGACTGTTGGCGGCCTTGAGTACCTCGAATGCCTGGTCTGGATGGGTCGACTTGGCCGTAATGGAGTAGGCCCAACCGCCGGAGAGAGTGACATAGTTGGGAGCCTGCCCGAATTCGGTCGGCATCTTGGCGACACCCATCGTCTGCTGCCACTGCGCCCACGGCGCTGGACCGCCGGAATACCAGTTGCTGCTGACCCAGGAGCCATCGATATCAATGCCAAGCTTCCCCTGCGGGATAAGTTGTTGCTGAAGCGTATTAGCAGCCTGGGTACTCAAGGCAATATCGTTGGTGGGTCCAAGCAGATTCGATGGATTATAGATCTGCTTGACGAAGTTGAGCGCATCGAGAAATCCCGGGCTGGAAGCAACCCATTTCTGCGTCGAGTAATTGTAGAGTGGATTTTTGGTGCCGTAGAGCAACATCTCGAAGCCCTGCATCGAGGAGGCCTCATCCATCGGAATGCCTGAGTAGAGGTTGATCGGGATGACACCGGGCACCTTCGCTTTGATCGCGCGAGCAGCCGACAGAATATCGGCCCAGTTTTGGGGCTGCCAGGTAGTGGGGAGTCCTGCCTTTTGGAAGATATTCTTGCTGTACCAGATCAGGCGCACATCGGTACCGTCCATCACGCCGTAGTTGTGACCGTTGAACGTCGTGATCTTCTGCATTGCAGGGAACCACTGCTGGCTGTATTCAGGCCAGGCAGCCAGGTACTTATCGAGCGGGGCCAGGTAGCCGGCGGTCACATCAGAGCTCACCAGGAAGCTGTCCTCGCGCACGAGATCGGGAGCCGTGGTGGCGGAACGCATCATCAGGTCGAGCTTCGTGTAATAGCTTCCCTCGTCAGCAATGATAGGTTCCAACTTGACTTTGATATTGGGGTTAGCCGCCTCAACACGCTGTTTCACCTTCGCCCACCACGCCCCTTCAGGATAGGGTGGAGGACCAAACTGCTCATAGGCGACAGTAATGGTGGCCGGTCCGTTGCTACTGGTAGTAGAAGGGCCACCGCAAGCCTGCAATACAGTTACTCCGGCGAAAAGCAGGACGAAAAGAGAAAGAGGGAAAAAACCCAAGCTTTTCAATAGCCTGTGCATAACACATCTCCTTGTTGATTGTACAGGACAGCGAGTCCTTGCAACTCTGTCGGTCAACGTCGGTGTGTACAATGAGCTTCAGTATCTCATGAACCAGGCACACTAGCAAACAACCAGGAAAGCTAGAAGGGGATAAAAGTGGTAGTCAGTTAAGAATGCTGGAATGTAGAGTCTCGGCTGCACCTCCTCTCGGCTATTATCGGGACGCTTATCACAAATACCATAGGTTAAGTATGGGTTAAAAAACGGAATTTGTCAATGGATATTTTTCAAGAATAGAAGCAGATTAAGTAGTGGAGATCTCATGAGTTGAGCTTGATTTGGTGATTGGTCCCCACATAATGCCGCTCCGTCTCCTCAGTACTTATTCTAAAAATCAGCTATTTTCCGCGTATCTATCTTTAAAAATCGAAAATCAATATGCCGAAATCCGAAAATTCGTTGGGTGTTTGCTTGCATAATATGCACAGATATGCTAAGCTTTGCCTAGCTTTGGCGCCACCATGCAAACCCTTTATCTCGTGCATCTCACATGTTACTGAAGAAGGAAGACTGATTTGATAGCGAAGCTGAGCAAAAAGGAGCGAACAAAGATTCTCCACACCCAACTCATGACCTATTTTCGTGAGCGCATTCGTGATGGGCGCCTGCCGGCAGGAACACGCCTGCCGGCCGATGGAGAGCTGGCTGCCAAGTATCAGATCAGCCGTGATACCGTACGCCAGGCACTCGCGCTGCTAGTAAACGAGGGTTTGATCGAACGGGTACAGGGACGGGGCACGTTCGTAAGCCAGCCAGCATCAAACGGTAGCCCGGTGACGCAACTTAAACAGAAGCAGGTCGGCTTAGTCCTCAATCGAACCTTGCGCACACACGTGAATATGAATCTCCTGGTCGGTGTCGAACAAGCAGCAAAATCACATGGCTATAGTGTCAGTTTCACCTATGCAGAAGGCAACCAGGAGCAGCAAGCCCGCGATATCGCCCGCCTGCGAGCGAATCATGTCTTAGGCATGATTATCTATCTTACGGGTGACTCCACCCATGATGCCTCGATCCAGCAACTTCAGGCCGATCATGTCCCCCTTGTCTTGATAGACCGCTATATTCCTGACCTGGCTATAGACTATGTTGGTGTAGACAACGCTGGTGGTGGCTATCGTGCCACAGAACACTTACTCATTCTGGGTCACAAGAGAATCGGCTTCATTTTCTCCTATGAAGAAACTTTGCAAACCACTTCAGTCTATGAGCGCTGGCAAGGCTACTGTAAGGCATTACAAAAGTATGGGGTCCCATATGATGAGACACTGGTCGTTCCCGATTTAAATCCGTGCTATCAAGCGGCAGAATGGCCCATTAGCTCGGTCCCAAATGATGAGACACTGGTCGTTCCCGATTTCAGGCAGCTGCAGGCGGATACCCATGAAGGGTTGGTTGGATTTTTGGAACGCCCTGATCGACCAAGTGCCATCTTCGCCGTCAACGATTACGTTGCACTGGACGTAATGCAAGCGGCCAAAGCCATTCACCTGCGCATACCGGAAGACCTGGCCGTAGTCGGCTTCGACGACGAGGCGTTCGCCGCCCATGTGAATCCACCCCTTACGACGATCGTGCAGCAATCTATAGACATAGGATTACGAGCAGGCACGCTCTTAATCAGTCGCATCGAGGGAATCGTTGGCGTTCCTAAGCATATCGAGCTGCCAACAAACTTAATCATTCGCGAATCATGTGGTGCACAACTCCATGTAAAAAAGGGTCTCTCACTGTCACAGGAGAAGATCAAGGAGTCTCCCAGTCCACTCCAGGGAAATGATTTGTCGTATTTTTAGCTCTCACTGCCTGATGAAAGAATTTCAGCTCTCAACGATGATAGCTACATCGATGTGACCGCTGCTGACTGCTACAGGCTGTTGTGGGTGGTTGGGGCTGCTAGAGGGTAGCTGCGGGCATGAGAAGGTTCCAAGCATCCTGTCTATACCTATATACATGCTGGGCGTATCGCTGGTGATCGTCAATGTACATTGAGCCTTTGGCTTCAATGAGAGGTCCCAGGATGCGTTCTCATGGTCAATATCGATGCGTACATCGCCGCCATCGATGTCTTCTGAAAGTGTGTAGGTACCTGGGCCGTGGTACCCGTAGAAGGCTAAGAAGATGGACATGCCCGCGTGTGCTACATCGATAGTGAATTCTCGATGACCATGACGAAGTTTAGAAGTGGGTGAGGAAGCA
>Ga0137389_10001521_pt1 | contig 13572 bp, 13 predicted proteins | sample 15con2h14BmetaG_FD_104645 | JGI IMG/M metagenome (GOLD analysis project Ga0137389, IMG submission 104645) | Vadose zone soil microbial communities from Angelo Coast Range Reserve, California, USA - 15con2h1.4B metaG | ecosystem: Environmental > Terrestrial > Soil > Vadose zone > Saprolite...
AGACGCATGAAGATGAGCCACATGGCGATCTTCGGGAGCACTTTCGCGTTGCGCTTCACATCCTGCGAGAGGAGCAGGAAAAACGGCACGAAGAAATGGAATACCAAGACGATCACGGCGACGACGCCCCAGCCGCCGTACAGCCGGGTGCGGTAGAAGCTGATTTCTTCCGGCTGGTTGCCGGACCAGATGATCAGAAGCTGTGAGAAGTCGAAATAGGCCCAGAGCATCACGAAAGCGAGGAGTAGTTTTCCCAAATCGTGCAGATGGCGTTTTTGCAGGACGCTTGCGAAAGGTTCGCTGCGCGACAAAAGCACAACGACGGCGATCATAAAGGCCATCGAGGAGATGAGCTGTCCCGCGACGAAGAGGAAGCCGTAGATGGTGGAGGCCCAGTGGGGCGACAGGGACATGACCCAGTCAATGGCCGCGAAACTCATCACGAAAACGTAAAGAATGATTCCAGGGCCAGCGAGCATTTTGAAGCGGAGGCGCAAGGCGCGGTCTTCGGGGCTGGCGTCCTGCTGCTTGGAAAGAATATTGAAAATGAACATTAGCGCCAGCCAGATGACAAAGTAGATGACCGCACGAATGTAAAAACCGTTCAGGGTGAGGTAACTCCTCTGAAACGCCGAGAGAGCGCCTTCGCCCGTCGGCGGCGCGTTGAGCCAGCCCTTCTCTTTATCGTGGCCGGAATAGAGATAATGCATTCCAAATAACACGATGGGCAAGAAGGCGATAGCCAGCAACGGAAGCGTGCGGGTAGCCGATTCGAGCGGACGGCGGATGATGATGCCCCAGTGGCCGCTGGTGAGATGCTGCAACATGACGAGGCCGAGCGAGCCAACGGTCAAGCCGAGAATCAGCAGGAAACTCATCAGGTAGGACTGATAGAAAAGTCCGGGAGTACTCACGGCACCGAGAATGGAAACGAGCAGCGCGACGCCACCGACGATGAACGCCCGTTGTTGAAGGCGGCTGACGCTCTCCGGCGCTTGATATTCCTGCGCGGCCATTACTCGCTGCCTCCTGTCGAATCCTTCGTGCTGCCCGTTTGCGGTTTCGGCTCGCCGCCCGGTTTTGCGCCGCCCTGTTTCTCGGCGGGCGAGCCGCCCTGGTTCAGTTTTTCGCGAAGCTCCGCGGGAAGGTCGGCGGCTTTGGCGTTGCGGCTAAGCTGCAGCGCGCGGACGTATGCAATGATTGCCCAACGATCGCGCGGAGGAATCTGCGCCGAGTAGCCCAGCATCTGGCCGAAACCGTTGGTCATAACGTCGTAGATATAGCCGTTGGGCGCTTGGCGAAGACGGTCCTGATGATAGCTGGGCGGGCGCTTCATGCCGCGTATGGCCACCATGCCGTTTCCGTCACCCTGCAAACCGTGGCAGGGGGAGCAGAAAATTTTGTAGCGCTCGTCACCGCGCTCAAGAAGCGCGAGATCCACGGGCAGCGGGAAATTGTTCGAGTCCTTTGGAACGAAGAGCTCGTCGTTGGCCAGCGAACCGCGCGCCACGGTATTTTCGACGAGCGGGCGCTCGGAACGGCCGTCTTCAAAGAATGGCGAGGGGGAAAGCGCTTTGTTCTTGGGCTGATTGGCCATGTCCTGGCGGAGATATTCGCACCCTGCGCCGAAAACCAGGCAAGCGACGGTGCAAGCGGCAACGAGAAAGCGCGAGGTATCAGTCATCCGACACCTCGGTGATATGGTGCGCGTGGACGTTCTGGAGAATACGAGCGACTTCCTCCAGATGAAACTTCGGATCCTTGGCCTCGATACAAACAAAAAAACGGTCCGACGACGCGTGCGTGAAGCGGTGCACGTTGAAGACCGGGTGGTGCGGCTGGGGCAGTTTGTTCAGGGCAAGCATGCCGAGAACCGCGGCAAGCGATGCGCCTAGAATCGTCAGCTCAAAGGTAACTGGGATGAACGCCGGCCAGCTATTGAGCGGCCGGCCGCCGATGTTCATCGGATAGGCGATGGCCGCCGCCCAGTATTGGAAGAAGAAACCGCCAACTCCGCCGGCCAGACCGCCAAGGAGGCAAATCGCCGGCACCATGTTGCGCTTCAGTCCCAGCGCCTCGGAAAGACCTTCGACGGGAAATGGCGAGTAGGCGTTGACGCGGCGGTAGCCGGCTTCGCGGATTTTCTCAACGGCATGAATCAGCTCTTGCGGGTCGCCGAACTCACCCATCACGCCGTAGATATGGGAGCGCTGCAGCTGCATTATTTCTCATCCTCGGAAGTTTCCGCGACCAGTTCGCGCATTTCCGCGATCGAAATCGCGGGAAGAACGCGCACGAACAGGAAAATCAGAGTGACGAACATGCCCATGGTGCCGATGAAAGTGGCCCAATCCCAGACCGTGGGGCTGTAACGGCCCCAGGCGGAAGGTACGAAGTCACGCGTCAGGCTGATGACCACAATGACGAAACGCTCGAGCCACATGCCGATATTCACGACGATGGACATGATGAAAAGAAAGGCGACGTTGTGGCGCATCTTGTAGGACCAGAGGATTTGCGGCAGCAGGATGTTGCAGAGAATCAGCGCGTAGTAAAACGGCGCGTACGGGCCGTGGAGGCGCTGCTGGACGAGGAAGACGTCAAATTTGTTGCCACTGTAAGACGACATGAAAAACTCAAAGAAGTAGCCGTAGGCGACGATAAGCCCGGTGGCGAGCATAACCTTGGCCATGTTGTCCAGGTGGCGCATGGTGATGAAGTCTTCGAGGCCATACGCTTTGCGCAGGGGAATCGCGATGGTCAGAACCATGGCGAAGCCGGAATAGATGGCGCCGGCGACGAAATACGGGGGGAAGATGGTGGTGTGCCAGCCGGGAACGATGGCGACGGAAAAGTCGAAGCTGATCACCGAATGTACGCTGAGCACGAGCGGGGTTGCCAGGCCCGCCAGCAAGAGGTACGCCGACTGGTAGCGATTCCAATGACGCGCCGACCCGCGCCAGCCCATCGCCAGCATGCCGTAAATGATCTTCATGGGTTTCTGGACGGAACGGTCACGGAGCGTCGCGAGGTCCGGGATGAGACCGACGAACCAGAACATCAGTGAAACCGTGCCGTAGGTGGAAACCGCGAAGACGTCCCAGATCAGCGGACTGCGAAACTGCGGCCAGAGCCCCATGGTGCTCGGATACGGGAACATGTAAAACGCCATCCATGGGCGGCCGGTGTGAATGAGCGGGAAAATGCCGGCGCAGGCTACGGCGAAAAGCGTCATTGCTTCGGCGAAGCGGTTGATCGAGGTGCGCCACTTCTGATTCAGGAGAAACAAGATTGCGGAGATGAGCGTGCCGGCGTGGCCGATACCAATCCACCAGACAAAATTGACGATGGCAAAACCCCAGCCGATGGGGATGTTGATGCCCCAAATGCCGACGCCCTTGATGATCAGCCAGCCGATGGCGACGGTCAACATGCCCATGCCGCTGAAGGCAATCAAAAATCCAATGTACCAGCCGAGGGAAGTCGGGCGGGTCAGAACGATTGCGCTGATCTTGTCCGTGACCGACCCGTAGGTGTACCCCGGGCCGATTACCGGCGTCAGCCGACGAATTTCAGGAGAGTCGAATGGCGGCTGACCGGCGCTCATGCGGACTCCAATTCCGGATTCGGATTGCGCACGGCAGCGAGATAAGTGGTCCGCGGGCGCGCGTTCAGTTCTCCGAGGAGCGAATAATTGCGCTGCTGCGCTTTCAGCTTCGCGACGCGACTGTTCTTGTCATTGGCATTGCCGAAGACGATGGCTTCGGTGGGGCAAGCCTGTTCGCAGGCCGTGACGATCGCGCCGTCGTGGATCGGGGCGTTGGCTTTTTCCGACTCGATGCGCGCGTTGTTGATGCGCTGCACGCAGTAGGTGCACTTTTCCATGACGCCACGGCTGCGCACGGTGACTTCCGGATTGCGTAAGAGCTTAAGTTGGGGCGTTTCCCAATCCTGGAAGCGCAGGAAGTTGAAGCGGCGCACTTTGTACGGACAGTTATTCGAGCAGTAGCGTGTGCCGATGCAGCGGTTGTAAGTCATGTCGTTCAGGCCTTCGGCGCTGTGCGCAGTGGCACCGACGGGGCAGACCTGCTCGCAGGGAGCGTTCTCGCACTGCTGGCAGGGAACGGGCTGGAAAAATGTCGGCGGATTATCGAGCGAGTCGTCGTATGCCGACGCGTCGCCAACTGACGGCTTGAGCTTTTCGTAATAGCGGTCGATACGGATCCAGTGCATTTCGCGGCCACGCATGACTTGATCCTTGCCGACCACGGGGATGTTATTCTCCGATTGGCAGGCGACCACGCAAGCGTTGCAGCCGTTGCACTTGTTGAGGTCGATGGCCATCGCCCACTTGTCGCGGTTGTAGGGATATTCCGCCGTGCCCTTATAAAGAGAGAAATCCTGAGCCGGGAGGGGAGCAAGCTCGTTGGCGAAATTCGGATTCTTGCGGTATTCCTCGAGCGTGCCGGTCGCGAGAATCTGCCGGCCTTCCATGTTGAAGTGGTACTGCGTGCAGGCGAGCGGATAATCGTCGCCGGTTTTCTTGATGGCACTGCTGGGGGCGGAAGCGGTCCAGAGCGCGTCGGAAGTACGCACAGCGTAAGCGCTGAAACCCTTGTTGGTTCCGGTGTAGCCGGCTTTTTTTCGGCCGTATCCGAGAGGAAGAACCACGACGCCATCGGCTTGGCCGGGCAAACGCCAGGCGGCGGCCGTGACTTTGCTATTCGAAAGAGAGATGTCGATGACGTTCGAATAAACTTTGCCGTGCTCGCCACCGCGCCAGGCGACATTGTGGGCCAGTTCCAGCTTCTCCGCAGTCTTCGGGCTGATTAGGGCGGCATTGTCCCAAGTGAGCTTGGTGACCGGCTTTGGCAATTCCTGGAGCCAGCCGTTATTGGCGAAGCGCCCGTCGTAGACGCATGGATCGGGGCGGAAGATGAATTCCAATTGATCAGGTGGCACGGCTTTGGCCGGAGGGAGGCTTGCAGGATTGAACTTGAGAGCGACATTGATCGGCTGGAATGCGCTGCCCTGCAAAAGTCCATCATTGAGCCATTTGCGCCAATTTTGCTCTACGCGGATTGTCAGTTCATCGGCGCTGAGTCTCGCGCGCAGGGCGTCGTAATCGGAAATCCCAGGTTTGTCGCCGAAAGCAGCAAGCACTTCACGTGCAGAATGCGTGTGGTACAGCGGCGCGATCAGCGGCTGAATCACACTGAGCGTGCCGTCGAAAGCGCGAGCGTCGCCCCAGGTTTCAAGGTAGTGTGACTCGGCAACGTGCCAATCGCAGAGTTCGGAAGTTTCGTCAAAATGCGAGCTGACGTGAACGGTGTTCTTGACCTTCTTACTGTTCGTTTTCGAATCGAATTTGATCTTGGAAGCAAAATCAAAATCATGCGGCGCGGTGTAAACCGGATTGGGGCCCAGAATCAGCAGCGTCTCGACCTTGCCCGCGTCGATATCGGCGCACAGTTCACGCAGGGATTCGAGGTGATTTACGGGGCGCTCTTCGACCGGCTGGGTGTAGTACAGCGTTGTGCCGACGTTGCCGAGCGCCGCGTTGATGGCATGGGCCAACGCATGGACTTCCGCGGGCTGGTGTTCGCCCGCGACGACCAGTGACGCACCCTTGTGCATCTGGAGGTCTTTGGTGACGGCGTCGAGCCATTTTTCCGCGCCGGGAGGAAGCGCCGCGGAACCGCCGAGCCCGAGCTTCGCCGCCAGCGCACGTGCAAAAAGTTCCACTTCGGAAGCGCGCAAGGGCAAGCGATGATCCGCAGTCGCGCCGGTGACGCTGGGCGTCGGCTCGACCACATACAGGCGATTCATCGTGTCGCTCGGACCGTTCAACTTGCGGCGGCGCGAGAATTCTCTCGCGTAGCGGATATGTCCCGGGCCGCTGCCCAGGAAATCGGAATCGAGCGAAAGGATGACGTCGGCCTTCTCCGGGCGATACACCGTGTTGAGGTAACTGCCAAAAGCGAGCTTCGCGCCTTCGCGCGTGCCGTCGCCGACAGCGGGCTCCCACTGGTGCCACTTGGCTTTCGGAAAAAGCGTCAGAAGCGACTGAATCTGTGCGGCCAGCGTCGGCGAAGTAACAATTCCGGTGAGGATGCGGAAACCAGCGCCATTCGAGCCTTTCATCGCCGCCGCAATGGCCTGCGCGCTTTCCAGGAACAACAACCACGTCTGGATTTCTCCAAACTTCGTCACCGTCTGCGCACGATCGGGGTCGTAAAGGTTCAGCACAGAAGCCTGCGCGAAGACATTCGTCGCGCCGAGGCTGGACGGATGATCGGGGTTGCCTTCGATCTTCGTCGGCCGCCCCTCATGGCTTTCCACCAGCAGGCCGATGGCATCCGCGCCAAACGGCATCGCCGTGGCATAAAACTGCGGCTTGCCGAGCGTCATCCCCTCGGGTTGCTTGACGTACGGCACGACGTACTGCTCCGGCGTGCGGCCACAGCCGGAAAGACCGGCAAACGCCAACGATGCCGCCATCAACTTCAGGAAATCGCGGCGGTCAACGGAGTCGTCCCATTCCGAAGGCGCCTGGCGCGGAAATTCGCGATGCAGCAATTCTTCAAATTCCGGATCGCCGGCGAGCTCCTCGAGCGTGCGCCAATACTGCTTGCCGGTTTTCGATTGGAGTTTGGCGCGAACCGCGGCCAAATCCATCGGGCCTTCGTGCAGCTTCGCTTCTCCGGCCGGATCGTGGTGATCGTACTGGCCGCCAAAGTGTTCGTGTTGTTCGCGCTCGCGCATACCGTTCATTAGCGATGACAGGTCGAGCAGCTCAGCAGCTCGGCCGTGGTCCGAATGTTGTACGACTTTCTCAGCTCAGCACCGACTTCCGCCTGATTGTCCGGCGCCTTCCAATCCATGTTGAAAACTTGATCCTTTGGGCGAAGAACGTGCTCGGGATTGCGATGGCAATCGATGCACCATTGCATCAGCAAGGTGTTGGCCTGAAATACCAGCGGCATCTGGTTGATTTGCCCATGACACGACGAGCAGCCCACGCCCTTATTGATATGAATGCTGTGATTGAAATAGACGAAATCGGCCAGGCGGTGAACTTTGACCCACTGGATGGATTTGTCGCTGCGATAGCTCTCGCGAACGGGCTCAAGGTAGGACGCGGTATTGAAAAGAACGGAATGGCAGTTCATGCAGGTCTTGGTGGGAGGAATACCGGCAACGGCGGAAGTCTCCACGCCGGTATGACAGTAGCGGCAGTCGATGCCGTCGTCGCCGACGTGATGTTTGTGACTGAATTGCACCGGCTGCTCACGGGAAATGTTTTGCCGCGTCATGTAGGGCGAGCGCGCCACCGCGAGAACGGCCACGAGCGCGATTCCGGCCAAAAAAAGTGCCGAAAACACACTAAAGCGCGCGATGAAATTCGTACTGCGATGAAAAATTTGCGCCATGTCTGTTCAGCACTATGCGGGGGAGCGCTCCGGAATGGAGCTGTTGTCAGGGCGTCCCACGAGTTAACCGGAAAGTGCAAACCCGGGTCATGCTTGACGCGATAGTGTCCAACAAAACATTCTGGAATGCAACTCCGCCCCACTTGTTTTCAAAAACTTTCTTGCAACTTCCGCTGCAAACTTTGTGGCACCTTCAAAACCTTCGAACAAGAACCCCGCTGCTGGTTTCAACCGGAACGATAAACGAGGTAAAGACGAATAGATCGCCATCCGTTTGCACTCGTCCACCCTCACGGCATGAGATGCCTGGGCAAATGAAGAAGTTCAAACTTTTTCACTGCATTTTTGACCGGGGCATTTGCTGAGGGCAGGGTCGTGGTATCTTAGAAAGACCCATGGCCGCTCTTTTCGCGGCGGAGCCTACCTATCATGGGTAACTGTGCTTCGCCCGGCCGTACCCGGGACGAAGACAATCTGCTGGGGCGTGGTCCAACTGGTAGGACACCTCACTGTTAATGAGGACGGTGAAGGTTCGAATCCTTCCGCCCCAGCCAAATTTCCCCTCTAGAAATGATGGTAGCGCGCACTTGGGCCGTTTTAATACCGATTGCGCTACCTTTTCGTCAGGGCCAATTCCCTGTTTCCAACCCGAAACGAAGTATCAATTAGGGGAGGGAATGGTTATGGCGCGGAAAGCAGAAGCGACGCTTTGGATGCGGGTAAAAATTGGAGAGCGGTCGGTCATGAAACGACTGGCGAAGAGGGGGCGGAGCTACGTGCCGATTTTGAAGAACCCTACAAACTCGGCTCCTATCATCTTCGCTACACGCAAAATGGGAAACGAATTTGGGAAGCCGTCGGCAACGACCTTACGCTTGCGCTCCAGGAGCAGCGGGCACGTCAAAGGGCACTAGAGACACCAGCGGTCCCTGTAGCTGTCACTACTCTACCCAAACGCAATCTTCGCGATGTCGCTGAATTTCTCAACGGCAAAGAGAACAAGAATTGGTGTCACATTCTGACGGTGTTCGGCGATTGGTGGGGTTGGGAAAAGCACGTTGAGGATTTCCAGCGGCCCGACTTCAAGGCTTTTGCTAAGTATGTGGCGAGTCTCCCGCTCTGAATTTACTGTTTTGAATGCCCACAAAGAGTGGCGGATTCGATTCTCCCGGCTTTCCGCTGTTGCGAGACCTTCTGCATTGCGGGGCCATCTGGCCAATTCGCCCGGAGAAGCGAGTGATGCGAAATTAGAAACCTTCGAGCATCCAGGCGTTGTTGCCAGAAGTGGAATGAAGAAAGGCGAGGTGCTTACCGTCGGGAGAAGGAATGCCCCAAGTCTCCATGAAAAGACCTGGCTCGCGAAGAAGAATCGTGGGGTTACCATTGAGATCCACATACAGAAGAGTAGTGGCCAGCGCCATTTCATGACCCATTGAGCCGTCAATCGGTAAGAGACTGTAATCGCTGCTCGGGCAATTCCTTGTGACTATCTCAACGGTAGTTATTCTTACGTGGTTTCCTATACGCAATTCCACTTGCGAATACGCTCATCCTGGCTTGACGCGCGTTACAATAATCTGAAATTACGCAGGAAGAAAAACAGTGCTGCACGGCTCCCCCATCCCCAAAGGCCGCCGCTCCAAGCGGATTGTTACGAAGAAGCGTGCCAACCTTGTCATCGACCGAAGTGGAGGCCAGAAAATGTTTCCCTGTCTCATTGTCGATAGGTCGCAAGAGGGCTTTAGGTTGCGAGGTAACTTTAGTCTGAGGCGCGGACAAATTGTCGAACTCATCGCAGATGATCCCGAGGATTCAGTGCGGTGCGAAGTTATTTGGGTCGGCAGAGCAGGGTCACAGCAGGAAGGGCAAGCGGGGGTGCAAACCGTGGGCAAATGAGCTTTGCGCGGCAACTGTCGCCGCCCTTTGTAATTCGTGCAGCCTATTCCCAACACATTAGATTGATGCGATAATCGCTGCACTGTCCCTCCTAGTAGGTCGTCCCCTTTTGGAGTTTTGGATGCGCCAGCCCTTCTGCATCCTCAATGTGGTCGGCGATGTGCTCGACGACGGAGAGCTATGTTTCGTAGAGGCAGCGCAAACCCTCGATGCTGCAAAAGCGCGTGTCCAATCACTCGCGGAGTTGTGGCCGGGCGAGTATGTTGTTTATAACGAGGCAACGGGAGAGCGAGTATCCTTTACCGCAGGCGGCAAACAGCACTAGGTAAGGTGGGGAGTTAGCTGCTGGAGGGCGTTCATAGTCGCTTCTTTTCAATCCGCAATTTCAGAGCTTCAAGCTCCTGCTTGGTCATGCCTTGCAGAGCCATCGCCGTGGCCAGATACAAAGCGGGAACGTGTTTCATTCTGTGGCCGTGTGCTACCTTGCGACGTAGTTTCTGTACTTCTGGGTCAGCGCCCACTTTCAAAAACATTTCATACGCATCGGAGATGGCTAGAGTCTTTTCAATCAGGCCGTGCTTAACCAGAATGCGATGATACGAAGGTACGGCCAGCGCGGATGGATGGCTCTGCGGGGCGCGCTTGTTTTGTCTTGGGTGTTTCATTGCGCTATGCTGACACGTTTTTTCGTCAGATGGACAAAGAACTAAGAATGATGAGGCTCCTGCGGGGAGAGCCGGAACTGAGAGTTGTCATCCACTATCGGCCAGAGTCAATATCGAGCGGCCAGATGCCAACACCGTGCGAATTATCTAGGGTGTCCTTATCTGCTGGGTCTTGTCCAGTCGCCCGTCGGAAAATACATCTCGATTCCGATGACAAAGGAATTTTCCGTATGGGGTTTACAGTATACGACGCGGGCATGCGAGTAGAGATTGCCACGGATTGATCGAACCGAAATCGGTTGATTTGGCTGCCAAATCCTCTTCGTCATAACTCGGGCACCATGGCAGCTTATGTCGATGGTGGCGGCGAGTTCGTAGGATGGACTAATCGGGTTAAAAAGATTCACAAACATCTTCGCAGGAATGCGAGGTTCCTTTCGGCACAAAAGAGGCGTTTCTTCCAACGCTTTTCCTTCGGGCCGGGAGGTCCCACACTTGGAAGCCTACCTCTACCTTCCTTGGAAGCAATGGTACTGAGGGACAACGGCCCGTTGGGCCAGTCTGCGCACATCCTCAGTTACGAGAATCCGACCAAGGTAAAATGGCAGCGCGAGGCGCGTCGTCCGATGGGAGAAAAGGAATACGAGAGCGCGGACCTTGAGAGGTCATGCCAGGGTTCCTCAGTTGGCCGTGCGGCCTGCGCCTACCCGGCGACCGTACGATGCCCGACATGTGGCAAGTGGTTCTGTGATGCCCACGCCGAGGATGAACTGTGGTATCCGTGCATGCTGCCAGTAATACGCACCGAAATGCGCTGACTTCGGTTGGCCTAACTAGCGGACTGTTGTACGTTAAAAGAATATGCTGAACCGGCGAACCGAACGCAATGGGGCCAGGTCTGACCTCCGGCGCTCAAGGCGAGTGCCTGCGCAACTGCCGGTGGTCGTGCAAGGCAAGTCGATAGACGGGATTCCATTCGCTGATCCCACGCGTGCTGTCGTACTTAGTGCTCATGGTTGCCTCATTAGTTTGTCGGAGTCCGTCAGATTGGGCGAAAGGCTTATCTTGCGGAACGTCGCCAACCGCGAGGAACAGGATTGCCGAGTCGTCTACCTAGGTGAGAAGCAGGGCGGCAGAACCGAAGTTGGCCTTGGCTTCAAAATCGCCGCCCCGCGGTTTTGGGGCCTTGAGCACCCACCTCGGGACTGGAAGGTAGTCTTGAGGTGAGTATTTCCTCCGTGCACGAGATGGACGCGGTAGGGACGATCATCGCTGATCGCCCCCCGCAGTCGGGTAGGACAGTGGCGCGTAGCGGGCTTCGAATGATGCCGACGTTTCCACCGTCCCCCCTATCATTCCGTACGGCGGGTTTTCCCCAGTACGGCTGGAAGGCTGGCATGTCAGACAGGGTCTGCCCAGTGCATCGACGGCTTAAGCCTGCTCCCGACATTCGCCGATGGATGTCTGGTTTACCTCCGTCCTTCGCACACCGCGTGGTCAGAGTCGGTTGTCCCGCACTGTGTCGGGCCGATGACTCTTTAGTGTGCCGCCATGGAGTGGGGTTGTACTCCGCCCCTGGGGCCCTCGCTCCGGCCCGGGTTATTCTGTCCCGAGCCATCAACGCTTATTGGCCCCATCCGACCCACTCGCAGGCACATCGCGATTTCGCCGTCTCTGCGACTTTACGCGATGCCTTCGCTGTGCGGGAGCGCCTAGGCGACCCGCGAGTGGTTCCGAGCTTTCGCTGCACATTCCTTCCCGACATGCCGTCCCCTATCCGGAGGCGCAGCTCAGCCTTGTTTATCATTGGCGCACTGTGGAAGCTGCCGGATCCACCTAAGTCTCAGACTGCCCGGAAAGCGATGTTGCACTCGATCGTGGAGGGAATCGCCTACGTGGGAAAAGATGTGCCGCTGCGCTCGCTGATGTTGTTGGTCACGATCCTGAACTTTTGCATTGCGGGGCCGGTTTCGATTGGTCTGGCGTACTTGACCAAGACGAGATTCGGTTCGCCTGCCGACTACGGCATTGTGATCTCGGCGGTTGCTGCGGGAAGCTTGCTAGGCGCGCTACTGGCCGGTGTCTGTAAGATTCGCCAGCGCGGGGTGATGATTCTTCTGGTGTCGTTGGCGTTGGGTGTCTGCTTGGGATCCATCGGCCTGCTCGGGAAAGTGTGGAGCATCGCCAGCGTGCTGCTGATCCATGGGCGCAGCGGCGGGAATGGTCAACATCCACATCGGCGCCTGGATCATGCAGCGGATCGATGTCGCGGTGCGCGGGCGAGTTGCTAGCGTGCTCATGCTTGCCTCCTTCGGAATAACTCCCATCTCCCTCGCGGTTGCAGGATTCTTAGTTGCGTGGAGCTTGAAGCTCATGTTTCTGCTCGCTGGAGGACTCATGGTGCTGGCTGCCGCCGGAGCTGCGTTTCAGAAGCCGGTGCGGGAGATTGAATGAGCAGCCGGTGCCCACCGGCGTGGAAACTTGGAGGTCCATTGACGCGTGCCGCCGATTGGGGGTGGATCACGGGCAAACCTGAAGTAATCCCAAGGTAAGACCACCCGGGAGTTGGCCAGACCACTCAATACAACCAGGCAGTAGATCACTTCGAGTGGTTCGTCACTCGACCGCTGGGCTGGCCTGCTCCTTCCATCGTTGTTCGTTTACGCCCATCATGAGGAGCCACAGCATTACCGATCCTTGCCCGAGGATGCCGAGTGCCAGATTGTAAGGGGACAGATAGTGCGCGAGCGGTGGCGATAGAAAGGTGAGCCAGCCGAAACCGGCACACGCTATCAGCCCGCCAAGAATTCGAGGCAGAAGGGCCGACCTGAAAATGAGGTAGCCGATCAGGAGGCAATAGAACCCGTCAAATACCACGGGAATATCGACGCCCCGAGGATTCCATCGAAGAGCCCCAAAGGTGAGTCCCACAAGGTTGAAGGATGCCGCCAGCAAAGAGAGGCCCCTGTTCACTGGCTTGAAGATCCCATAAAGGAGCAGCGTCACGGCGATCATGCTCGAGACCGCGATAAGATCGGCCGCGATTTCCAGCCTCCGAACGAAGAACTCACCGAATACCGCCGAGAGTAAGCCGAATAAGAAAAGGGCACCTGCGATCCTGGCCTTGAAACGTGGTAACGCTTCTGCAATCCGTTTCATCATTTCGTAGCTCCAGGAGGGGCCGCTTCAGGTTATGTTGTATCACCGATACGTCGGAAACCCGCAAACGCCTGGTAAGTTCGCTTGTAGGTAGGGATCTCCGCGTGGCGTCGGTTCTCGACGGATTACGGGCAAACAGGAAGGAACCGAATTACTTCTTGTTTGCCGACAATTCGCGCAGAGCCTAATTTTGCACTTCCCAGAACTCCGCTTGCGCAGGTATCGTAGCTCGGGCCGCGCTCTTCTCGGAAGGAGGATGGGATGCTTTTTCTAAGACGCCAACTGCTTCGAACTCTGTCATTTGCTTTCGGGTCAAGCTTCATCTGGAGCCGGAACCAACTCGGCATCGCTGCGCAGACAGCCATACAGCTAAATGTCATCCCTCCCCTTGCGGGGGCACCTGTTCGCGATGGGATCGC
>Ga0137389_10001523_pt1 | contig 13571 bp, 10 predicted proteins | sample 15con2h14BmetaG_FD_104645 | JGI IMG/M metagenome (GOLD analysis project Ga0137389, IMG submission 104645) | Vadose zone soil microbial communities from Angelo Coast Range Reserve, California, USA - 15con2h1.4B metaG | ecosystem: Environmental > Terrestrial > Soil > Vadose zone > Saprolite...
CAATGTCACGACCGGGCGTCCATATGCGCCGCCGTCGATGGACGAACCGGCATCGGTGGCCGAGGCGGCCCGGCGGATGCGGTTGCGTCACGTTGTCGTCACGTCGGTGACGCGCGACGATCTCGCCGACGGCGGAGCACCTCAGTTCGCCGCAACGATTCGCGCGCTTCGCACTACGCTCCCGGAGGCAGCGGTCGAGGTTTTGACGCCCGATTTTCGAGGGAACATCGAGGCCATCCACAACGTCGTCGACGCCAGGCCGGACTACTACAACCATAACGTCGAAACCGTCCCGCGCCTCTACGATTACGTGCGGCCGGGCTCGCGTTTCGAGCGGTCGCTGGCGCTGCTGCGTGAAGTGAAACGTCGCGACGCGACCATCGTCACAAAATCGGGATTCATGCTGGGATTTGGCGAGCGTCGCGACGAAGTCATCGAAGTGATGGAGAGACTTCTCGACAGCGGCTGCCAGATTCTCACCATCGGTCAATATCTGCAGCCCAAGCGCGAGAAGCTCGAGGTCGTTGAGTACGTGCATCCGAAAGTCTTCGACGACTACCGCGCCATCGGTGAATCCCTCGGATTTCATGCGGTCTTCGCCGGACCGTTCGTGCGCAGCTCCTACATGGCCGACCTGGTGGCTGATGAAGCGCAACGCGCCTGAAACGCCATTTTTCTCGACCTACCTGCCGATCTATCTCGATTACCTGGCCGTCGAAAAAGGACTCGCAAAAAATTCGCTGAGCTCCTACGCCACCGATCTGCGCCGATTCGGAAAATGGCTCGACCAGCATCCGCTGGAATCGGTGAAGAGACAGAACATCGTCCGCCACATCCAATCGCTACGATCGAGCGGCATCTCGGCACGATCGGTTGCCCGCGCGCTGGCAGCACTGCGCGGGTTCTTCCGCTTCCTGGTGGCCGAGAGGCACCTCCAACACGATCCGACCGAGAACCTCGATAATCCGAAACTGTGGTCGACGCTGCCGAAATCGCTCCATCCATCGGAGGTCGATGACCTTCTGAACGCTCCGGATCGCACCAAACCGGACGGCCTGCGCGATGCAGCCATGCTCGAGCTTCTCTACGCCACCGGCCTGCGCGTGTCGGAGCTGATCAAGGTGAAAGTCGAGGATGTCGTCCTCGACGCCGGTTTTCTACGAACGTTCGGCAAAGGATCGAAGGAGCGCATCGTGCCGTTCGGCGATTCTGCTCGAAACGCGATCACCGCGTACATTGAGCGCGGCCGGCCGGCCGTCGACAGTGTCTATCTGTTCCTGACGAATCGCGGCCGTCCCATGACGCGTCAGACCTTCTGGATGAAGGTCGTCAAATACGCGCGGCAGGCAGGAATCAAAGCTCATATCTCCCCGCATGTCTTGCGCCATTCCTTTGCAACCCATCTTCTGGAGAACGGTGCGGACCTTCGATCCGTCCAATTGATGCTTGGCCACTCCGATATCTCGACGACCCAGATCTACACGCACGTCTCGAGGGCCCGGCTGCAGAAAATGTACGATCAGTACCATCCACGGGCATAATCGGTTGCCGGTTCCCGGTTGTCGCCTGTCGGTCCAATGAAGAAAATTGCCGCGCTCGCCGCATTCTTGTGCGCCTCTCGAGCGAGCGCGAGCATTGCGCTGTTCACCGACGGCCGTTCGATGAAGATCAGCGGGTACAAGCTCGTGGACCAGAACGCAATCCAGCTCACCTTCAAGAACGGCGGCGCGATGACCATGGCGCTCACGCGCATCGAGCGCATCCTCGACGACGAAGTGATCGAGATGGAAGCAGCGCCGGAAGTGAAGAAGATGATCGAGGAAGGCGTCTTTCCGAAGCAGTCGTGGCATTACGACGCCAAGCGCGGGCCGATCTTCCGCTCCAAGTACGACAAGCTGATCGTCGAGGCTGGAAAGAAATTCGACGTCGACGCGGCGTTGATCTCAGCCGTCATCAAGGCCGAGTCGGATTTCAATCCGCGCGAGATCTCGAACAAGGGCGCGCGTGGGCTGATGCAGTTGATGCCGGCGACCGCCGAGCGCTTCGGCGTCCTCGATGCATTCAATGCCAGGGCCAACATCAATGGCGGTGCACGCTACCTGCGCTGGCTGCTCGACACATTCTCGGAAAACGCCGACCTGGCGGTGGCGGCCTACAACGCCGGCGAAGGAAACGTCTCGAAGTACAGCGGCGTGCCGCCGTTCCGCGAGACGTTGCACTACATCAGACGTGTGGCGCAGGCACTCTTGCCTGCGCCGGCGCAGATAGGAGTGTCTGCGCCACATCAAACTGCGGTTGCTTCCGTGAGCTCCGGCGCGGCGGTCACGGCCGTGCGGAACTGATCGAAACGAAGCACCATCACCGTGCGATCATCATCCGCCGGTCGTGCTCCGGAGTGACGCGCGACGGCCTCCAGGATCGCATCGCGAATGGCGTGCGGTGATGTGTCTTCCGCCTGCTTGAGAAGTGTCTCGAGCTGTTCGAATCCGAACGGATCGCCATGCTCGTTCTGCGCTTCGATAATCCCGTCGGACAGATAGACCAGCGTGTCGCCTTCCTCGAGATTCACTTCCACGGTCCGCGTGCGAATCTTGGAGCGGACGCCGAGGGGAAGCGAGGGCAGTTCGATGCTGGTGGGCGGCTGACCTTTTCGCAGCATATAGGGATAGAGATGGCCGGCGTTGGTGTGGCGAATGATGCCGCGGTCGAGATCGAAAGTCGTGAACGCCAGTGTCATGAAAGCGCGTTTTTCGGTCGAGCCGTGCACCAGCGCGTTGAGGCGCTCGAAAAGCGACTCTTCGTCCGCCCCTTCTTCGACCAGTGTCGTGATGGCGGCCTTGACCATCGCCATCACCAGGCCGGTCGACAGGCCGTGGCCCGAAACGTCGCCGATGGCGACCGCCAGCTTTGCCTTGTCGAGATTGAACACGTCGTAATAATCGCCGCCGATCGAGGCCGTGGGCTCGAAATGCGCGGAGAACGAAACGCCGCGGAATTGCGGGCCTTCCTTCGGCAACAGATTGCGTTGGATGGTGGCGGCGATTTCGATCTCGCTCTGCAGGCGCTCTTTCTCGGCGACGTTGGTCAGCAGCGTGGCGATCGATTCGGTCATGCGATCGAACGACTGCGCCATCTCGCCGAGCTGATTGTGCGGCTTCATTCCGATGCGATAGCTGAAATCGCCGCGCTCGACGGCTTTCGTCCCCTTCTCGATGCGGTTGACGGCCCGGGTGATGGAATAGATCAACACCGCCGCGAACAGGGCCGCCATCATGTAGATGAACAGCAACATCACAGCCAGACTGGTGATGACATTGAAGAGGATTCGGACGTACTGGTCCGATCGCGCGCCGAAGTAGAACTGGATCAGCGACGAAACGGGGTTGATGATCAGCGTGAACAGCTGATGCTCATCGTCGCTGTGACCGGACTTCCAGTCGTTCAGAGAGGTGAGATCGCCCCAGATGATTTTCCGGCCGATGGAGTTGACGATGAGGTCCTCCATGTCACTGTCGTCGGCGTTGAAGTCGACGTTGCTGCCTTCGACATTCACGTTGACTTTGCGCTTGGGCGTCGAATCCGATTCGCGGCCGACGCGAATGATCATGCCGGCGCGCTCCTGAAGCTGACCGATCCAGGCTTTGTCGATCGGCTGGACGAACACAACAGTGCGCGGCTGCGCACCGGCGCGTGGAAACTGTCGCGATGCGACCAGCAGCGGCTGGCCGTCGCGCCACGCCATTCCACTGAAGGTCGTCTCTTTGAGCCAATCAGGAAGCTTCGTCCCGCTCACCGCATCAGTGTCATAGATCTCGAGGGTGGCAAGCTCGGCCGGTTTCTTTTCGGTGAGTCCGTATTCCAGCGCCGCCGATTCCATCTGGCCCAGACTGGCCTGACGCTCGCCGCGCAGGGCGGCGTGGCTCATCACTCCGGCGATCATGTAGCCGATCGTCAGAAGAAGAATCGCGAACAGGAAGAACGGCATCATTCCGATCAGCAGGTAGCTCAGGAACAGCCGCCGGCCCACGCGCCAGAACAGCGCGCGCATGAGCCATCGGATCGCAACCGCGAAGCCGTACAGGGTGAGCGCGATGACGACCAGCCAGGCCAGGAACTCCGTGAAGGTCAGAACTCCGGTCGGGAAGTGAGTCCCGCGCAATGCGCGACGGCCGAACTCCGCACCGATGATGACCAGGCAGCCGACGAGCCAGACCAGGAACAGACGTCCACCGCGTCGTTTTGGCTCGGGGGCGGAAGTAGTTGGGCGTAGCGGGAGCATGCGTTCAGTTAGAACAGAAGGTTATACGCGCAAAGAGGTTATCGGGTTGTCGAGTTTCTAAATCTCCCTGAGCGCCCTGTGAATCGGCATCCGCGCCGCGGTGATCGCCGGAATCAAGCCGCCCAGCACGCCCGAGACGACCGCCAGCACGATCCCGATCGACGCCACCATCTGATCGACTCTGAAGTTGAAGGCCACCTCGGAGAAGGTCTGCCAGTTGACGGTGCCGGTCGAGATCAAATTCACAGGCAGCGCCAGCAGGATTCCCATGACGCCACCGAGGAAGGCCACGAAGGCGCTTTCGATGATCATGGCACCGACAATCGCTCGTCGTTTGAATCCGATTGCGCGCATGGTCGCGAGCTCGCGCTTGCGCGACGAGACCGCCGTGAACATGGTGTTCATGGTCGCCAGGATGGCAGCAGCGACCATGAAGAAAGTGACGATCGAAACGAGGATGACGATGCCGAGAAGACCGTTCACTTGATCGAGGTAGTACTGGTACTCGGTTTTCACCTGCAGCTTCAGCCGGTTGTCATTCTGGATGGCAGCCTTGATGGACTCGAATGCCGCGTGATCGGCCGGTTGAATCAGAAGCGACGAATAGGCCGTGCGTTTGCGTGCTTCGCCGAGGTAGTCGACGTCGGCCCACATCTCGGAGGCGAAGGCGGTGCCGGCCGCGTCAAAGACGCCGACCACATTCCACGTTTGCGGTCCGAATTTGAATGTATCGCCGAGGTCCGTGTTTTTGAAGCGCTCCCGAATGCGCCGCGCGACGATCACTTCATTCGTGGCCGGACGAAACATTCTTCCCTGGACGAGCTTCACGTATGGGCGCAGTGCGAAAGCGTTAGGCGTGATGCCGCGGACGATCACGTTCGCGCCCTTCGGGTCATCCTTCTTGGCAATCTTGAAGGCGATGACGATCTCGGGCGAGAGGAGCGGCTGACCCCCGGCATCTTTCTGGATCCCCGGAAGCGCGCGAATGATTCGGTACGCTTCCTTGGTCACCCAGCTCGAGACCTCGGCCTGCGCGCCTTCGCGGAGCACCATCATCGCTTCCTTCGATCCGGAGGTGGTGGTCGCTTTCAGCACTCCGTTGTAGAGCGCCATCATCGAGAGCATGACTGCGATCACGATTCCGATGCCGAAGATCGACATCAGCGTCGACGCGCTGCGGGCTTTGAGGTTCTGGATGTTGTATTTGAGAGGGATCACACCACCCTCCGCAGTCCATCGACGACGCTCATGTTCGCAGACCGCATGGCCGGCCAGCCGCCGGCCAGCAGACCGACACCGAGCGACGCGATCAGGCACGCGATGATGGGATTGGGATACAGACCGAAGTTCACCAGAAACCCCTGCGTCACCTGCGTCATGTTCACAAAGCGATAGACGAACGTGCCGCCGATGACTCCGACCGCCCCGCCGATGAGCGTCAAGAGCGCGAATTCGATCAGCATCAGCGACAACACCAATCCGCGAGGAAAGCCGATGGCCTTGAGCACGGCGATCTCGGTCACGCGTTCGCGCGCGGACATGCTCATGGTGATCGCGGCCAGCAGAATGACCATGAAGATCGAGCAGAGGCTGATGCTGTGGAACAACAACTTGATGTCTCCCATCATCGACAGAAAGTTGAGCTGAAATTCTTTTTCGGTGAAGGTTTCGGTCGGATCGGTGCTGTTGCGAAACATGTCGTCGATCTGCTTGCTGACCGCGGTCATGTTTTTCGCATCCTTCACCTTGATCCAGAACATCCCGACCAGACCGTTGTCGCCCATGGCCTGCTGGAAGTAGTCCATGCGGAAAAAGAGCGACGATGAATCGATCGGATGCTGGTACACGCCGCGGATGTTGAGCTCCGGATTGAACGGGAAGATCGTGCTCTTGAGCGTGATGTGATCGCCGACTTTCCAGCCGAAGCGCTTCATCAGTTCCGGCCCCACGATCGCCCCCTGCCGGTCGTTGGCGTACGCTTCGAATTCTTTGTCAGGGACGGCGTAATCGTCGAAGACGGTGCGCATGTGATGGTGATCGATCGCAAAGTTGGCGAAGAAGTTCTTCGGCTCCTTGTAGTACGCGCCGAACCACTGCATCTGGCAGACGTCGGCGATTCCCGGGATCTGCCGGATCTTCTGTTCATGCGCGACAGGCAGGACGTTGGCTAGAGAAATCGCGGACTGAGTTGCCAACCGGTTCTGTCCCTTGCCGGCCTCGGAGAAGAGCGTGAAGTTCTCGAGAATCGACAGCAGCGTAGCGATGAAGAAAAAAATCGCGGCCATCAGCAGCACGGTCAGGATCGCCCGCAGCCGGTTTCGAAAAATGTTGCGATAGATCAGCTTCGAAAATTTCATGCTTCCGCCCGCGCCGAGACCGTGGCAATACCGGAGCCGGTAAGCATCTCGACCAGCAGACCTTTCTCGAGATGCAGCGTCCGGCGCGCGTGGTTAGCAGCCTTGGGGTCGTGCGTGACCATGATGATCGTCTTCTGAAATTCATCATTGAGGCGGGCCAGCAGATTCAAAACGTCCTCGGCGTTCCGGGCATCGAGATCGCCGGTCGGCTCGTCGGCCACGATGATGGTCGGATCGGTGACGATGGCGCGGGCGATCGCGACGCGCTGCTCCTGTCCGCCCGAAAGCTGCCGCGGGTAGTGGAACATGCGGTCGCTCAGTCCGACGATGTTGAGAGCGGTGGTCACGTGCTCGCGGCGCTCTTTCTTCGACAACCTGGTCAGCAGCAGCGGCAGCTCGACATTCTCGAACGCGTTGAGCACCGGAATGAGGTTGTAGAGCTGGAAGATGAATCCCACGTGCCGCGCCCGCCAGCTGGCCAGAGCCGTCTCGCTGAATCGCGAGATCTCTTTCTCCTCGACGATGATCCGGCCGCCGGTCGGCCGGTCGATCCCGGCGATCAGATTCAGCAGCGTCGTCTTTCCCGAGCCGGATGGACCCATCAGGGCCAGGAAATCGCCGCGGCCGACCTCGACCGAGACACCATTCAGGACAGGGACGTCGAATTCGTCACGGCGGTAGATTTTCTTGACATTTTCGATTCGGACCAGAACTTCCATCTCACTCTCCATATCGAACGAGTTGTCTTTCTTTGAGCCGGTCGGGATTCTCGATCACGACGCGATCTCCGGTGCGAACCCCGTTTGTAATCTCGACACGATCTTCACGGACCAATCCGGTCGTTACGCGGCGCCACACGATGCGTTTGCCGGCATTCACAACCGCCACACGTCCATCCGACAGCGCTGCCGACGGCAACCATATGCGCGGGGGCTCGCGCAGCTCGGCTTCACTGCGTTCGCTTTGCAGGAACGACGCGGTCGCGCTCATCTCCGGCAACAGACGCGCGTCGGGATTCATGATCTTCACTTTCACCTGCACGATCGCTTTGGCGCGATCGGCGGTCGGAATGATCTGTCGCAGCACGCCGCGCCATTTGCGGTTCGGAAATGCATCGACGGTGACCTCCGCCGGCTGACCCGCGTGAAGCTGTCCGATGCTTCCTTCATTGACGTCGGCCACGACTTCCAGCGTACTGAGGTCCACGATCGTGCAGATTGCTCCGGCGGGAAGCGTTCCCGACACTTGTCCCAGCGTGACGGAAGAGATCACTTCGCCGACTTCGGTGTTCTTGGTGGCGATGGTGCCGTCGAAGGGCGCGCGCACCGTCATGTCGGTCATGTTGATGCGGATTTGTTCGACGCGCGCACGCGAAGCCTTCAACTGCGCCTCGGCGTTGTCCAGAAGAGAGCGGCTCGTGACGCCCTGCTTCCACAGCACGAGCTGTCGGCTGTACTCGAGCTCCGCCTGGTTGCGTGCTGCGTTCGCTTCTGCCAGCTGCGCTTCCATGGTGGTGCTCTCGAGCACGGCCAGAACTTCCCCCTTCTTCACTTTGTCGCCGACATCGAAATTCAGCTTGACGACTTTTCCGGAGATCTTCGGCGTGATCTTCGATTGCTTGTCGGCGACCAGGTATCCCGTTGCGCTCAGCAAAGCCGGGTTGGTCACGTTCACGGTCGGTTTGAGCACCAGGGTCTCGACCATCGGCGCGCGGCTCGGCGCAATCCACTGCCTGTAGATGGCGATACCGGCAACGACCAGGACCATCAGAGCGACAAACCAGCCCACCATCCTCGCGATCGGGGGCCTGCGGTGCTCCTGCTCGGGCTCGCGGTCAATGCGCAGCGCTGTCAGATCGGGCCGGACCGACATGAGAACCGAGGAATGATAACGGAATGTAGGACGGGCTTAAGCCCGTCCCACATCGGGCGAGGTCCGCAACTGCGGCATGTTCATCCGGCTCACGCCCGAATCGCAGTAGGCCCAATCATGACTGATCCCGACAACCATCAGCGAATCGTCGGGACACAACTCGCCCAGCGCAGCACCCAGGGTCGCGACATCCGTTCGATCGTCGGATTGAATGACGAAGGTCGACTCGAATGGCAAATCGACCACTACGCCCAGCCGAGCGATCGCTTCGTGCAGCTCTCGGTAGTTTGCGTTGGGAGTGGTGCTGTGTCGGATCATCAGGAAATCGCGGGCGGTGGTGAACTGCGTGCATGCGACCAGAATGCGAGCGTCCGGCGCAACGTGCGGACGCAGCCATCGAAGGAGCGGCGCCGCGTGGCGCTGTTCCGTCAGCCAGACATGCCAGCTCTGATCGAAAGTGGGTTCGGCGCCCAGACGGCGCACGGCGCGGGAGAGATCCACTGTCAGATCGCCTTCATGGCAAATCTGGAACAATTTGATCTCTGCCATTAATAATCATGATAAATCATCATGATTATCGATAGCAAGAAAGAAATGACGCTAATGACTCCGCAAATTGCGAATAGCGGATTGCTGTACGCCAGGCGGATGGCATGCCTTCCGGCCGGGACGACCAGCCCCTGAAATCCGATGTTCGCGGTTTGCAGCGCAGCGGGGGCGCCATCGATGGTTGCCTTCCAGTAGCGATGTGGCGTCACGCTCGCGACCAGAAATGATTGGCCCTCGGCACGCACGGTCAGGTCGGCTCGGTTCGCGGACTCCTTCACTCCCAGAACTTCAGCGCGCCCGGGAGCGAACGGCGCTGATGTCACGAATGCAACCCGGTCGCTCCATCGCGCCGTGGCCAGATGGCGTACGAATTCCTCGCGGCTCCCCGTGCGCACGAGCTGATCGGCGAACCAGTAGCGCGGCAGCGTCGCGCCGGGCGCGATTCGGATCGGCCGTCCGGGAAGAATGAGATATTCGGCGTTGCCCATCAGCATGAACGGCCGCACCGGAGCGCCTCGCGCCAGCGCCTCCCACATCGATTGCACCACATCGGAGGTCGGGCGCAGCGAAGTGAGGTTGATGTCGATTTCGTAAATTGTCTGCAATCCGTACAAGGCGGGAGTGAACGGCATCAACGCCGTGCGCTGCGACCAGTACGTCCGCTCCCCGCCGTCGAGTGCCAGTCCGTGCTCTCCCCACACCGGCCATTCGGCCTGATGGAAAATGCGCGACGCTCCCCGAGCATCCGTGACTGCCAGCGTCACCGGCGGCGGCGTGAAGAATCGACGCGGCATCCGCGGCGCCAGCGCGTTCACATGCAGCGCGAGATCGCCCACGGCCAGCAGAAGAAGAAACGGGGCCAGGCGGCGATCGAGGCGATCGAACGCCATCGCCGCCAGCACGATCATCGCGAAAAGGCCGAACAGGATGAATTTTTCCGGGTAGCGAATCCACCGATAAAAAATCGGAAGCGGACCATTCGACCCGATCGCCAGCACATACGACAGCGGCATCGCAATCCATGTCCACTTCGCGACTCGCATCACGATCCCCGCCATGGCGAGCAGCGGGACGAGCAGGCCGCAGTAGATGCTGAAGATCAACGGCAATCGCGGGGGCCGATACCGCCAGGCGCCACGAAATTCGCTGCCGTCATCGGTGATGCGACCGAACGCGTACGGATAAAAAAGCTCGACCGGCCGGATCAGCGGCATGCTCCACGACGTCCCCTCCTCGAACGTGAGCGCGCGCGCGCGGCCGGAATCGCGCTTGAGATCGAGCGCCGGGATGATCGCGATCGCGCCGATGCCCAGGGCCAGGAGGAGTGCAAGCGCGAGCTCGGTGGGGCGCCGCCGACCCCGGCGGCACACGCCGGCGAGGTCGCCGGCGCTCCACAGTAAAATGGCCGTCATCACCATCACCGACACCTCGGCCGCCAGCAACAGCATGCCCATGCAAATGGCGAGGCGAAACCAGCGGCCCTGGCGCGCGAACATCACGATCAGCGGCCACCAGGCCACGGAAGTCAGAAACGGAAGCAGATTGGTCAGCGAGAGAATGACGCCGCCGAATCCAAAGGCGATCGCGCCAAAGAGCGCCGATTCGACGCGCAGCGTCATCGACCGGAGCAGAAGAAACATGCCCGCCGCCGCCAGCGCGATGTGCGCGATGATCTCGAGATTGAATCCGAAGAAAAAGCTGGGTAGCAACGCCAGCCACGTGCCGGGATAAAAGGCCTGAAATCCGGGATTCGCCGCCAGCGGCTGCCCACCCGACCAGTAGCGATTCCAGAACGGAAACTCGCCGCCGAAGATCACCTGTCGCAGAATAAATCGTGATGGTAAATAATCACGATAAATATCTCTAATGTAAAATCCGGCGCCGAGGAAGAGCACGTCGGAAAAGATCAAGGCCACGGCGATCGCCAGCAATGCGGCGATCTTTGCATCCGTCGAAATCTTCCGCTCGCGCGTCATGCTGAGCGAAGCGAAGCATCTCGTAGACAGGGATCCTTCGCTACGCTCAGGATGACGTGGCAGGCGAGGCGCAGCGACCGATGACTACGGCATGCTTCCTTTCGACGGCTCGTCGATCTTTAGCCTCGGACCCATCTGGGTGAGCACGAAGGCGTAATCGAACGCCAGATCGTGCAAAGCGTCATAGCGGCCCGACGCTCCGCCGTGGCCCGCGCCCATGTTGACCTTGAGCAGCAGCGGATTCGAGTCGGTCTTGTTCGCGCGCAGCTTGGCGACCCATTTCGTTCCTTCCCAATAGCCGACCTGGCTGTCATTGAGAGAGGTGCGCACCAGCATGGTCGGGTAACGCTTCCTGGCGACGTTGGAGTACGGGTCGTAGCTCTTCATGTAGACGTAGGCCGCTTTCTCGTTCGGGTTGCCCCACTCGATGTATTCCTGCGTCGTCAGAGGCAGCGTGGCATCGAGCATGGTGTTCATCACATCGACGAACGGCACGTAGGCCAGCACGATGTGGAAAAGATCGGGTCGCATGTTCGTGACCGCGCCCATCAACAACCCGCCCGCACTCCCTCCCGAGATCACGAGCTTCTCTTTCGAGGTGTACTTTTCATTCACGAGGTGTTGGGCTGCGGCGATGAAATCGGAAAAGGTGTTCTTCTTGGTCATCATCCGCCCCGCTTCGTGCCACCCCTTCCCCATCTCGCCGCCGCCGCGGATATGCGCGATGGCGTAGACGAAGCCACGATCGAGAAGAGCGAGGCGCGACGAGGAAAAAGTGGGATTGGTCGGCGCGCCGTACGAGCCATACGCAGAGAGCCACAGCGGATTGACCGCGCGCGGCTTGACGTCCTTGCGATAGACCAGCGAGATCGGAATCTTCACGCCGTCACCGGCGGTGGCATAGATCCGTTCGGAAGCGTACTGCGACGGATCGTAATTCGGCACCTCGACGCGTTTGAGCAGCGTCTGCTGATGCGTATCCATGTTGTAGTCGTAGGTGCTGTTAGGCGTGACCAGGGAGGTGTACGTGAAGCGGAACACGGTTGTATCGAAGACGTGGTTCTGGCTCGGACCGGTGGTGTAGGTCGGTTCGGGAAATGCAATGCGATGCGACTTGCCGTCGCGAAGATCGAGAACCTCGAGCTGCGTCAGCCCCCCTTCCCGCTCGGTGGCGACCAGATGATTCGCAAAGAGATCGATGCCGGTGATATAGACCGGCTTCCGGTACGCGATGACTTCCTTCCAATTTTTCTGCTGTGGATCGGAGAGCGGCGCGCTGACGACGCGATAGTTGATGCCGGCGTCGTTGGTGCGAATGTAAAAGCGATCGCCGCGATGATCGAGGAAGTACTTCAGATCGTTCTTGCGGGGAAGGATCACGCGGGGGGCGGCAGTCGGATCGCTGGCCGGGATGGCGCGGACTTCGCTGGCCGTTTTGCTCTCCGACGTGATGAAGATCCAGTCGCCGGAGAGCGAACGATCGCCAAACAGGTCGTAGAGATCATCCTTCTCCTCGTAGACCAGCGCGTCATCGGCACCGCCTAACGTGTGGCGATAGAGGCGCCATTGGCGCTTGGCAGGATTCTCGACAGTGTAGAAAACCGTCTTGTTGTCGGCTGCCCAAAGCACCGTTCCGGTCTTCTCGGCCCGGTCGGCCAGATCCTCCCCGGTGCGGAGATCCTTGACATGGAGGACGTACTGGCGATAGCCGACGTTGTCGGTCGAATAGGCGAGGAGATTGCCGTCGTCGCTGACTTCGTAGCGCCCGACGCTCATGAACTTCTGGCCCTCGGCCAGCTTGTTGACGTCGATCGTGATTTCCTCGGGTGCATCGAGGCTGCCCTTCTTGCGCGCGAAGATCGGATACTGCTTTCCCTCCACCGTGCGCGTGTAATAGAAGTAGTCGCCTTTGCGATACGGCACGTTGGTGTCGGTCTGTTTGATGTGGCCGAGCATCTCGTCATACAGCTTTTTCTGCAGACCCTCGGTCGGCTTCATGAACGCTTCGGTGTAGGCGTTCTCCGACTCGAGATAGGCGATGGTCTCCGGATTGGCCTTCTCGCGGATCCAGCCGTAATCGTCGGTGCGCGTGTCGCCGAACATGGTGACCGACTTGGGAGCCTTCTTGGCGACCGGCGGCTTGGCCGAATCGGCGAACAGCGCAACGGCGATGAAGAAAGAGAGCAGGAGCGCGACTTGCTTTTTCACGCGGGAGAGTCTATCCCGCCACGCGGTGCGACAAAAACATCTGGGTGGTCCCGCATTGACGGCAGAGGAAATGGATCGAGTCGCGCCGCGCCCACGGATTGGGCGCATCGCACACCGGGCAGAGTGTTTCGTTTTGCGGGTAGGCGCGATGGCAATGATCGCAGGAGACAGGTCCGGTGAGCGTCACATCCTCTTCACAACTCACTTCGCTGCAGGAAGGGCAGCGCCAGCAGACGGCCATCTCCGGAACAGAAATATATCACATTAATCTTTCGCGATTTTTGCCCACGTATCTTTGAGCGTCGCGGTGCGGTTGAAAACCAAAAGCTC
>Ga0137389_10001527_pt1 | contig 13566 bp, 13 predicted proteins | sample 15con2h14BmetaG_FD_104645 | JGI IMG/M metagenome (GOLD analysis project Ga0137389, IMG submission 104645) | Vadose zone soil microbial communities from Angelo Coast Range Reserve, California, USA - 15con2h1.4B metaG | ecosystem: Environmental > Terrestrial > Soil > Vadose zone > Saprolite...
AAGCCGTGGCCTACCTCATCCCGTTCATCGAGGCGGAGAAGACGGGGGAACCGCAGAAGGCCAAAGGCAAGATCCTCATGGCCACGGTCAAGGGCGACGTCCACGACATCGGCAAGAACATCGTCGGCGTGGTGCTCGCCTGCAACAACTACGACGTCGTCGACCTCGGGGTCATGGTGCCCGGCCAGAAGATCCTGGACACGGCGCGGGCCGAGCACGCCGACATCATCGGCGTCTCGGGGCTCATCACCCCCTCGCTCGAGGAGATGGTGAACCTCGCCAAGGAGATGGAGCGGCAGGGCTTCGACCTGCCGCTGCTCATCGGCGGCGCCACCACGTCGCGCGCCCACACCGCGGTCAAGGTGGCCCCCCAGTACTCCGGGCCGGTCGTCTGGGTGAAGGATGCCTCGCGGTCGGTGCCGGTCACGTCGGCCCTGCTGTCGGCGGAGCAGCGCCCCGCACTGGTGGCCGACATTGGGCGCGAGTACGAGGCCCTCCGGCAGCGCCACGCCGGGCGTGAGCGCCAGGACAGGCTGATTCCCCTCTCGACCGCGCGGGCGAACCGGACCGTGGTGGACTGGACCGACTACCGGCCGGAGCGCCCCGCCAGCCCCGGCGTCTCGGTGTTCCGGGACTATTCCCTCTCGGAGCTTCGCCGCTACATCGACTGGCAGCCGTTCTTCATCGCCTGGGAACTCAAGGGCCGCTACCCGCAGATCCTCAACAGCCCGACCAAGGGCGAGGCGGCCCGCCGCCTCTGGGCCGATGCCCAGGCCATGCTCGACCTGGCGATCGAAGAGGGCTGGATCCAGGCGCACGGCGTCGCCGGTCTGTTCCCCGCCAACCAGGTGGACGGCGAGGACCTCGTCCTCTACGAAGACGACGGCCGCACGGCGAAGATCGCCCGCCTCCATCACCTCCGCCAGCAGACCGCGCACGAGGCTGGGGTGCCGAACCGCTCGCTCGCCGACTTCGTGGCGCCGCCCGGCATCGACGACTACGTGGGCGCCTTCGCCGTGACCGCCGGGATGGGGTCCTCCGAGAAAGTGGCCGAGTTCAAGAAGGCGAACGACGACTACAACGCCATCCTGCTGGAGTCGCTGGCGGACCGCTTCGCCGAGGCCTTCGCCGAGCGGCTGCACGAACGGGTCCGCACGGACCTCTGGGGCTACGCCTCGGGCGAGAACCTCGACGTGGAGCAGCTCATCAAGGAGCGCTACCGCGGCATCCGCCCGGCTCCCGGCTTCCCCGCCTGCCCAGACCACACCGAGAAGGAGACGATGTGGCGCCTGCTCGACACCGAGCGCACCACCGGCATCGTGCTGACGGAGAGCTATGCGATGTGGCCGGGGGCGTCGGTCTCGGGCTGGTACTTCGCCCACCCGGACTCACGGTACTTCTCGGTGGGGCGCATCAACCGGGACCAGGCCGCCGACTACGCCCGGCGGAAGGGCTGGAGCCTGCAGAAGGCCGAGAAGTGGCTGGCGCCGAACCTTGGCTACGAACCCGAGGACTGAACTTTGTTTTCCTCTCATCGTCCGCCCCTCCGGGGCGTTCGATGAGCCAGGGGGGATTCGCAGCTCATCCCCCTCCGCTTCGCTCCGGGGGGCTGCTACTCCCCCCTGGACCCCCCTCAGCCAATCAGGCCACGGCGGGCTGCTGTGGTGTCTCCAGGATCTTGTAGAGCGTGCTACGGCGCGCCCAGGGCCGGCCGATCTCGCCGATGAGGGCCTTCATCACCTCGGGCGGAAGTTCCTGGCCGTGGGAGGCCCCGGCGGCCCGGGAGATGTTCTCGTTCATGAGGGTGCCGCCGAGGTCGTTGCAGCCCGCGTTCAGGGCGAGCTGCGAGCCGGTCACGCCCATCTTCACCCAGGACACCTGGATGTTGGTGATCCACGGATGCAGGGCGAGGCGGGCGACGGCATGGATCTTCAGCGCCTCCTCGAACGTCGGCCCCTGGCGGGCCTTGCCCTTGAGGTAGATCGGGGCCCCCATGTGCACGAAGGGAAGCGGCACGAACTCGGTGAAGCCGCCGGTCTCCTTCTGGATGTCGCGCAGCACACCGAGGTGGCGGGCCCACGCCCGGTAGGTCTCGACGTGGCCGAACATGATCGTGGTGGTCATGGCGAGACCCAGGCCGTGCGCCGTGCGGGCGACCTCCGACCACTGGGCGGTGTTGACCTTGTCGGGGCAGATGATAGCCCGGACCTCGTCGTCGAGGATCTCTGCGGCGGTGCCGGGGAGGCTGCCGAGGCCGAGGTCCTTCAGCTCCCACAGGAAGTCGCGGATGCTCACGCCTTTGGTCGCCGCACCCTGCCAGACCTCGAGCGGGCTGAAGGCGTGCACGTGCATGGATGGGACGGCGCTCTTCACCGCCTTCACGACCTCGAGGTAGAAGTCCCCGGTGAACTCGGGGTGGATGCCCCCCTGCAGGCACACCTCGGTCGCTCCCTTGAGCGACGCCTCCCGGGTGCGGGTGGCGATGTCTTCCAGGCTGAGCAGGTAGGGGTCGCCACGAAGGTTGAGGGACTTCGGTCCCTTGGAGAAGGCGCAGAAGCCGCAGCGGAAGTAGCACATGTTCGTGTAGTTGATGTTGCGGTTGACCACGAAGGTGACGGTGTCGCCGCAGACCTCCCGGCGAAGGTCGTCGGCGGCCCGGACGAGCGCCTCCACCTCCGGCCCCCGGGCCGACAGGAGCGAGACCGTGTCCTCCTCGGTCAGCTCCCGACCACAGCCTGACGCCTCGAGGGCACGTGCGAAGGCTGGCCGCAGCCGCACCGCCGGGTTGCCCGACCAGAACGAGGCGGGGACGGTCATGCCGGGGAGCGGGGCGGGCGGGGGGACCACGTCGCCGGCGCGCCAGCCGGGCTCCCGGCCGAGCCCCATGCCGTCGGCCAGCGCGAGGACGCGGGGCCGGACCGGCTTGGCGACCCACGCCGGGTCGGAGGCGTACCGCGGGTAGACGGTGAGCCGGGGGACCAGGAGGAAGCCGGCCGCCTCCGTCACCGAGCGGAGCTGCTCGATCTCGGGCCAGGGGGCCTCGGGATTGACGTGGTCGATGGTGACCGGGGAGACCCCGCCCCAGTCGTTGATGCCCGCTGCGAGATAGCTGCCGAGGTCCCCGGGCGACGACGCAAGGTTCGGCGGGGCCTGGATGCTCATCTCCGGCCCCAGGATCAGGCGGGCGAGGCTCACCGTCCCCAGCATCTCGGCGGTGGACGGCTCCGGATGGTCGTGCATCGGCGTGCCGGCCTTCGCCCGGAAGTTCTGGACGATCACCTCCTGGATGTGGCCCCAGCGTTCGTGGGCGTCACGGATGGCCAGCAGCGTGTCGACCCGGTCCTCCCAGGTCTCGCCGATGCCGATGAGGAGTCCGGTCGTGAACGGCACCTTCCGGCGGCCGGCCTCCTCCAGCATGGCGAGGCGGGTTGACGGGTCCTTGTCGGGCGAGCCGTAGTGCGGGCCGCCCGGCTCGCAGAGGCGTTGCGAGGTCGACTCCAGCATGATCCCCATGGACGGGGCGACGTCGCGCAGCCGGGCCATCTCATCGCCGGAGAGGATGCCGGGGTTGATGTGGGGCAGCAGCCCGGTCTCCTCCAGGACCGCCTTCGCGGCCGCCGTGAGGTACCCGACCGTGGAGGTGTAGCCCATGGCGGCCAGCTCGTCCTTGGCGATGCGGTAGCGCAGCTCGGGCTTGTCGCCGAGCGTGAACAGCGCCTCCCGGCACCCGGCCGCAGCCCCGGCCCTGGCCACGTCCAGCACCTCGCCGAGGCTCAGGTAGGCCCGGCGGCCCTCGAGGGGGGGCCGGGCGAAGGTGCAGTAGTGACAGACGTCGCGGCACAGCTTGGTGAGGGGGATGAAGACCTTGGGCGAGTACGTGACGAGGGTGCCCCATCCGGCATCCCGGGCAGCCGCGGCGGCCGTCATCAGCCCGGCATCGAGCGGGTCCTCCGCCAGCACTCCCGCCCACGCCAGGGCCTCGGCCCTCGTCACAACCGGCATCGGTGGACCCTATCACCGCACCGGAAATAGGACAGATCCATTGGTGGCTGATGCCCGTTCCCCGGGGACGGCACGCCCTCTCGACGAGGGGTTGGTCGATTACCCTGGGCCGCATGCGGGTGACGGCGCTGGCGGGCGGGGTTGGGGCGGCCAAGTTCCTTCGCGGGCTGGTGCCCCAGCTCCTCGCCGACCCCGACTCGGAAGTCACCGTCATCGGCAACACGGGAGACGACGCCGTCTTCCACGGCCTGCACGTGAGCCCCGACCTCGACATCGTCACCTACACCCTCGCCGGCATCGTCGACACCGCAAAGGGGTGGGGCGTCGCCGGGGACACCCGCCACGCCCTCGACCACATGGGCCGGCTCGGCGTCGACACCTGGTTCTGGCTCGGCGACAAGGACTTCGGCACCCACATCGCCCGGACGATGTGGCTGGCGGAGGGGCTTGCACTCTCGGTGATCGCCGAACGCATCGGACTAGCCCTGGGCGTCGGGGCCCGCATCCTGCCGATGAGCGACGACCCGGTCCGCACGCGCCTGCTGACCGCCGCCGGCACCGAGTTGGAGTTCCAGGACTACTTCGTCCGGCGGGGGCATGCGGACGAGATCGCCGCCGTGTCCTTCGACGGCGCCGCAGGTGCCCGACCCGCCCCCGGCGTGCTCGAGGCCATCGAGGCGGCGGACCGGGTCATCATCTGCCCGTCCAACCCGGTCGTCAGCATCGGCCCAATCCTGGCGGTGCCCGGGATCCGTGACGCGCTCCGGGCCGTGGCCGGGAGGGTCGTCGCCATCTCCCCCATTGTCCAGGGCTCGGCGCTGCGAGGCCCGGCCGACCGGTTGCTCCCGGTCGTGGGGGCAGAGGCCAGCGCATCGGGCGTCGCCGGGCTGTATGCCGACGTCTGCCGCACCTTCGTCCTGGACCGCCGGGACCCCGGCGAGGTTGCCCGGGTCGAGGCACTCGGCCTGCGCCCCGTCATGCTCGAGACCGTCATGGAGACGCCGGAGGTCGCCGCTACCCTGGCCAAGGAGATCCTGGCGCTGGAGGTCGGCACCGGGGACGGGCGGTGAGCCCCTCCAACGACCACGAGGGGCTGCCGCCGGGCGAGGTCGGCCCGGTCTACGGCACCCCCGCGGGCCCGATCGTCTTCCTGCCGATCGTCGGCATTCCCGAGGTCGCCCCGGGGGCCGATCTGGGCGACCTCATCGTCGAAGCCGCCACCTCCTCAGCCATCGAGATCACCGACGACGACGTGCTCATCGTCACCCACAAGATCGTCTCCAAGGCAGAGGGCCGGATCCGGGAGGTTCACCCCTACGACGCCGATGCCCGGCACCTGATCGCCGAGATGGAGGCCGCCCGCATCGTGCGCCGCCGGGGAGACCTGATGATCGCCGAGACCAAGCACGGCTTCGTCTGCGCCAACGCCGGGGTCGACGCCTCGAACATGGAGCCCGGCCAGATCACGCTGCTGCCGGTGGACCCCGACAAGTCGGCCCGCCGCCTGCGCGCCCGCATCCGCCAGCTCACGGGCCGCAGCCCGGCGCTCATCATCTCCGACACGTTCGGACGAGCTTGGCGGGTGGGCCAGGTCAACGTGGCGATCGGGGTCGCCGGGATGATCCCGGTGATGGACTACCGGGGGTCGGTTGACCATTTCGGGATCCCCCTCAAGGTCACGACCATCGCCATCGCCGACGAGCTGGCATCGGCTGCCGAGCTGGTGATGGGCAAGGCGGACGGCGTCCCCGCCGCCGTGGCCCGTGGGGTGCGCTTCCGTCGGGGCCGCGGCAACGCCCGCAGCCTGGTCCGCCAGCCCCAGGACGACCTCTTCCGCTAAACGCGGGAAAGGCACATACTGGGGGCGGACTCGTCATCCGAGCCCCTGATCCGAGCCCACATCCGAGCTGGGGGAATAAGCTCCGGCCTCGGTGCTTTGTAGCAGACGTCGAGCAGGGGGCGGCCCTTCACAGCGAGGGCGCAGGCGCGCCCCAGCCGGCCCGCAACGGGTCGGGGGAATATGCCCGTAGTCCTTTGTGTTCTATTGGGTATGAACGGAACAGAGATGGAGACGAAGGTGACGAACGCTACACCCACGAGACGGCGCCGGCCGCGGGCCGAGGGCGGCCCTGCCCCCGCGGGTGCCGACAGCGTGGGACTCTTCCTACATGAAATCGGCCGCTATCCCCTCCTCACCAAGGAGGAGGAAATCGAGCTCGCCAAGCTTGTCGAGGAGGGCGATCAGGCGGCAAAGGACCGCATGGTCACGTCCAACCTCCGCCTGGTGGTCTCGATCGCAAAGCGCTACCAGGGCCAGATGCCCCTCGGGGACCTCGTCCAGGAAGGTATCATCGGGTTGATGCGAGCAGTCGACAAGTTCGACTGGCGCCGCGGGTTCAAGTTCTACACGTCAGCCACGTGGTGGATCCGCCAGGCCATCGGTAGGGCGATCCAGAAGCAGTCGCGCACCACCCGCATCCCGGTGCACCTCGCCGAGCGGGAATGGAAGGCGTGGGCGGCGCAGCGCAGCCTCACCGCCGAGCTGGGGCGCGACCCAACCGACGAAGAGGTGGCCGAAGCGGCACGCATCACGGTTCCCGAACTGGAGCGGCTTCGCCAGACCGCCCGGATCGTCGCCAGCCTCGACCAGCCGCTCGAAGAGGGCGGCGAGACGGAGCTGGGCGAACTGGCGGCCTGGGAAGGCCCCGACCTCGAAGACCAGGTCCACTCGGCCCTGGAGGAGGAGTCGGTCCGCAAGGCGCTCGAGCATCTCTCCGAGCCCGAGCGGGAGGTCATCCGCCTTCGCTACGGCCTGGACGGCGAGCCGGTCACCCTCCGGGAGGTCGGCAAGCTCCTCGGCGTGAGCCACGAGCGGGTACGCCAGCTGGAGTCATCGGCCCTCGAACACCTGTCGAGGGTCGCAGAGATCGAAGCCCTACGGGTCGCCTAGCCAGCGACCCGTTTCGCGTTGTTGCCCCACCGGTCGCACGTGGTTAAGTGGTCTCCATCGTGCACGATCGGTCCGGCAGCCCCAACCAGCCCCCGCCCCTCCAGGACTACAACCTCTTCGAGTCCGATGCCGCTCTGCGGGAGGGCGTCGGGCGCTATCTCGGCGATCCCGGCCGCCTCTCCACGCTCGGCAAGGCCGCCGGCTCGCCCGGCGTGATCGCCTGGGGCTTCGCGGCCAACGCCCATGCCCCGGAGCTCAGGACGCACAACCGCTACGGCGACCGCATCGACGAGGTGGACTTCCACCCCGCGTGGCACGACCTCCTGCGCGTGGCGATCGGCTTCGGTATGCACGCCACCCCCTGGGCAAGCGAGGAGCCGGGCGCCCACCTGCACCGGGCCGCTGCCTTCTCCGTGTGGTCGCAGGTTGAGGCGGGCGTCGGCTGCCCGCTGTCGATGACCTACGCCGCGATCCCGGCGCTCCGCACCGAACCGGCACTGGCCGAGGTCTGGGAACCACTGCTCACCTCGACGGTCTACGACCCCAACCTGCGCCCTGCCGCAGAGAAGCGGGGCGTGCTCTGCGGCATGGCCATGACGGAGCGCCAGGGGGGATCGGACGTCCGGACCAACACGACGTCGGCGGCCCCCGCCGGCAGTGGGGGCGAGTACCGCTTGACGGGCAGCAAGTGGTTCTGCTCCGCCCCCATGTCCGACGCCTTCCTCGTCCTGGCCCAGGCGCCGGGCGGGCTCTCGTGCTTCCTCCTGCCCCGTGTGCTCCCCGACGGCACCCGCAACGCCTTCCACCTCCAGCGTCTCAAGGACAAGCTCGGCAACCGCTCGAACGCCTCGGCAGAGGTCGAGCTCGCCGTCGCCGGCGGCTGGCGGGTCGGCGAGGAGGGCCGGGGCATCCGGACGATCCTCGAGATGGTCAACTGCACCCGGCTCGACTGCGTCATCGGCACCGCCGCGCTCATGCGCCAGGCCGTCGCCCAGGCGACTCACCACGCCGCCCACCGCAGCGCGTTTGGCAAGAGGCTCGCCGACCAGCCGCTGATGGCAGGCGTCCTCGCCGACCTGGCTGTCGAATCCGAGGCGGCGACCGCGCTGATGCTGCGCCTCGCCCACGCCGCCGACTGCTCCGCTCACGAAGAGCACGAGGCCCTGATCCGGCGCATCGGCACCGCCGTCGCCAAGTACTGGGTCTGCAAGCGGGGCCCGGTGCTCACCGCCGAGGCGCTCGAATGCCTCGGCGGCAACGGCTACGTCGCGGAGTCGGTGATGCCGCGCCTCTACCGGGAAGCGCCGGTCAACTCGATCTGGGAGGGCTCGGCCAACGTCAACGCCCTCGACGTGCTCCGGGCGCTGGCCCGGACACCGGCAACCCGGGACGCGTTCTTCGCCGAGGTCGCCCTGGCGGCAGGCGGGGACCACCGGCTCGACGCCCACGTGGCGAGGCTGCGCCAGGACCTGGAGGGCGGGCCCGCCGAGGGCCAGGCCCGGCGCCTGGTGGAGCGCATGGCGCTGGCGCTGCAGGGGGCCCTCCTCGTCCGCCACTCCCCTGCCGCGGTCGCCGACGCCTTCTGCGCCTCCCGCCTCGGCGGCGACTGGGGCCACGCGTTCGGCACCCTGCCGGACGGCGTGGACACGGCGGCGATCGTTGCCCGCCACACCCCCCGGGCGGCGACGACCAGCCCGTAGCTCGCAAATGGCGGAGGAATAAGGGCCCCCGGCCGTTTCGCGCGGGCTGACTAATTAAATGTCGTCATGGGGATTTGGTGCGCACGGCGTCTAGGCGGGCGAGCGGGCCTCCGTTACGCTCATTGAACCTGGACAAACCGGAAGGAAAAAGATGATCGATTTCTTCAGCCCCGAAAAGATTCTGCTTGTTGTTGCCGTCGGCCTTCTCTTCATGGGTCCAAAGCGCCTGCCGGCGATCGGTCTGGGTGGGCCGAACGCTCAAGGAGTTCCAGAAGGGTGCCAGCGGCCTCAGCGACGAGCTGAAGGCCGGCCTCACCGCACCGGTTGCAGCCGACGCGACCAAGGAATGACGCCTTCGCTCCCGCGCCAAAACCTCGAAAGGAGCACCTCCCGATGCACCCTCTGACTCGGCGGACTTTTCTCACCACCGGTGGGGCCGCCGCGATGGCCTTCGTCACCCTCAAAACCGGGATCGCACACGTTGCGAAGACCGGTTCCACGGCGATACAAGGGTCCGGCGTCAATGGCTCCGCAGCCCGTCTGGGCTCTGCAGCCACGCCGTTCACACGCTCGGCATTCCAGCCGCACGTCGATACGCCGTTCCGGCTGCAGACCGGGGCGAGGGCCGTCGACCTGCAGCTCGTCAGCGTCCAACAGCTCTCCCAGCGCACCGCCAAAGGGGCCGCCCTCAAGGGCACGCAGTTCTCGCTCCTCTTCAGCGGTCTCACCCCGGCATTCGGGCAGGAGACCTACGCGATGGAGCACGCGGTGCTCGGCCACTTCGCCTTGTTCATCGTCCCGGTTGGCAAGCCCAATGGCTCCGTCCAGACGTACCAGGCGATCATCAACAACACCAGTCTCTAACCGTTCCGGTAACGCGAAGGGCCCCCGCTTTCCGGCGGGGGCCTTTGTCGCCGTCCTGGGGCTGCACCGTCCGTTAGTGGTGGTCGCCTCCTCGATCGTCCTTCGTCGAGGTGGTCGCCGAGGTCGTGGTGGCCGACGTCTTGTCGCCACCGTTGCCGTCGTGGTGGTCGTGGTTCCCCTCGTGGTCGCCGCTCTCGCCGCCGTGGTCGTCGACCGTGGCCGTCACGGCGGTGGCGGCGGCCGCAATCTTCGCCTTGGCGATCGCCACGGCGCAAGCCGCGTCCGGCGTCCCGCCCGTGGCGACCTTCGCCGACACGGCAGTCTTGTCCTTGGCGACCAGCGACAGGAAGGCCCCGTTCTGCTCCCCGGTCAGGCCGAGGCTGTGGACGATCGAGGCCGCAAAGGAGACGCAGTGTCCGTGGTTTACCGCAGCGGTGTCGTCGGCGTCGTCGCTCTCGACCGTGCCGGTCACACCCTCGTCCCCGTCGTTGTCTTCGGCGACGGTCGAGGTCGGGTGCTCGGGCTTGGGCGTGACGGTGCCGGTGGGCCGATCGGTCTCGGCGGGCTCGGAGCTCTCCGCCGCCGAGGTGGGCCTGTGGTCGTCGGGGTCGGCGACCGTGGCCGTCGTGGTGGCCTGGGACGCTCCCCCATCGGACGAGGTCTGCAGGCCGACGGTCGTTGCTGACGTGACGTGGGCCAGCGCATGCCCTGGGCTGCTGAAGGCGCCCGCAGCGGCGAGGCCTCCGGTGGCGAAGCCACCTGCCAGTGCGACAATGGCAACCTTGGCGGCGAACGTTGCGAAAAGCTTGCTGATCACAGTTCTCCTCCTAACTTTCTCTTTGACCTGAGTCAGCGCCCGCGGCCGGCAAAGGGGTACGGCCTGATTCGGGGGATGCCCGACCCTGGCCGTGACTTTATATAGATTGCCCCTTGCAAATAGAGCGAATCCCGGCTACAGTCGCTGACGTGCCAGATCGCCGGGGTGAAAGCCCGTTGGCCTTGTCAAGGCCCGATGGCCAGGTGAAGGCGGAAAGGAACCGTGCATGCGGACCGAAGCAATCGACACCGGCGGGGTCGAGCTGGTCCTGCCCCCCAAACCGGAGGCCCTCCCGACGCTCGGTCAGGGCATCCTGACCGATATCGCGGCCGGCCTCGCGTGCTCGCTCGAGCCGGACGGCATGGATTTTGACCTCGGCAGCCAGCGCCGCTACGCCCGGCTGCTGCACACGCCGGCGTACGAGGCCTGGCTCATCGCGTGGCCGCCGGCCCCCGACCTCGCGTTGCACGACCATGGAGGCTCGCAGGGCGTGTTCCACGTCGCAAGCGGGACGTTGTTCGAGGCCCACGCGGACCTCGTCGACCCCACCCCGCTGCGGATGCTGTCATTCGGTGCCGGCGAGGGCCGCTACGTGGCGCCCACGCTGGTCCACCGGGTGTGGAACCCGGGCCCGGCCGACGCCGTCAGCGTGCACGTCTACTCCCCGCCGCTCACGTCGATGACCTTCTACGACCACCGTGCCGGCACGTTCCTGGCGCCCCTGCGCACCGAGCTCGTCGAGGGGACACCGGAGGCCGGGGTCGGCCCGTGAGCGGTCCCGACTCCCGGGTCAGGTCTGCAGGCCTGACGTCAACGTCAGGATAGAGGGGTGCCGGCCTCGATCATGGCGAGGGCCTTGCTCAACCGCCGGTGCCTCGTTTCTGGCTTCTTCGCCGAGGCGATCGATGCGGCGAACTCCTTGCGCTGGGTGTAGCTCATCGCATCGAACCGGGCGCCGGCCTGGGGGCTCGACGACAGTGCCCCGGCCAGGTCCGGCGGCACGGCGACCGACGCTCCTCGTCGTCGCGGCGGAGCTGGACCGCCACCGAGTCGCCAATCCCGACGCCGGCTTGCGCCCGGATCGCCTTGGTGACGCCGACGCAGAAGGTGCCGTCCCCCATCGGCATCGTGGATCCCCGGTAGGGCAGGCCGTTGAAGGTCACCTGGACGCCGAAGCGGACCCGGGTGCCGAAGATCCGGGCGGCGTCGGCCGGCAGCCTGACGAAGGCACCGCCACCCCTGCCCTCCTCGATGGGAGCCTCGAAGTCGAGCCGCTCGCCGGGCGCCATGTCGAAAGCCTAACAACCGCCACGGGGGCGGGAATAACCCAAGAGGCGATGAGAAATGGTCCCGCAGCTCCAACACTTCGGCCCGCATCCGGTCGATACACAGACGGAAGCTTTCGGGGCGGGGCCGGTCCGGCGCCTGAGACGCCCTGGTGGGGTCGACGAGAGGAGTCTTCGTGACAGAGAGCTGGGACTGGCGACAGACGTACGCGCAGTACGCGGACACGCCGCAGCCGCAGAACACGCAGGAGGCCCCACCGCAGGGTCCCGAGGGCCAGGGCGCGGTTCCGCAGCCGTACGCCTCGCCCGAGGGCTACGGGCCGCCGCCCGGATACGGGCCGCCAGCACAGGGCTACGGGCCGTCGGGCCAGGGCTACGGGCCACCGGGCTACCCGCCCTATGCCGGCCCGTACCCGCAGTACGGGGCGTATCCGCCGCCGGTCGCCCAGAACCGGGGGCGGGGCTTCAGCATCGCCGCGTTCATCTGCGGCGGCGTGGCCCTCCTCTTCCTGCCGATCATCCTCGGACCGCTGGGCATCATCTTCGGCTTCGTGGGCAGCGCGAAGGGCGACAAGATCGGCAAGTGGGCGGGCATCCTGTCCATCGGCACCACCGTCGTCGGCATGGCGCTCAGCTACTACGTGATGAGGAAGATGGGCGGCATCTGACCGGCGCCGGCCGGAGCGTTCTCACCGGGGACTTCCTTCACGGGAAGGCGTGCACGACGATCCGGTACGGCCGGATGCCGGGCACCAGGCCCGGGACGCGCCACGGGCGGCGGAGGTTGTCGAAGCTGTGCGAACGCTTGGTGACCGTGCGCTCGAAGCCGGCCGCCCGGCAGATTCCGTGGAGGCCCGTCTCGGTGGTGATGAACCAGTCGGTGAAGTCGGCGCCCCAGGCGTCGCCCGGGACGAACAGCAGGAGGCCGGCGTCGTCGTAGCCCTCGATACGGACCGCCTCGGTCTCGACGACCAGCACCCCCGAGGTGACCCGTCGAAGGCGCTCCAGCGCCGTCAATGGCTCCTTCAGGTGGTACAGCACCCCCAGCATGAGGACGACGTCGAAGGGGCCGCCGAGGGTGTCGAGGTCCATGGTCATGAAGTCGCCCATGACCGGGTCGACCTTGCTGCCGAGGGCTTCGTGAGCGATGTCGAATCCCTGGCGCCCCGGTCCCTCCGGCCTCCAGAAATCCGCCAGGTCCCGCCCCAGGTCCGGCAGCTTGCCGTGCTGTCGGCACTCCTCCCAGTAGGTTTGCCTCGCCCCGAAGTCGAGGCACCAGGCGTAGTGGTCCAGCGCCACGACCCGGCTCGCCCCACCCTGCTCGGCGAGAAACGAGTAGCGGCCGTCCCAGGCGCCGACGTCGAGCACGCTCCTGCCAGAGAAGTCCGGCAGCTCGCTCGCCAGCAGGTTGTTTTCGGACACCCCCGGGGTCGTCAGCCCGTTCCCCAGGTCGATCGAGTGATACCACAACGTCGATGCGACGCGGGTGCGCAGTTCCTCGGGAGTCATCAAGCGCCAATCTAGCAAGGATCGGGTTCGGACCGGCTCCCAGCTCGTCGACACGGGTATCGCACGCGGTAGACGGTGCCCTGGGTGTCGGCCCACGCCATCCCTGTGGCGCCGCGTGCCCGGTGCAGGCCCCCGGAGCTGTTGTGGTTGGCACCGATGACGTTCTTGGCCATTCCGGTCTTTCCAGACGCGAGGTCGACGAACAGGACCTGGTCCGCCCCGCTGACCGGGTCGAGCGAACTCACGAGCAGCGCCCTCCCGTCCTTGCTCAGGCTCAGTCCGCCCGGGTCGCCGAGCCGGACGCTGTCGAGCACGGTGCTCACCGTCGAACTCACCCGCAGGACGGTGCCCGCGGACCCGTTCCCTCGGTCGGAGACTGAGAAGGCGCCGGATCGCCTTGCCGTACGTCTACCCGCTCGTCGCTCGCCAGGGTGGGAC
>Ga0137389_10001528_pt1 | contig 13562 bp, 9 predicted proteins | sample 15con2h14BmetaG_FD_104645 | JGI IMG/M metagenome (GOLD analysis project Ga0137389, IMG submission 104645) | Vadose zone soil microbial communities from Angelo Coast Range Reserve, California, USA - 15con2h1.4B metaG | ecosystem: Environmental > Terrestrial > Soil > Vadose zone > Saprolite...
GCGCCTATCGCTTTCAGGCTTCTGCCCGCCACGTTCACCCTCAGCGAGCTGCAACAAATGTATGAATTGCTACTGGGTAAACGCTTGCATAAAGCGAGCTTCCGGCGTGCCCTTCAGGCCGCCTGGCTCGTCGAACCTATGGACGAATGGCGTAGTGAAGGAAGGGGTAGGCCGGCGCAACTTTTTCGATATTTACCGAAGAAAAAGCGTAGGCCGCACCGCGGTCTGAGGTTCGATTTTCTCTATCCGTGACACACGTAACAGCTAGGTATTAAGCCGGTTTAGCCGCCGGAACCTCTTGCGGGCGCGGTGTATTAGTTGCAATGTGTACATAAGGCTAAACATCCTGAATGGGAGCCCGTTAGCTATGCTGGCTTATCTCGACAGTTTGTGCGCAGCGTTGCTGGCACGAGACAGTACGGAGATACAGCGGCTTCTTGCACTTCCGGCGGCGCGTGATCTACCTCGCCGAGTGCGTGAGGAGGCTGTCGCGATATCTCGCGCCGGTAACCGCAGCTTCATGGCGCCGATTCACTCGCTCCACTTTTATTACAAGCTCACTCACATGGTCGACGAGTCGAGCGATCCGATCTTCGGAGATCCTTCGAAGCAGAGCGAAGCCGAAGGCGGACAGATAGAGCTGCCCCTCCGCAAAGTAGGTAACGGCGGCCGCTAAAACGCTCTAGATGAGCGAAAGAAGCGAATTCTTTTTCCTCATCGCTTCGTTCCAGATATCGCCAATCTTTTCAAAACGCTCGGCCGCGTTGCCGAGATGGAAGTTGTGCGGGTCTAGGTCATCCCTCAGTTCGGTCCACTTGAGTGGAGTCGAGACCGTCGCTCCTGGTTTCGCTCGAACGCAATAGGGACCGGCAACCGTCTTCCCCTGAATATTTTGCAGGTAATCGACGTAAACCGTTGCAGCTCCGCGCGCTTTGACGGAGCGCTCTATCGTTGCCTCCTTCGGATGCGCAGCCGCAACTTTCGTTGCGATCATCTGAGCGACGAGGGTGGCTGCCTCGTTTGGTGTCTTGGGCGGAAGCGGTAGATAGATATGCAACCCGGTCGATCCGGAAGTCTTGACCACAGCGTGGAGGCCGAATCCATCAATCACTTCCTTTGCCCAACGAGCGATCTGAACAATGCGGGCGAAGTTTGCGCGCGGTCCCGGGTCAAGATCGATGATCGTGTAGTCTGCATAATCCAGAGACTGGACCCGCGAATGCCAAGGATCGACGGAGATGGCGCCGAGCTGGACCGTGTAAAGAAGGGTTAGCAGATCGCCGCCGACGAACCGCCGCTGCTTTTCTCCCCCAGCGGTCTCTATCACCTCGACCCGGACCTCGGGCGGCGTAGTCTCCGATGCGTTCTGCTGGTAGAAGCTTTCCCCGCTGATTCCATTTGGGAATCGTTTGAGAACGAGCGGGCGATCCCTGATCGTCGGAAGGATGAAGTCTTCGATGCGCGTGTAGTAGCGCAGCACGTCGCCCTTGGTGTACTTCTCCTTCGGAAAGAAAACCTTGTCAAGGTTGGAGATCTTGAGCGTTTTTCCACGGCCGAAGTCGAGAGTTCCGTCTCCGCCGGCATTCTCGATTGCCGAGAGCTGCCCCATGATGGCTTGCTTATCGACTCTTTCGAGCGGTTTGACGGACCTAGCCCGGGAGGGTCGGTCTTTGGGGGCCGAAGTTTTGGTCCCGACTTTTGCGCGTGCGGGGACGTTCAGCCGAGCCTGGCGCTTCGCAATCGTGTCTCCCCGAATTTGTTTTTGCTGCACGCTCGGAGGTTCAATCTCGACATCCTTTGCGGCCTTGTCGTCGCGGACGCCGACGAAAATGGGCTGCCTCAAGCGACGATCAGCGGTCCATTCGCTGAACTTCACTTCTACCACGACTTCAGGTTTCACCCAATGAGGCTTCTCATTAGTCTTTGGGGTTTCTTCAAACGGTGATGTTTTCCGCACTAGGGGCTTGAGGCGCTTGTACATGTCGTTCAGACTCAGGCGGGTGAACCCTCCACCGGTGTGTCCGACGTAGATGAATCGGTCACCGTCAAAGTAGCCGAGCAGCAATGCCCCGATTTTCTCGCGACTGTTACGCGGCTCCGTGTAGCCGCCCACCACAAACTCTTCCCGGAACTCGATTTTGAGCTTGAGCCATGACCGCGTCCGTTTTCCCGGCTCGTAGCGGGAATCCATACGCTTGGCCATGATACCCTCCCACCCCTGCCGGCGGGCTTTCTCGAGCATCTTTTTGCCATCGCCCTCGACAGACTCGGTCACGCGCAGGTAGGTCGATGTGCGTTTGCCGACACGCTTCACCAGTCGCGCGCGGCGCTCGGTCCACGGCTCACCAATCAGAACATCGTCGCCGTCCATGAGGATGTCGAAGAGAATGAGCGCGGCGGGTGTCGCGGCCGAATATCGCGCAATCAATTGTGATTGCTTGACATTAATGCGGCTCTGCAGCTCCTGGAATCTCGCGGCCTCTCCATCGACCAGCGCTACGATCTCGCCGTCGAGGACCAGTGGACGCTTGATCTGCGACGCGAGTTTCTTCAGCGCTCGGACGATCTCGGGGAACTGCTCCGCTTTGTCCTTGCCGTTCCGGGTAATGAGCTTTACCTCGGTTGGCGTCGCAAAAGCGAGAACGCGGATGCCATCGTATTTGGGCTCGAAAGTCCAACCTTTGCCGGGAATCTCGGTGCCGATGCTCGCGTACATCGGTTCGAGAGACTTGAATGAAAGTTTTGGGTGGGATGTTGCTGTCCCACCTTTCTTCGGCTGCGACAATTTCACGATGGCTTTCTTCGGCTCACGGTTGCTGTTCCAGACTTTGCTCTTTCCAGAAGCTATCTCTTCCATGGTTCGGTTCGTATCTACCGATGTCATGTTCGCCGCAACAACGTCGCCATTGCTCGCGAATTCGTCGCGGTGCTTGATCAGAAGCCACTGTGGCTTGGAGGACGATGAGCCATCGCGTGCGAACTTCATGCGAATGAGAGCGAACGAGCCGTGCAGTCTTTCGCCATTGAAGCTGATCTTGAGATCCCCGCGTCTCAACCCTTCACGAATCGCGTCTTCCTCCTCATCGGGAGATGCGGCGGTATCGGCGGAGTACGTTCCTCGATCCCAGAGCATGACGGTCCCACCGCCGTATTCGCCCTGCGGAATTGTGCCCTCGAACTTGTTGTAGTCGATCGGGTGATCCTCGACCTGCATTGCCAGGCGCTTCACCGAGGGATCGAGACTCGGACCTTTGGGAACGGCCCAGCTTTTCATTACTCCATCGAGCTCGAGTCGCAAATCGAAATGGAGTTGACGGGCAGCGTGCTTCTGTATGACAAATCGAAGTCGGCCCGACCGGGCGGGAGCGGATGTCACCTCTCCAGACGGCTCCTGCGTCCGGCCGAAATCCCGCTTCCGCCGGTACTCGGCAAGCTGGGCGCGAGCACGCCCGTTTGGATGCTTACTCGTTTTGACGGCCATTGTCGTTCTACGCGGTCTTTGCCTTCTTTGCCTTCACGGCTTTGTGACGGGCGGCGACCGCTTTTCTTTTCGCGGGTGCAGCGCCCTTCTTTCCGCTGCCTTCCTCGAGGCTCGCGCGCAGGCGCGACATGAGATCGAGCACTCCGCTATCGTGGGCCTCTCCTTCCGGCTCCTCCAATTTGGGCTTCTTCCCCTTCAGCTTGGCCTTGATGATTCTCATCAGATTCGCCCGATATTCGTCAGTGTAGCGAGTCGGGTCGAAAGGCTCGGCCAGATTCCCGACGAGTTGCTCTGCCATCTGCAGTTCCTGTGGGCGAACGGCGTTGCGACTCGGAAAGTTGAACTCACTCGCATCGACGAGCTCGTTGGCAAATCGCATGATCTCAAGCACTAGCGCGTTGCCAATGACCTTCACGCCAACAAGGTGCTGTGTCTGGCGGATGATGATCTTGCCGATCCCGACGGACCCGGTCTGGCGAATAGCTTCGCGCAGAAGAGCGTATGGCTTGTCGCCGCCCTTGCCGGGAACGAGATAATACGGAGTTTCGAAGTAGCGGGGATCGATCTCGGCTTCCTTCACAAAATCGAGGATATCTATCGTCTTCGAGTGCTCCAGCGCGGCCGCCTTGAAATCCGCGTCGGTCAGAACGACGAATTTTCCTTTCTCGTATTCGTAGCCCTTGACGATCTCATTCCATGGAACCGGTTCTTCCTCCGCCTGACAAATTCGTTCGTACTTGACTGGAGAGAGATCCTGCTCGTGCAAGAGTCGGAAGCTGATATGATCCGCTCGGACTGCGGTCTTGAGCTCAACCGGAATGTTAACCAGTCCGAATGTCAGCGAGCCCTTCCAGATTGCGGCCATCCGAACCTCCAGTTCCGAGTTATCCCAGGAAAGTGCATGAAAGCAAATCAAATGCCGCCTGTGGAAAACTTTTTGGTTGGGCGCGGATGCAAAAAAGCCCCGTCAAGCGGGGCTTTTTCTGGACTGGATGCGAAAGTTGTTAGGGGGCTTTCGTGACGTCAGCGGCCTGAGGTCCCTTTTGGCCCTGAACTACTTCGAACTCCACCTTGTCGCCCTCAGCGAGAGATTTGAATCCAGACCCACTGATCGCGCTGAAATGGACAAAGACGTCCGGGCCACCCTCGCGTGAAATGAAGCCAAATCCCTTGGCGTCGTTGAACCATTTGACCGTTCCAGTGATGCGTGCCATTGAACTAATCCTCTTCCCCGCGGGGCAATCTGTGGAGCGTCTGCGCCAGGCTAGCGACCGTGAAAAATCACGCTTCGCTTCGCCGGACTTCCGCGTGACGCGCTAACCATCCGGCAGCCTGCAGAGGAGGGCAAGTTTTGTGCAACAGGCCGTGACTCTAGGCCGCCCCGGCTACGTAATGTGCCGACCGTCCGCAGCTCTTGCAGCGGAGAGTCACATGAGTATAGGGTGGCGGGGGAATCTTTAGCGGGTCGCGCTCAATGGATCCAGCGCATGAGGGGCAGCTGAGCGGAGATCCGCTGCGGTCGTTGCTGATGAGAAATAGGGCCTGAGCGGGGTTGTATGCGTTCGGACGTGGCTTGCGCATGAGCTCTCCAGTACTTCGACACGGCGCTGCGCGGTAGGCGTCGCATTGTGAGGTGGATGTTCTTGACGGCTATCCATTGAGAAGAAAAGCCATCCAGATTCGCGAGCGGATCTGCGCCGGGCTGGCCCCTCGGCCTTCTTACTGCCTGCGGCCCGCATGCCCATTACCGCTCCGACCGGCCAATCTGCCTGACGCCCTTGCACCAACGGATAGCGGAGCACTCCTGGCACGGCGCCTGGCACCGGTCTTATACCTCCAACGGGCTGAAACGTTCCCGCTCGAGCGGGTGGTCGCCGTTCTGCACCCGGTCCGGCGGGTAATCGCCTACCATTTGCTGTGGCGGGATGACGTCCATGGGTCGTGGATTCCGTTTATGGTCCCGACTGACGAAGAAGTCCTATGGGTGGGCTATGACTCGACTTACGCCCCTACCGACGTCTGGACTTACTGGCACGGGCAGATCCTTCATACGGCGTGGCCCCGGTCTCAGGTTGCGATCGATGTCCAGTGGGGCAAGCACGGCGGCCTCCCCCGAAACGTCCGGCAAAGCGACCTTCCCAGACCGCGCACGCTCAACTTTTTCTACGCCATGACGATCTTCGGGGAGCCCGACATCCTTCTGGGAGACGTTACCCGCAAGGGACCGCTTTGCTTCTGCCATAGCTACCGCAGGTACCGACAATTCACTCGCCCAAGCATTATCGCCGACAGGCTAGACGCCATCGTTAGAACGGAGGATCCGAAGCCTGTCCTCCTGCAGGTATTCGGCAGCAAGTACTCGAACAAGCACCGCTGGCCCTAGACAAAAAGCTCTGGCGGGACAATTCCGCCGGAGCTTTCAATTCTGTCGTTCCAGTCAGCGCCGTTTCATTTCAGCGCCGTTTTCATTTACTGACGAGCCGAGGCGGAACTTGTAGCCGCCTGCTCCCGTTGAGCGATGAGGAAGAGGTCCCTCTGAGACGCGCTCTGCTTGAGAACCTGCAGTGCGTGCATCAACTGATTGTCTTCCGGGACGCTGCGCCGCTTGGCGGTGGAATCACCGAATGCCAACCGAGCGACGGTGTTGCCAAGCAGTCGGTCGATCTCTGAACCCGCCTGCTCGTACTGTGCGTGATCGATCGTGATTCCCTTTGCCTCAAGGCGGTGATAGAACTCTTCGCGCCACGCCGGCTGAACCGTGAAGTCAGGACGAACCGTTTTCTTCAGCTCGAGCGAGTAGTCCATGAGCGTCGCTCTCACATCCGTCGTCTTCGGAGCGAACGCGTTGAACACTTTCTGCTCCGCCGTCGACAGCGTGTCGGGACGCACGATGATGTCGGGGGTGATTGCTCCGCCACCATATACGATGCGACCAGCATCCGATTTGAAAGCCGGGCGCGAACGACGAGCCGAATCAGTCTCGAGAGAATCGGGCATCACTTCCACAAAGTCGCCACTCGGAAGAAGCTTGCGCTCCTTCTGGATGGAGCGGCCGTTCGGAGTGTACCACTTGGCAGTCGTCATCTTGAGGGCATAACCGCCTTCGAGCGGGAACACCGACTGCACCAGGCCCTTCCCGAAGGAAGTAGTGCCGACAATGAGAGCACGGTCGTGATCCTGAAGAGCACCAGCTACGATCTCTGAAGCCGAAGCGCTTCTCCCATCCGTGAGAAGGACGAGCGGAATGGTAGGGGCGATCGGGTCATCGGTGGCGTTGAAAGTCTGGTTCTCACCGTTGCGAGCGCGGATGCTCGAGATCTGAAGCCCCTTCTTGAGGAAGAGATTGCTGACGCTGAGCGACTGATCGAGGATGCCACCTGGATTCCCGCGCAGATCGATGACGATTCCCTTCGCGCCGTTCCGCGACAGCTTGGTGACTGCGCTCTCGAGCTCGTCTCTCGCGCTCTCGTTGAACTGGAGAAGCGGGATATAGCCCACTCTGCCGTCGAGCATGATTGCGTAAGGCACCGCTGGGATGTTGATGACGGCGCGAGTGAAAGCGATCGGTATCAGCTCAGGCACGCCGGGCCGGGAGAACCTGACCAGAACCTTGCTGCCGGGATTTCCCTTCAGCGCATCGGACGTCTGGGAGACGGTCCAGCCGCGAGTGTTGGTCGTGTCGATGAAGTTGATGCGATCGCCTTCCTGCACGCCTGCCTGCTCCGCTGGTGTATGCGGGAATACGCGCTGGACGGTGATGAAACCCTGTGTCTCGGCGATCTCCATTCCGATGCCTGCGTAGCGTCCGTTCGTCTGCGCGTTGAAGGTGGAGAGCTCCTTCGGTGAGAGCAGAACGCTGTAAGGATCATTCAGCTCGTGGACGAGTCCGCGGGCAGCTTTTTCGTAAAGGGTCGCGGCGTCGACGGTATCGACGAAGCGACTGGATACGATGTTGAGGACCTGGTCGAGCAAACGAGCGCCTTGCTGGCTCTCGTGCTGCTGAAATACGAAGCCGCCGGCCAGCAGCGGAATCAGAGCGAGGCCGAAGAGCAGGCTTTTTCTGGGTCGAGACATACGGCTCTAGGTAAAGAGAAGAGGGCGTTAACCTAATAGATACGCCTTCGGTAAGTCAGTTGTTCCTCATTGACGCACAAAAGGCACCAGCGGAACATCTCGCTTAAGCGATGCGGGACGCAAGCACGTAATCCACGAGCCAGTCCCGGTTTAGCTGCCTGAACGTGGCGTCGCGGAGGAGGCCGGCAGCGAGCAGCATCTCGTGAGCGGGCTGGAGCACTCGTTGCAAATGGGAGGGATACCGCTGGGTCAGAGGCAACTGCTCGGCGAGCGCAGCGAGGGGTACTCTCCAGGTTACCATACCTTCTTCTCTCGCTACCTCGAGGAGGCGGTAGAGCCGTCTGGCCACGGGATTGGTGAGCGACATGTAGTGCATTGCTGAGAGCGTGACGGTGTGTCCCGCCGCGATGTTCGCGCGGATTACGGGACCGATGGTGACATGGGCGTCGCCCGGTTCCGACGCGGCCAGCACTGGAAACAGGGTGAATTGCTCGCGCTCGGCGAGTCGTCGGCGCGCGATGGAGACCGAGGACAGAATGGTGAAGCGTCCTTCTAGCGGCTGTCCTTCTTTTGCCGCAACGTACACTCCGCTCGACTCGAGAGTAGTCCGCTCGAGTCTCGTCAGAGCGGATCGAAGCTGCTCGTACGTTCTGCCGTCGACCCGCCGACCGATGGAACGCAGAAAAGCGTGGAGCGTAAAGCTTATCACCCCATCTTCGGGAGCTCCTGCCTCGTGATAGCGATGCAGGAGCTCGATGTAAACGTCCTGATCGAAGGTTCCGGGCAGGCGGTCGCCTGGGCTAGGGAGCACACGCCACCGGCCACCGCTCTCTGGGGAGAAGGAAATTGCCGTGTCCTCGGCGGAGTCGCTCAGTCGGAAGATTGGGAGCGATTCAAGGGAGCGGTCGAGAACGATAGCACGCGTCGCGATTCGCCGACGGGCCACGAAGGTCATGCAGAGAGAATATGACACTGATCAAGTACATCGCAATTGCGGCGCTCGTTCTGTTCGGATTGATTCTGGCTCTTATTGGTGGTCTGTCGGTCACGCACGATACGCCGGTTACGAGCGTAATCGCGGAGGGGGACAAGGACGGGCCACCGAGCGTCGAGGACCCACTGTTTGCCCGAAGCATCGAGCTGTTCACGGGAACGCACATCGATCCCGGGAACAACGTGCAACTGCTGCTGAACGGCAATGGTACCTACCCCCAGTTGTGGAAGGACATCGCCTCAGCCCAGCATACGGTTACGGTACAGATGTACTACTCGCAGCCCGGCGCGGTCGCCGATACGATGGCGAAGTATTTGATCGATCGTGCGCAGCACAAAGTGCGGGTGCTGTTGCTGCTCGATGCGTTTGGATCCCAGCCACTCAAGCGGGAGTGGCGTGACAGTCTCAAGCGTGCCGGCGTCGAGGTCAAGTGGCTGAGGCCTCTTCGCTGGTACACACTTCAGAAAGCAGCCCAGCGATCACATGTACGCGTGGTGGTGGTCGATGGAAAGATTGGCTACACCGGCGGCTTCGGGCTCGCCGACTACTGGCTTGGAGACGGCCATCATGAGGATCAATGGCGCGAAACGAACGTGCGATTCGAGGGGCCTACAGTGGGAGCACTGCAGGCAGCCTTTGTTGCGGCGTGGGCTGAATCGACGGGGGAGCTGCTGACAGGCGACGTGTTCTTTCCAAGAAGCTCTTTCGCCGATGTTGGAGATGTGCAGGCAGGACTGATGCACAGCATACCAAGCACGGGAAGCACACCGGCGGAAAGATTTCTCGCGCTGTCGATCGCGGGCGCGCGACGAACTCTCTATATCAGCAACTCATACTTCGTCCCCGGGGAGAGTTTCCTGCAGCTACTCCTCGCGGCTGCAAGAAGGGGTGTAGATGTCCGGGTTCTAACCGTGAGTGACAAGACGGACGTGAAGACGACCTGGTACGCCGGGCGGACCTATTACGAGAAGCTCCTCGAAGGCGGCGTGAAGATCTACGAGTACCAGCCGACCATGATGCACGCGAAGAGCATGGTGGTCGACGGCATATGGTCTTACGTCGGATCCATGAACTTCGATAACCGTTCGCTCTCGTTCAATAACGAATCGCTGCTGGTGGCGCTCGACCGCCGCATCGGTGCACAGATGGACTCGGTCTTCATGGATGACTTAAAGTGGTCCACGGAGATAAAGCTCGACGAATTTAAAAGGCGCCCCCTCTCAGGGAAGATTCTCGAGTGGGGGGCGCAGAAGCTGAGACGCGTACTCTAGCACTCAGTCGAGACTCGTCCAGTGGCCCGTGACGTGATTAGTAGTCCCTCCATGCTGGCGCGCTTTCATCCGGTCGTACGGCGGTGGTTCAAAGAGACGTTCGGCAAGCCGAGCGACCCACAACGTGAGGGCTGGCCAGCGATCGCGAGTGGATCACACACTCTCATACTCGCCCCGACGGGAACCGGAAAGACTTTGGCGGCGTTTCTGTGGGAGCTGAATGAGCTGATCGTTCGAGGAACGAAAGAGCCGCTCTCGAATGCGGTCCAACTTCTCTACATCTCGCCGCTCAAGGCTCTGAACAACGACATTCAGAGAAATCTGGAGCGGCCGCTCGCCGAACTTCGAGAGCGATTTACGTCGGAGGGAAAGGAGCTCCCCGAGATTCGCGTCGCCGTTCGCACGGGTGACACACCGGCCTCGGCGCGCGCGAGAATGCTTCGAAAGTCGCCGCACATTCTGATCACCACGCCTGAATCGCTCAACATCATGCTGACGACGCTCAAGGGGCGCGGGATGTTCAGCGGAGTCCGCGCGGTGATTGTCGACGAGATTCACGCAATAGCAGGGACCAAGCGTGGTGCTCATCTGGCGTTGACCCTCGAGCGACTCGAAGCGCTGGTGGAGAAGTCGCCGCAGCGGATTGGTCTGTCGGCAACGCAAAGGCCGCTCGAGGAAATTGCGCGATTTCTCGGCGGGTGCGAAATCGGTACCTCTGCAACACCGGCATTCCGTCCGGTGACGATCGTCGATTGCGGTATGACGAAGGAGATGCAGATCGCCGTCGAGTCCCCAGTCGCCGATCTTGGCAACGTCGGCGGCAGCATCTGGCCTGCGGTCGCACCACTCGTTCTGCGACATATCCGGGCATCCAATACAACGCTGGTGTTCGTCAACAACCGTGCTCAGGCGGAGAAGATTGCGGCCCGCGTCAACACTCTCGCTGAGGAAGAGATCGCCCTTCCGTATCACGGATCGCTGGCGAGGGAGCGCAGGTTCGCTCTGGAAGAGCGCCTGAAGGCGGGATCTCTTCGCGCTCTCATTACCACCAGCTCCCTCGAGCTGGGGATCGATATCGGATCGGTCGATCTCGTTATACAGCTGCAATCGCCGAAGCGTGTCGCCGCGGCGCTGCAGAGAGTCGGACGCGCGGGGCATACACTGGGAGTACCAAGCCGCGGAATACTCGTACCTACCTTTCGCGACGATGCGCTGGAGATCGCGGCGATAGTCGCGGCGATGCGTGCCGGAGACGTGGAGCCTACTCACGTCGTGCAGAATTCACTCGATGTGCTTGCCCAGGTGGTCGTGGCCGCCGTCTCGGTCGATGACTGGCGAAGCGAAGACCTCTTCCATCTTGTGCGACGAGCCTATCCCTATCATCAGCTGACTCGCGGTGCGTTCGATGAAGTGGTGGCGATGTTGTCGGGGAAGTATCCGTCCGACATTGCTGCCGAACTGGAGCCGCGAATCACGTGGGATCGCGTGAACGACAGGCTGATCGGAAGCCGGGCGGCGCGCATGACGGCGGTGATTTCCGGTGGGACGATTCCCGATCGCGGCTTATACACGGTGAATCTTCCCGATCGCACGCGGCTGGGAGAGCTGGATGAAGAGTTCGTGCATGAGTCGCGGACAGGCGATGTCTTTCAGCTTGGCTCGTCGACGTGGAGGATTGCGGCGATCGAGCACGACCGCGTAGTCGTAACGCCCGCTCCCGGTACCCCAGCGCGGATGCCGTTCTGGCACGGCGAGTACTTGGCGCGGTCCCTGATGCTGAGCCATCGCGTCGGGGCACTGCGCCGTGAGCTGGCGGAGGCCCCGAACGAGGAGAGACTAGCCACCGAGTACGGCTGTGATGCCGCGACCTCCAACTCCCTTGTGAAATACATCGCCTCGCAGCGAGCGGCCACGGGAATCGTGCCCGATGACAGAAACATTGTCATCGAGCAATTCAGGGATGAGACGGGTGCCGTCCGCATCGTCATTCACGCCGCGTTTGGAGGAAGAATCAACGCACCCTGGGGGATGGCGCTTGCGCAACGCGTGCGTGAGGCGATCAACGACACTGACCTGCAGGTGCAGACGACGGACGACGGCATCATGCTGCGTCTGCCAGATCTGGGCATGAGCATACCGCTTCAATCGTTACTCGGTCTGTCCGGAACGGAAGCCGAGCAATTGGTGCTGGAAGAAGTCGGCTCGACATCGCTTTTCGGTGCACGCTTCAGAATGAATGCCGCACGGGCGCTGCTTCTGCCCCGCGGGAATCCGCGACGCCGCATGCCCCTCTGGCTGCAGCGATTGAAATCGCTCGATCTGCTCCAGGTCGTCCGGCAGTTCCCGAGCTTCCCAATTCTGGTCGAGACGTACCGCGAAGTTCTGCAGGACGCGTTCGACATGCAGGGATTAAAGGAAACGCTGGCAGAAATCACGGCGGGCAATATTCGCATCCACAGTGTGCAGACGGATTCGCCGTCGCCGTTCGCCGCGAGCCTGCAGTTTGGCTTCGTGATGGACTGGCTCTACGGGGACGACACTCCTCGCGCAGAGCAGAGAGCGGCGCTGCTGTCGATCGACAGATCCCTCCTCGACGAAGTCATGGGTGGGGAGGGTAGCGACGACATCACGCGTGAAGCAATCGACCTGACTCTGTCAGAGAGGCGAGGAACGGCGCCAGGCAGACGAGCGCGAACCGAGGACGAACTTGCGCAGCTGATCGACCGGGCAGGCGATCTCACCGGCGACGAGGTGAGATCTCGAATCGCGACAGAGGAAGAAAATGTCCGTGGAGATCCGTTCGCCAAGCTGCTGGAGGCCAATCGCCTCATTGCGATCCAGCTTGGATCTGAAGCGGCGAAGGAATGGCGCTTCATTTTGACGGAGACCTACCCGCGTTACGTCTCGGCGTTTGGCTCCGAGCAATTGTCGAGGGTGCGCGGCACTCCCGAGTTGGTCGAGCAGGACGCCGAGCTTGTGATTCCGGACATTCTGCGTTACGCAGCCATCAACGCTTCGGCGGCGCAGCGGGAAATTCTCGCGCGCTTCCTGACACAATCGGGACCAGTGACCGTCCAGGAAATCCACGATCGTTATGGATGGCCACGCGAATGGATCGAATCCCGACTCACTGAGTGGGAAAGTGCCGGCAAGCTTATACGCGGAAAATTCCGGCGTGAGATTCAGGATTTCGAGTGGTGCTCGCGACGGGTAGTCGAGATCGGCCGCCGGCGGGCCCTCGCCGCGCTGCGGAAGCAAATCGAGGCCGTCGACCTTCCGCATTTCGCGGCGTTCATGCAACGCTGGCAACATCTCGACGAGCGGGACCGTCTCGATGGGCCGGCGGGGACGGCGACGGTTGTACGGCAACTATATGGTATTGCGCGTCCGCCGGTTGCCTGGGACCGCGACTACCTCCGTGCCAGAGTAAGGGCGTACGATCCGACGACGCTGTCGCAGTTTACAGCTAGCGGCGAACCAGTGTGGGCTGGCGAAGGGAACTACGACCCCGAATCGGGAGCAATACCGCTCGCCCGTGTGCGCTTCTTCGAGCGTGGAACTGGAGCAATCTGGCTCGATGACCAACAGGAACCGGTATTGAGCGAGAACGCCGAAACGGTGAGAGCGACGATTGCGGAGGAGGGCGCATCATTTATCGGCGACATTCAGGCAATCACCGGACTGACTATGCTCACCGTGTGCGAAGCCATCCGGGAACTGGTGGCCTGGGGCATTGCGGCCA
>Ga0137389_10001531_pt1 | contig 13544 bp, 10 predicted proteins | sample 15con2h14BmetaG_FD_104645 | JGI IMG/M metagenome (GOLD analysis project Ga0137389, IMG submission 104645) | Vadose zone soil microbial communities from Angelo Coast Range Reserve, California, USA - 15con2h1.4B metaG | ecosystem: Environmental > Terrestrial > Soil > Vadose zone > Saprolite...
ATGCCTGGGTGCGCAAGTTCCTCGTGGAAATTCCAAAGAAAATGCACTGGAACGCTTTTCGTGTTTGCATCGGTCCGCCGCCACAGCATTGGCTCGATGTGGCGGATGAAGCCGGATTGCTCCTCCAGTATGAATTTCCGGTGTGGGATGACAGAGAGCCGATGCGTTCCAAGGCGTGGAGCAAAGACGAAATCCTGACGGAGTACAAGGAGTTCGTGCGCGACAATTGGAATCACGCCAGCGTGGTTCTCTGGGACGCTTCGAACGAAACCCACTGGGCTTTCCTGGGTGACACGGTGATTCCCGCCGTCCGCGTGCTCGATCTCTCCAATCGTCCTTGGGAAAACGGATACAACGGTCCTCAGGGCCCCGATGATCCTTATGAAGTTCACCCCTATAAATGGCTGATGTCTCCGACCATACCCGGCTTCAGGCGTGCTCTTTTCAAGATGTCCGATCTGGATAACGGGCCACCGGAGAAATTCGAATGGCCGGGACACGCAGTCATCATCAATGAATATGACTGGCTCTGGCTTCACCGCGACGGTCGGCCCACTGTGCTGTCAAAACCCGTTTACGACGCACTGCTTGGACCGGATGCGACGCCCGATCAACGATACTTCATGGATGCCTATCTATTGGCAGGTCTCACGGAGCATTGGCGGGCCACCAGACAATACGCCGCCGTGATGTATCTGGCCTATATCGATGCGGAGGGTCCGCACATCTACACCGCCGACAACTTTCAAGACGTCCGCACCTTGAAGTTCCAGCCTTATTTCGAAGACTACATGGGCAACGCCTCCAAGCCTTTGGGGGTGAATCTTAAATTTTGGGAACCCAACCTGCATGCTGGGGCGAAGCAGAGCTTCAATGTTGTGCTCACGAATGACACGGATCAGCGCCTGACGGGAAATCTGCACTTGACGTTCCTGCCGGTTGCCGCCTCCAGCAAGGGAATGCAACCGCAACCCGACACTCCTGGAATGGACAACACTGGAAGCGACACCGCGGTCGATGTGCCGGCGCTGGGACAGAGTACATACGATCTCCCATTAAGTGTTCCCCAGGCGCCGGGCGAGTATGAGCTGAATGCCATGGCCAAATGCGGGGAATCGTGGTGTCCGGTTCTTAGCCGTCGGCGGGTCACGGTGATTCCGTAATGGCGCAGAAGGTGCAACATTCGCTGCGCCTGGACGAACTGAGCAGCGTCCAGATTCGTGATCTGCTCGCCAGTGGGTGGGAAACCGTCATCGTTCCCTTAGGTGCGACCGAGCAGCACGGGCCGGCATTGCCTCTGTTGGTCGACAACGAGCATGGCGTGCAGACCGCGCTCCGCGCCGCACGCATTTTAGGCAAGACGCTTGTCGGCCCGGTCGTGACTCTAGGCTATTCGCCGGAACACTCGAAATTCCCGGGCACAATTTCCTTAGCCAAATCAACCCTGGCTGGAGTGCTCCACGATATTGCCGAAAGCCACGCGCGTTCGGGATTCCGCCTGGTTTACTTCTGGATCGCCCACGGAGGAAATAACGCGGTGCTCCAGGAGATTCTGCCTTCACTCGAGGCGAAATGGCCGGGTTGCCATGTGACCGGCTTGAGAGACCTCGCAGCGTACATCGCCAACACCTGGGACCGTGTACCCGGAGCGAAGGGCATCCCACTTTCTGTTTCTGGTTCGCACGCTGGCGAATTCGAGACGTCGATGATGCTGGCGACTCGCCCGGACCTGGTGCGTATGGAAGCCGCTGAGGCGGGCAATCCCGCTCCTTTCGATACGATTGCGCCCGCCATGATGCGTGACGGTATCGACTCTGTTTCGAGAAACGGTGTGTTGGGCGACCAGCGTCCTGCAAGCGCGGAACGCGGCGAGTTGTATCTGGACGCGCTGGCTGGTTACTTGGCGGCGGACCTCGAGCGCGCCCGCCGGCGCGCCGGGAAGGCAAGGGCGTCATGACCCAGCATAAGCTCGCGTTTGTAGGAGCCGGCCGAGTTGCCGATGTGCACTACGGATCCATTCAGGCGATGCCGGACCGAGCCCGGTTGGTGGCCATTTGCGATACCCGCGCTGAAGCCCGCGCCCAGAGAAGCGAAGAGTGGGGCGTCCCCGCTTTCGATTCCTTCGAACGCATGCTGCGCGAAATCGATCCGGACGCGGTTTGTCTGTTCCTGCCGCATCACGTGCATCTGAAATATGTGACCGTCGCCGCACAGGCAGGCAAGCCTGTATTTCTGGAGAAACCGATTGCCGCGACTCGCGACCAGGCACGTCAAATCATCGATGTGGTGGACAAAAGCGGCATCCTGTTGCTGGTAACTCATACCGGTCTTTTCCATCCAGCTTTCGGGCAGATTCTGGAGTTCATTCGCAAAGGCTGGCTTGGCCGTCCGCTCTTCGCGAAAGGAACCTCCGCCGGCTGGCTCACATTCAGGCCCTGGGATTTCCGGCTGAGCCGCGAGCAGACCGGAGGCGGATGCTGGGTGGATGCCGGGGGGCACCTGGTCTACTGCCTGCGCGAGATTTTTGGAGAGATCGAAGAGGTTACCGGCTATACCGCGCGCCTCGCACGGTTTGAAATGGAGGGCGAGGACCACGCGGCAGCGACGCTCCGCTACCGTTCCGGTGCACTCGCCCAGCTTTTTGTCAGCTACGGTCAAAAGCTGCCCGGATATCAAAACGACTGGCCCCAGGGATATCTGAATTCGCTGGAGGTTTCCGGCGATAAAGGCGCAATCCAGTATGTGATTAGTCCCGAGCCTCGGGTCAGTTATTTCTCGGAAGTGGCTGAAGCGATGCCGGAGGCGTGGCAGGGCTGGCTGAACCATCAGCCGACGGAATCCTACGGCTACAGTTTTCAAGCCGCCCTCAGTCACTTTCTTGATTGCCTGGATACCGGTGCCAAGCCCCGAGTTACCGCAGCCGATGGATTAGCGACGCTAGATGTATTGCTCAGGCTATACGAGCACTGCGATGAGCGAAATAAGGTGCCGGCGCTATGACGACTAACGAAAGTATTACCGCCATCGCATCGGTCGCGCAAGAGATTCGCATCACCGGGGTCGAGCCATTTCTCCTGCACGTCCCGGTAACTGGCGCTCACATCGCAGATAGCATGCATCGCGTGACCCATTGGGGTGTCTGTGGTGTCGTGCTTCACACGGATAACGGGCTGCGCGGGTATGGATACACGGGCACACACGCTCACCGCGAGTGCGACCAACTGATTACCGATTGCATCACCCGGGTTTACTCCCCCTTGCTCTGCGGCGAATCCATCCACGACGTGCAGAGGTTGTGGCAGAAGCTCTACCGCTTTCCTCCCGCCCAATGGGTTGGCCGCGCGGGTATCACGCAACTCGCGCTCGCTGCGGTGGACGTCGCGATCTGGGACTTGAAGGCGAAGGCGTGTGGTCTGCCGCTGTGGCGCCTGTTGGGCGGAGCCAAGACTGACGGCATTCCCGCCTACAACTCAGACGGTGGATGGCTGAGCCTCAGCAAGCAACAACTGGTAGACAATTGCCGCCGGATCGTTGAAGAGGAGGGATTCCGTGGGCTCAAAATGAAAGTTGGCTTGCCTAACACGCGCCAGGACGTAGAGCGCGTGGAGGCAGTTCGGCAGGCCATTGGAAATGACATCCGCCTGATGGTGGATGCGAATGGATGTTATGACTTGGCCACCGCCATTGAACTCGGGCGCCATCTTGAGGATCTGGAGGTGGCGTGGTTCGAGGAACCGCTGTGGTACGACGATGTCGAGGGTCACCAACGGCTGGTGGATTCGATCAGGGTTCCAGTCGCGTTGGGCGAACAACTCTACTCGCTCGACGCATTCAACGCCTTCCTGAATGCCAAGGCAGTCCACTACCTGCAGCCGGATGCGACGCGACTAGGGGGGATCACCGAATGCTGGCGGGTCGCCGACCTTGCACGCGCTCATCGGCTGCCGGTAGCTCCGCATGTTGGAGACATGGCACAGGTTCATTTGCAAATTGCACTGGCACACCCCGACTGCGTCACGCTTGAGTACATTCCCTGGACGCTGGGCTGTTTTGTCGAGCCGGTAGTCGTCGCTGACGGACGATTTGTGGCACCTCAACTTCCGGGCGCAGGAACCGAATTGCGCGCCGATGCCGTGGAACGCTTCGGAGTACTCCGTTGAGCATTGATTGGTTAGGAGTGGCCGTCGCCGGCATCTTGAACGGCACCTTTGCGGTGCCAATGAAAAGGGCGCGTGCCTGGAAGTTTGAGCACATTTGGGGTGTTTTTTCGCTGCTTGCGATGGTTGTCATCCCGTGGTGCGCGGTGCTCCTCGCGGTCCCTGGATGGAGTGGCATCCTGGCCAGCGTTTCCGCCGCGTCGCTAGGCTCTCTGATCGCCCTGGGCCTTCTGTGGGGCATAGCTTCTCTGCTTTACGGCCTGGCGGTTGATCTGCTTGGTATTGCCCTGGGCTTCGCAATCCAACTTGGCCTTTCGATCGTTGCCGGTTCGTTGGTGCCTTATGCCTTTATCCGGGGTTTTTCGGCGCCCACTCCAGCGGACGCAGCATTCCTGGCGGGTGTCGGGCTGATGGTCGTCGGTGTCGTCGTTTGCGCCCGCGCCGGCAGAACCACTGGGAACGTCTCCCTGAGTGGCGCGCGATTTAGAAAAGGGCTGGTGATTGCAGTGTTGGGCGGACTCGGCTCGCCGTTGTTGAATTTTGGTATTCAGTACGGCATATCTCTGCTGCCGCATGGCGGAGAAGGGGCCAGCCTGGGACAGTGGGTGGTCTGGAGCGTTTTCCTTTCGGCCGCCGCCGTCTCGCAGGCCGGGTTCTGTTTTTACCGCGTCATCGTCTCCCGGCAAGTCCAGCTATTTCACGCCACCGGCTCAGGCCATGATTTGACCCTCGTCTTTGCAATGGGTGGCCTCTGGGCGGTGAGCATCTTTCTTTACGGAGTCAGTGCGGCAAACCTGGGACGATTGGGAACGAGCGTCGGATGGCCTGTTTTCATAGGCCTCATTGCCATCACTTCCAGCGCGTGGGGCGTGGTGCTGGGTGAATGGAAGAACCGCACGAGGAGCCGGCTCCATCAGATGATCGTTGGTTGCACCATTCTGGTTGTTGCAGCCTTCATCATCGGCCAGGCCAGAGCCGGGTGGTGACTCATGAGATTTATCGGACCGACGAAAAAGTTGACGTCGGTCGGTTGTCGGCGCAGTTTTCGTCCGCCAACAATCTCAGGATTGATGTCAACAGAATCAGTCGTCGGTCGTCAGCAGAATCTGGTTGTCCTGACGACTGAAGACCGACGACTGACGACTAGAACAGAGGCAAAGGGGGACGAACTTTGATGCTCGACGTCGCTGACCTCACCGATCTCTCATCCAGCTGTTTGCAATCAAACATCTCGCCGCCGCGTGCCACTCGCCGCATCGCGCTGATCTACGACGCCAAGCTGCCATTTGAGCGCAACGTGATGAGCGGGGTAGCCGGCTATGTGCGGGAAAGCAGGAATTTCAACATCTACATTGAGGAGAATCCTGTTAGCAGTCAGAAGCTTCCTTACTTGAAGTCATGGCATGGCGACGGGATTCTGGCCGGCTTGGACGACCCCGGAGTCGCAGCCGCGGCATCCCGTTCTGGCGTGCCAGTGGTCGGTTTCGGCTGCAGTTGGCATTCCAGGAATTTGTCTGTCCCATATTTTTACAGTAATCAAGTGGCGGTGTCAGAGATGGCAGCCGATCACCTGCTCGAACGCGGCTTCCAGAATTTCGCCTTTTGCGGCCTTGCGCCGAGTCCAGTCAACCTGTGGTCTCAAGAACGTCAGAAAGCTTTTGTCACGCGACTGCAATTCCGTGGAATTGTCTGCCATGTGTATCAAGATTCGCAAAAGATGCCTCGGCATTGGGACTCTGTCCTTAATTCCGTGGGCTCGTGGGTGCAATCCTTGCCGAAGCCGGTAGGTATCTTGGCGGCGAATGACAAACGAGCCCGAGACATTCTGGAAGCATGCCAACTTCATGGTCTTCGCGTTCCTGAAGACGTAGGCGTGATAGGAGTGGACAACGATGAGTTGTTCCGCGAATTGAGCCATCCACAACCTACCAGCGTCGAACAGGATGCGAAGCGTATCGGTTACGAAGCCATCGCTCTGCTTGACCGGATGATGGCAGGCGAGACGCCGCAACGGCAACATTTCATAATTGCCCCAACCGGAGTTAGGGTGCGCCGCTCAACGGATGTTCTTGCCACCGATGATCGCCTTGTCGCCAAAACCCTAACGGTGATCAAGTCCGACGCGTCCGACGGGATTAGTGTCCGCGATGTTGTGAACTCTTTGGCGGTGTCGCGGTCGAGTCTTCAGGCCCACTTCAAAGCGGCAACTGGTCATACCATTCACGCCACGATCCGCAAGGTTCAGCTCGAGCAAGCGAGGAGCTTGATATTCAATACTAGTTTCGCCATCAAGGAGGTGGCAGCAGAGACTGGGTTTAAGTCCGTCCAGCATATGACCACTCTCTTCCGCAAGGCCTTCGGCCAAACTCCAGCGAGGTATCGCAAAGGTGGACCCGCGGCAATCGGCTGACTTCAAGCACTCGCACGAGGTGGGGGTCGAAAACCACCGCGCGGACTTGGACGTTTGTGTTTGTGGTAGAACTGTCTTGAAGTAGAACTGTTGAAGCAGAACTGTTGAATTAAAACTATTGAAGCCGAGCGAGTAATTTCTCTGCGACGCAGCAGGCCCTGTGTTCGCAATCTCAACTTGACGGAGGAGTCGGCATGCCCTTCACGCCGTCGGTAACGGTCCGTACTCTTTTCTCTGTAATCATCCTGGCATTATTTTTATATAGCGGCCCCAATGCCGCGGCCCAACAAGGCCGTACCGTCCTCTCCCTGAATGGCATCTGGGACATCGCGGATTCGGTCTCCGCCGATTCCCCACCAACCGCCTTCACCCACAAAGTGCCCGTCCCCGGCCTGGCGCATTCCGCTCAACCGCCCTTCCAGGACGTCGACCTCTTTGATAGCCGCGAGATCATCGCCAACCGCGTCCGCCGCAAGGAACTGCCCGAGTCCGCCAACGTGACCACTGCGGGGGTCTCTCGCCAGCAACGCAATTATTTCTGGTATCGCACTACCTTCGACCCTCGCTCAAAGCAAGCCAATGCCATCCTCAAAATCAACAAATCACAATTTGGAATCGCTGTCTGGCTGAACGGAAAGAAAATCGGCGAGCATTTTCCGTGCTTCACCGCGGCATTCTTCGACCTCGCGCCAAATATCCGTTGGTCCACTCCCAACGAATTGCTGATCCGTGTCGGTGCTCATCCTGGAGTCTTGCCTCCCTCGGTATCGGCCGGCAACGACTTCGAAAAAAATCGCTGGACTCCTGGCATCTACGATGATGTTTCCGTAATGCTCAGTGGCGATCCAGTCATCTCTACGGTCCAGGTTGCTCCTCATCTCGATCCCAGCCAAATCGAGGTTCAGACCAAGCTTCACAACTACAGCAGCCACACCGTGGACTTTGTTCTGCACGAATCTGTCCACGAGTGGAAGCAGCCCGGTTCGCGCGTCCCGGGCAGTCATGAAGAACGCATTTCGCTGGCGGCGGGAGAAGACAAAACCGTCACTCACAGGATTGATCTCCCCAACGCGAAGCTCTGGACGCCGGAGACACCGAATCTCTATGTCCTTGAGACCAACACCGGCAGCGACAGTACATCCACTCGCTTCGGTATGCGTGAATTTCGGTTCGACACTCCGACTCGTCGCGCCTACCTCAATGGCAAGCCTTACTTCCTTCGCGGATCGAATATCACTTTGCATCGTTTTTTCGAGGATCCTGATTCCAGCACGCTGCCATGGGACGACGCATGGGTCCGTAAACTCCTGATCGACCTGCCCAAGAGAATGCACTGGAACGCCTTCCGCTTCTGCATCGGCCCCGTGCCCGACAAGTGGCTCGATATTGCCGATGAAGCGGGGCTCTTGATCCAGAATGAATACTTTGTCTGGACAGGCGACCAGCAGGCGTTTCAAATGAACTATTCCAAGACTTTCGACCTCGACGAACTGACCCACGAATTCGCCGACTGGATGCAAGACAACTGGAATCATCCCAGCGTCGCCATTTGGGACGCCAGCAACGAAAGCTGGCAGCCCGCTTTTTCTACCAAACTCATCCCCGCAGTCCGCGACCTGGACCTTTCCCATCGCCCCTGGGAGAACAGTTACAATCCGCCGGCCGGTCCCGACGATCCCGTAGAAGATCATCCATACGAATTCCTCAACCTGCATTTCACCGATCGTGACTCGCCGCCATTCAAGATGACTGACCTCGAGAACCGGGGCGGCGGCGAGCGCAGCAGCGTCACCGTGCCCAGCGGCCACGCGTCGATCCTCAATGAATACGGCTGGTTGTGGCTCAATCGCGACGGCAGTCCAACTGAACTCACCGACGATGTCTACCCCGTCCTCCTGGGTCCGAATTCAACCGCCGACCAGCGTCGCGAGGAAGATGCTTACCTGCTGGGAGGAGTAACAGAATTCTGGCGAGCCTACCGCAAGTACGCCGCCGTGTTGCATTTCGTTTATCTCACCGCGTCCGATCCGAAAGGTTTCACCTGCGATCATTTCCGCGACGTCAAGACGCTCGAGCTTGACCCATACTTCGTGGATTACATGGGTAACGCGTTCAAGCCGCTCGGAGTCTATGTCAATTTCTGGCACGACCAGCTTCCTGCAAACAGCCACCAGATATTCCAGGTGATGCTTGCGAATGATCTCTACGAGACGGAATCCGGCAGTCTTGATCTGAATCTGGAAAACGAAAAGGGTGAGGTCATCGCACAAACCACCAGGCCTTTTTCGGTTGCACCTCTCGGTCAGGAAACTCAATTCATCGACTTCAATGTTCCCGCCGCCACTGGCAAATTCATGCTCAAAGCCATCGCAAAACCTTCGCAGGGGCCTGAGCGGGATTCCACAATCAGCCGCCGGCGTATCGAGGTCGTCGCTCAAAAGCAAAGGTAAATGACGATGTCATCTACAAACACTCTCAACGTTGACTTCGCCACCGGCGCCTTGTCGGGCCCGTCACTCGTCGAAATCACCCGCACTCTGGCCGACCTCCAGGGCGTTTTCGCGGATCAGGCGGCATTCGAGGCGCTCGATTCTTCGCGCGTCGTGTATCGCGTGCAGTTGTTCCAACCTGTACCCCGGACACCGAGGGCAGCCTTTTTTGGGGCGCTACCTTTGTTGAAGCTGGTTTGGTCGGCGACGAGTACTTCATAACGGCCGGCCATTTCCACACTAAGCGCAATCGCGCCGAGTACTACAGCACTGTCCGCGGTACTGGTGCCCTCATTCTGATGGACGAAGCCCGAAACTCTCGCGTCGAGTGGATGACTCCGGGAAGCACGCACTACATTCCCGCTTCCACCGCCCATCGCGTGGCCAACATCGGCCCCTCCCGATTGTCGTTCCTCGCCTGTTGGCCCGGTGATGCAGGGCACGACTACGAAACCATCCGCCTCCGCGGTTTTGGTGTCCGCTTGCGTTCTGTCGGCGGCCAACCTACTCTTGTGCCTCAGCCATGAATCTCCTCGCGGTTGACCTCGGCGGCAGCCACGCCTCGTGCGCGCTGATGAGCGATGGGGAGCTTATCGATTCGGCGGAAACCGCAATCTGTGACAATTTGAAACTCGATCTGGCTCTCTCCTGCATCGCCGATCTTGTCCACTCTCTTCTTCGTCGCAATACCGTCGCACCGGAAACGTGTGGTGGCATTGCGTTCAGCTTTTGCGGCTTGGTCGATCCCGACCCACGGCGGATTCTTTCCACCAACGGAAAATATCTCGATTATGAGACGGTTGATCTTCCAGCTTGGTCTCTCGCCAATTTCAATCTCCCCCTGCGTTTGGAAAACGACGCCCGCGCGGCCTTGTTGGGGGAACGGTACGCGGGGTCGGCACGCGGCTTCGACGACATCGTGATCATAACGCTCGGAACCGGCATTGGCGGCGCGGCCATGATCCAAGGCCGCTTGGTTCGCGGCAAACATTCGCAAGCCGGCTGCCTCGGTGGTCACTTCACCGTCAACCATCATGGCAGCACCTGCAAATGCGGCAATATCGGTTGTGCCGAAGCCGAAGCGTCCAGTTGGTCTTTACCGCTGCTCTGTGCCGGTCATCCCAAATTTGCCTGCAGTCCGCTATCACTTCTGCCGGAAGTCACATTTGCCGATCTCTTTCGTTTTTCTTCCTCTGCCGATCCCTGCGCTGTCGACGTGCGTGACCATTGCCTTCGCGTGTGGGGCGCATGCGCCGTTAATCTGATTCACGCCTACGATCCTGAGCTGGTAATTTTCGGCGGCGGCTGCATGAAGTCGGCAGACCAGATTCTGCCTGCGGTCACCGAATACATCCACCGTCACGCCTGGACGCCCTGGGGACGCGTGCAAGTTCGGAGCGCCGGACTTGGTAACCGGGCCGCTCTCTTCAGCGCTATTCCTCTCTTCGAGGGGCCCCTCCGTTGACCCAGCGTGCGTCCACCTATGACAAATTTCCGGTGATCGCCGTCGCCTCTCCTTTGGACTCCGCGTGGACAGGCTGGCAGGCCGTGGCTGAGCGCATTGCCTCCGAACTTTCACACAGTGCCACCCGCATTGCCATCGAGTGCTATCCCGGTGTCTACGAAGAGGTGATACTGTCCGCGCTGGATTCCGTCCTTCGCCGGACCGTTGTTATCCGGACGTCCACAATCTGGAGAGACCCGGCTGAACTCGATCACCTCATCGCTCATGATCTGACCGACGATCCGGTCTTCGGACGGATGAATGGTTTCACGATTGACGATTTCGCCGATCCCGGTCGTCTCGCAGAGCGCCGCGCAGAAGTTCAGCAACATCGCGACTCACCTGTCGTCGTAATCGGCACCGGCACCGCCTTGCTTCTGCCCGAGCCACAAGTCTTGATTTACGCCGACCTTCCGCGCTGGGAGATTCAGAAGCGCCAGCGTTCTGGCCAAATCGGCAATCTTGCTGCGGAGAACCATCAAGCCGCCGCCTCGGCGAAATACAAGCGTGCGTATTTTTTGGATTGGCGTGTTGCCGATCGTATCAAGCGTCAGTATCTCGATCGCCTCGACTATCTGCTCGATACAACCGATTCGACCAATCCCACTCTGATCACCGGAAATCTTTTTCGCGCTGCGCTGCGTCACGCTGTGTCTCGCGCCTTCCGCGTCGTGCCATTCTTTGATCCCGGACCTTGGGGTGGCCAGTGGATGCGCGATATTTGCGGCCTCGACGGCAACGCGCCTAACTTCGCGTGGTGCTTCGATTGCGTCCCGGAAGAGAATAGTCTGCTTTTCGACTTCGGCGGCGTCCGCGCGGAAGTGCCCGCACTCGATCTCGTCTTCCGCCATCCAAAGGAACTTCTTGGCGACGCCGTTCATGGACGTTTTGGTGCTGAATTCCCTATTCGCTTCGACCTTCTGGACACCATGCAGGGTGGCAACCTCTCGTTACAAGTTCATCCGCTAACCGAATACATACAGGACAAATTCGGAATGAACTACACGCAAGACGAGAGCTACTACCTGCTCGACGCGGCCCCGGACGCTTCTGTCTATCTCGGCCTCCGTACCGGCATCGATCGTTGCCAGATGGCGCGCGAACTTACGAGAGCACAAACTGGCGAGTGCGCCTTCGACGCTGAGAAATTCGTCAACCGCTGGCCGGCGCGAAAACACGACCACTTCCTCATCCCCGCCGGCACCGTTCATTGCTCCGGCGCCAACAGTGTGGTGCTTGAAATCAGTGCCACGCCATACATCTTTACCTTCAAGCTCTGGGATTGGGGCCGCCTTGGACTCGATAACCTCCCGCGTCCTATCCACTTGCAACATGGGCTCTCCAACATTCAATGGAATCGCGACACCGAATGGGTCAAAGCCTCGCTCATCAATAAAATTCAAGTCCTCGCCCGCAACGATCATTCGACGGAAGAACGCACCGGCCTGCATACACGTGAATTCATTGAGACTCGCCGCCACTGGTTTTCCGCTCCGGTCTCTCACCACACCGAAGGTGGCGTTCACGTGCTGAATCTTGTTGAAGGAGACGCGGCTGTGATCGAGAGCCCGGAAAATCATTTTTCTCCTTTCGAGGTGCACTACGCCGAAACCTTCATCGTCCCGGCAGCCGTCGGGAGCTATACCTTGCGCCCAGCTTCCGAGGGCGCGCGCTGTGCGACAATTCGTGCTTCGGTGCGCACATGACTCAGTCCTTCGATCCTGGGTTCGACATCCGCGCCACCAGCGATCCGTTGGGATTTGTCTACGGACCGGGCACCTTCGGCCCGATTCCTGAGATGCGTTCGCTCGATGCTATCCGGCCCAGTCTGCGACGCCCTGACTGCGATGGACCACCCGACCCGGTGTATGCGATCGCGATGGACGTCGGCAGAGTTTCCGACCAGCCCGAGTGGCGCCGCCGCAACATGCTGTATGGAGCTGTTTCTTACGCTGCTGGACGTCTTGGCGATGAACCGGTCAGGAGCCAGGGTCATGTCCATCGAATTTCGTCCCACAGTGGCTGGTCTCCTCCCGAGGTTTACGAGATTTGGGCAGGTGAGGCGTTCATCTACATGCAGGAATATGCCGCCGATAATCCCGGACGCTGCTTCGCGATCCACGCAGACCCCGGCGACCTTGTCATCGTTCCGCCCGGATGGGCTCATGCCTCTATCAGTGCGAACGTAAATTATCCCGTCTCATTCGGCGCCCTGTGCGATCGCGAATACAGCTTTGACTACGATGAGATCCGCAAGCGCAAAGGTTTGGCTTGGTACGCATGTGTCGACTCCGGTCAACACATCCGCTGGGAACGCAATCCTAATTATCATGCTTCCGAACTCGAAGTTAGTCCTCCGTCCGTCTACTCCGAATTCGGGTTCTCAGGCAAGCAGCCGCTGTATTCCCAGGTCGCTCGCGATTTCGACCGTTTCCAATGGATCTCGAAGCCTGGTTCGGTCGAGAGACTGTGGCGGGATTTCCGTCCTTGAAGTCGACGTCAGCCGGAGTCATCCTCACTGAGCATCAAGCCGGCCACGTCCGCTCCAATCTACTTAACAATTGATTTCCGGCATTTGGCGGGAGTCTGTCCGAAAGCTTTTCCGAATAGCGTGGTCATGTGCTGCACCGATTTGAATCCAGTTGCGGCCGCGATTTCCTTCATGGCAACGTTCGTCTCCATAACCATGCGCCGGGCTTGCTGGAGCTGGGCCTTTCGTATGGCGGAATAAACCGTGTAACCCATGGCAGCTTTGAAGTGAGTTTCAAGGCCGGAACGTGAAATGGCCAAAGAGCTAACAACATCACGGACAGTGATCCCCTCATAAGCGCCGGATTGGATGACCGTCATCGCTTTGGCAACCAGGCGGTCCTCGATTGCCAGGATGTCAGTAGAACGGCGAGTTACGATGCCGACCGGGTCAATTAGAAAGTACCGCTGCTGTACTTTCTCGCCTCTCATCATGCGATCGAGCAGAGCGATGG
>Ga0137389_10001540_pt1 | contig 13512 bp, 10 predicted proteins | sample 15con2h14BmetaG_FD_104645 | JGI IMG/M metagenome (GOLD analysis project Ga0137389, IMG submission 104645) | Vadose zone soil microbial communities from Angelo Coast Range Reserve, California, USA - 15con2h1.4B metaG | ecosystem: Environmental > Terrestrial > Soil > Vadose zone > Saprolite...
AATCCCAAAGACCACTTCACCGTCGGCATTCAAGACGACGTGAGCCACACGAGTCTGGAGTACGACTCCGAGTTCTCGATCGAACCCGACAACATGGTTCGCGCTATGTTCTACGGCCTGGGTGCTGATGGCACCGTTGGCGCGAACAAGAACTCCATCAAGATCATCGGCGAGAGTACCGACAACTACGCGCAGGGCTACTTCGTCTATGACTCCAAGAAGTCTGGCGCCATGACCGTCTCGCACCTGCGGTTTGGACCGCAGCCGATCTGCTCCAGCTACCTGATTTCCAAAGCCAACTTCGTGGCCTGCCATCAATGGATTTTCCTCCAGCGCTACGACATGCTCAGCGCCCTGATTCCGGGCGGCGTTTTTCTGCTCAACAGCCCTTTTGGCCCGGACGAAGTCTGGAACCATCTGCCGCGCGCAGTCCAGGCCCAATTAATCTCGAAGAAGGCCAAGCTCTACGTAATTGACGCCTATCAGGTGGCCCAGAGCACCGGCATGGGCTCGCGCGTGAATACGATTATGCAGACGTGTTTCTTCGCTATCTCAAAGGTTTTGCCGCGCGAAGAGGCCATTGAAGCCATTCGGAAGTCCATCCGCGACACCTACGGCAAGAAGGGTGAGGAAGTTGTGCAGCAGAACCTGCGAGCCGTAGATGAAACACTATCCCACCTTTTCGAAATCAGGGTCCCGGAGAAGGCGACCAGTCAGACCGAATTCTCAGCCCCGTTTTCTCCGAAGGCGCCCCAGTTTGAGCGCGAGGTGCTCGGCGTAATCTACGCCGGCCGCGGCGATGAGATACCCGTGAGCGCTTTCCCAGCCGATGGAACCTATCCTACCGGCAGCGCCAAATGGGAGAAGCGCAACCTCGCGCTCGACATTCCTGTGTGGGACATCAAGACCTGCATTCAGTGCGGCAAATGCGCGATGGTGTGCCCACATGCGGCCATTCGTATCAAGGTGTATCAGCCTGAGCGTCTGGCCAATATGCCGCTAACCTTCAGGTTTACGGATGCACGCGATAAGGAATGGAACGGACTGAAGTACACCATCCAGGTTGCGCCCGAAGATTGCACTGGCTGCGGCATTTGCGTTGATGTGTGTCCCGCCAAGAACAAGAGCGAGACACGGCTAAAAGCCATCCACATGGAACCGCAGCCTCCGCTGCGCGCACCGGAAAGCGAAAACTGGAAGTTCTTCCTTAAGATCCCGGAACTCAATCGACGGAAGATCAAGGTGGGTAACATTCGCCAGCAACAGTTGCAGGAACCTTTGTTTGAGTTCTCCGGGGCATGCTCCGGCTGCGGCGAGACGCCTTATCTAAAGCTCCTCTCGCAACTCTTCGGCGACCGGGCGGTGATCGCCAATGCGACCGGCTGCTCATCGATCTATGGCGGCAACTTGCCTACGACTCCTTGGGCCAAGAATGCCGAAGGCCGCGGCCCAGCGTGGTCGAACTCTCTGTTTGAAGATAATGCCGAATTCGGATTGGGGTTCCGCATTTCTATCGATAAGCAGGCAGAGTTTGCGCGTGAGTTGGTGCATCGGTTCGCGGCGACGATTGGAGAGCCTTTTGCCGAAATTCTCTTGACCGCGCCACAGAAGGACGAAGCGGACATTTATGACCAACGCACACGTGTGGCCTTGCTCAAACGATTGTTGCACCGAAAGGACTCGCAAGAAGCAAGGCAGTTGCTGGCTCTGGCCGACATGCTCGTGAAAAAGAGTGTTTGGATCGTCGGTGGAGACGGTTGGGCTTACGACATCGGTTATGGGGGTCTGGACCACGTTCTGGCCAGCGGTCGCAACGTGAACCTGTTGGTGCTCGACACCGAGGTTTATTCGAACACCGGCGGTCAAGCCTCCAAATCAACGCCGCGCGGGGCCGTTGCCAAGTTTGCGGCGGGAGGCAAACCGGCGCCAAAGAAAGACCTCGGGCTGATGGCCATGAGTTATGGGAACGTCTATGTGGCGAGTGTCGCCATGGGCGCGAAGGACGAGCACACGCTCAAAGCGTTTCTGGAAGCGGAAGCTTACGACGGCCCCAGCCTCATCATTGCTTACTCGCACTGCATCGCACACGGTATCAACATGACCACGGCAATGTCAGACCAGAAGATCGCAGTCGAGTCGGGTCAGTGGCTGCTCTATCGCTACAATCCGGAACGCACACTTTTAGGTGAAAATCCACTGACCCTCGATTCCCGCGCCCCCACGCGCAAAGTCCGGGATTATCTGCAGCAGCAGACGCGCTTCAAGATGCTGCTCAAGAGTAAGCCCGAAGACGCGAACCGGCTGTGGCAACAGGCGCAGCAAGATGCTGAAGTTCGCTATCGCCTGTACGAGTATCTGGCGCAACGCAAACCCGAACCGAGCGCAGTCTCCGTGGAGAATCAATACGAAGAGACTCGCCGAGATAGTGTGTGATGCATGCAGATATGTACACACCCTCACTCTTGCCGTTCCGTTGTCCTCAGTATTCATGCCGTTCAGACGGGTGGCCCACTCAAGCCCGATTTTGGCTTGAGTGGGGCAGTTCGACGGCTGGACAGAGTGTTCCCGCCGCTCGTTCGCGTTGTCGTGCCGTCCATTCCGACTCGATCTCTACGCGTCCTTCAGCGCCGGTTGCGTAGTGGCGAAGGCTGCTCCACTGCCAGTCCTCCGGACGCTCGCAACCCTTGCTTGACCGGATTGCGGTGAATATAGCGTAGCTTCTCCACAAACTGCGGATAATTTCGAATGTTGAAATCGTAGTACCGCTTTTGCCAGAAATGCTCTGCATCGCCAATCAAGCGCCGCGATACTCCTTGGCGGGTGGGCCTCGCTTTACGCGGCAGCAGAGAGTGCGCCCAGTCGCCGCTTTATCGACCACCGATTTTTCATCACATCATCCAGTGACCACTCTCACAGACGCGCAACTCCGCCAATGCGACAATGACCGCTGATCGGCAAATGACCGGCAAAGCCGGAGCGCCGTCTTCAAGAAGATCCGAGAAGCCGCAGCCCAGTACTCTTTGATAAACCAAGCTGTTCAGCGAAGGTGAGCGAACCCAGTGCGGAAAAGCGCGAATCCTTCCCAAACCGCCCCAAAACGGGAATTTAGGCCGAAAATCGAGCTTTAAGTCCATACCCCTCTAGTCGTTAGTAGTAAGTCCTTTAAAGTCATAGCGTTGCGGGAAATTGGGGGGGTGACGTAATATATTGGGTAATATACTAAGAGTAAATATGTACGAATGAAGGCAAACCACCTGAACTCGGAGGCTCCTCCGAGGCTGGATTCTCAACCCCGAAGGCCGCTACACCGCCCTCAACGAACAAGACCCGAATGTGATGTCCTACCTGCTGGTGGCCCTCTACATGTCGGCCACTCCGCAAAAGATAGTCTTCAACCTTACCCAACAGGGATTTGGCCGGGCCACCCTGAAAACCATGATCGCGTCGCCCGAGGCATCGGTCAAAGGCAATGAAGTTACCCTCGATCCTTTCGGGCTGCTGATCGCCAAAGTGAAGCAGTGAAGCAAAGCAATGAAGTGAATTTCTGATAGCTTGCCCTAACGCCGCCGGCCTGCGTATTGTTACGGAGTGAAATTTCCGCGATGCAGTGGAATTCTGCTCCACTTCACTTCTCTTCCCGGGCGCTTCGGCATCGGTGATCTCGGGCCCTGCGCCTACGAATTCGCAGACTTCCTGTTCGCCGCCGGACAGAAGTTGTGGCAAGTGCTGCCGCTGAATCCCACCGGATACGGTGACTCCCCGTACCAGTGTTTCTCCGCTTTTGCCGGCAACCCGCTATTGCTCAGCCTTGACCGCTTGCGCGATCAGGGATTGCTCTGGGCGTCCGACCTGGCTCAGGCGCCGTCGTTTCCCGAAGACTCTGTCGACTATGGGCCGGTAATCGAATTCAGGATGGCGACCTTACGCCGGGCGGCGCAAGTTTTCTTTGCCGACGCCTCCCGCGCCGATCGTACTGCCTTCGACCGTTTTTGCGAAAGCACCAGTCCATGGCTCGACGACTACGCGCTTTTCATGGCCTGCAAAGATGCACACCAAGGAACCATGTGGACCTCATGGGACCCGCAGCTTCGCAGGCGAGATGCGCGTGCTGTGAGCGAGTGGTTAAGGAAGCTGGCGCCGGAAGTGAAGGCCTACAAGTATTGGCAATACGAATTCTTCCAGCAGTGGGAGTATCTCAAGGCCTATTGCCAGCAGCGCGGCATCCGTTTCATGGGTGACGTCCCGATCTATGTTGCGCACGACAGCGCCGACGTCTGGGCTCATCCCGATCTGTTCTATCTCGATGATCAGGGCCGCCCGACCGTGGTCTCCGGCGTGCCACCGGATTATTTCAGCGCCACCGGGCAGCTTTGGGGGAATCCTATTTATCGCTGGGACTTGCTGGCCGCCTGCGGATACAAGTGGTGGATCGAGCGCTTCCGTGCCTCACTCGCGCTTTTCGATATGGTGCGACTCGATCATTTCCGCGGCTTTGAATCTTACTGGGAGGTGCCCTCCAATGAGACGACCGCCATAAACGGGCGTTGGGTCAAAGGGCCGGGTGAAGATTTTCTGTCGGCAATGCAGAACGCATTTGGCGGGCTCCCGATTGTGGCGGAGAACCTGGGCGTGATCACTCCGCCGGTGGAGAAACTGCGGCAGCAGTTCGGTCTGCCGGGCATGAGTCTTCTACAATTCGCGTTCGGCACCGATCCGCAGGGTCCATCGTTTCGTCCGCATAATTACAGTCGCGACCTGGTCGCTTACACCGGCGGCCACGACAATGACACGACGGTGGGTTGGTGGTCGAGTTCGGGCGCTGACGACAGTACGCGTACTCCGCAAAATGTCCGCAAGGAGCACGACTTCGCGCGCGCCTATCTCAACTTCCATGAAGATTCCGAGATCAACTGGGTCATGATCCGGGCGGTGCTGGCGTCGGGCGCTGACATTGCGATTGTCCCGTTGCAGGATGTGCTGGGCTTGGGCAGTGCGGCGCGCATGAATCTTCCCGGTACCGTCAGCGGAAACTGGAAATGGCGCTATCGTCCGGGCGCATTGAGCGCCGACTTGAGTGCGAGACTTCGATCCCTGGTCACGCTTTACGATCGGTAGGAAAATCCATAGAAAATCCACCACGAACGTTCTGGCAAATTTGGAACATGAGCTTCGGGTTCCTCGGTCTCCAGTTTGGCTGGGGATCGCAGATGGCGAACATGCGCGCCATCTACGAATACCTGGGCACGCGGCCCGATCAGATTCCGATTCTCTGGCTGGCCGCGCCGCTGACAGGATTGATCGTGCAGCCGATCATCGGCCACGCAGCACCGCACCTGGGCCCGCTGGGCCGGCGGCGTCCTTACTTTCTCGCCGGTGCGATTCTGAGTTCGATGGCGCTCAACCTGATGCCGCGCAGTTCCGCCCTTCTCTGGATGGCCACTGGTTTGCTGTGGGTTCTCAACGCCTGCATCAACATCAGCATATCGTACCGCAATGGCGGCTAGGTGGCATCATGGGCGTACGACTCGGTCGCGGTGCAGTTTGAAACCCCACAGGGGTAGAACGAAAAGTCGGGCTGTGGGAAACTATCGGCATGACGACCAAACCACCCAAGGTAGGCGATTCCGTGACCATCCAAGGGTCCCCAGTCGTATACGTGGTAACAGGCGTTAGTGCCGAAAAAAACACCGCTGATGTGAAGGCCACGAGGGACGTAATCGTTCTTCACAAAGATGTGCCATTGGCGAAAATATTCCGCCTCGACGAAAGTCAAGAAGGTCGAAGCGCACTGCGGATCGTGAGAGAAGCCAACGACGAGCGCTAGATTGCGACTGCTCCTCCGTGGAGTCTGCAGAGCCGGGAACTTTTCGCTCGACGATCTTCAACCTGGCTGCACTAGAGCGGCGACAGTTCGTCTTCGTTCTCCTCTTTCTTCCCGCGAACAAACCTCTTCTCCAGGAAACGCCGGGCCAAGGCTCGGCCCCCCAGGCCGAATGCGATGGCCAGGCCGAGCATCAGGGCTCCGAAGGCAATTCCGAAGGCAACCAGCATGGTCTGCTCTGCCAGCCCCAGTTCTTCAAAGACGATGGACAATACGAAAACAACGATGATACTGCGGACCGCGAGGCTCAAAACCCGAGGTGAAGGCACATTCGCATTTACCGCAGCTAACAGAGCCGCGCGAGAAAAGAAGCTAGCTGCCAGCAGTCCAAAGAACATGATGAACGTCGCTACGAATAGACGCGGCAGGAAAAGGAAAAATCTTGCGATTTGTTCCTCCAGGACCAGGATCCCGAGCGCGCGCACACCCAGCAGGATGAAGCCCAGCCAGGTCACCCAGAAGACGAACCGGCTCAAAATTTCCGTCGCCGAAGGCAAACCGGCCTTGGTGAGCAGTTGAGAGGCGCCTGTGTTCTCTGAAAGCTTGTCGAACTTGATGAGCCCCAAGACGCTGCGCAGAACCACTTTTGCAACGTAGGCGATCACCCAGCCCACAAGCGCAAGGATCAGCATCACGATGAGACGAGGAAGGAAGTGTGCGAAACCTCTGGCAATCTCGTGCAGCGCCTGACTCAGTTCGCTGATAATCATTTCCCGCATAGTTGCCTCACTCTCTTGATTTCCACAGCTGCAGCAGATACGGTTTCAATCGTTCGAACTCAAGGCACAAAAGTTCGATATTGTTCTCAACTTCGTCCGCAGAAGCGTTGCGGTTGTCCATCAGGAACGTGAACGCTCTCCCGCGGAAAAGCGGCGCTAAGGCCTGGATGATATGATCCCGGCTGATCGCAGATTTCTGATACGAGGCGGCAAACTCGTAAACCGTTCTGACCCACAATTCTGCAGGGTAATGAAATTCTTCTTCTCCCAGGCGGGCGATTCGCTGGAGTTCCGCCAGGGTGGGAGGGGAAAGAATGGACTGAAAGACGGACTCCAATTCGGCAACTCCGGTCGAGAACATCTCTCGCAACCGTTTCCGATTTACCCGCAGTGGTTCCAGAAGCACATCATGGTCGACCCCGGTAGTAGGGGCCGACTGGGAACCGGCGACCGCACTCCAGGCGGGAAAGTCTGGCTCTAATGCGGAGAACAGCGTACCGACGGTCTGTCGCAGCGCCGGTACCAGGTCAGCGGCACGTCGCTCAACGTGAATCTTTTCCCCAAGGAAGGACTGGCCGATGCGGTATTTTCCCGTGATCGCAGCCAAAGTGAAGCGGAGTTCGGCAGCGGCCCCGTCGGTTCCATCATTCCAGACATTTTGTCCTAGGAATTGAGTTCCGAGACGGCCGGAGAACCCGAACTCGGGCGAATATGCTTCACGGATTCTTAGCCCGTAGAGTGCGCGAGTCATCGGGTATAGCAAATTCGTTATGAGAAGGCCTTCAAACTTATGTCGGCGATAGACTGGGGTCACCAGATCGAAGCCGTCGCGACAAATGGGGTGTAGAAGTCTTGAGAGCCATTCGGGTTCAATGTTGGCGGACTCGGGTGACATTACCACGCAGGCCTTGGCGCGGAGCAATTCGGCAGCCGCCAGGATCGACCGAAAAGCAATCCCGCTCGCCGGGCTGCTCGCGTACTTCGTGCTTATTGAGTGCAACGTCCGGAGAGCATGCAGATTGGAAGCCGGGCGCGCATCATCGATAGAGACGCCCGTGACCAGCTCGGGAGTGCCATCACGCGACCCCCCGTCGACATTAATGATCACGGCTCGCTCGCGAGGGAACCCGCGCAGGATACCGCTCTGAATCGTGTTGACGATCGGCCCGATGGTTTTGGCGTTATTGTGAGTGGGCAAGCCCACGAGGATGTCTACTTCGCCGACATTGATTAGTTGGCGAAGAAAATCATCGGTAAGAAAGCTCTCCTCTGCCAATTTCATCTCCGTTCGAAGTTCCACCGCGTGCCCTTGTATGGATGCGCGTCATGTGACGTCGCTTTTAACTATTTACATTTGTTCAGATTCGTCGAAGACGAAACCAGTAAAACTGGTAAGGTCCCAGCGTTAGCAGGTACGGCAGGTCACCCACACGCGGAAACATATTCCTGCCAAACATCTCAATCGGAATATTCCCCTTGTAGCGCCGCAGATCCAGTTCGACAGCTTGCGCGGTACTCGAAAGATTGTTGACCACCAGGATCGTCTCGTTGCCTAATCGTCGAACATAGGCCAGTATTCTGTGGTTGGCCGGATAAAGAAACTCAATCGATCCCCTGCCGAACACGCCGGTCGATCTGCGAACCGCTATGATGCGTTGCATCCAGTTGAAGAGCGAATGTTCGCTCGCTCTCTGCCTCAAAACGTTCACTGCCGGATAACCATATACTGGATCCTGAATAAGGGGAGCATACAGACGCTCTGGGGCCGCAATAGAAAAGCCGCCATTCGTCTCCCCGTTCCACTGCATAGGGGTCCTTACTCCATTGCGGTCGCCTAGATTGATGTTATCGCCCATTCCAATTTCATCGCCGTAATAGATGATAGGAGTGCCGGGCAACGACATCAGCATTCCGTTCATCAACTCCATGCGCCTGCGGTCGTTGTCCAGCAAAGGAGCGAGCCGCCTCCTAATTCCTAGGTTCAGCCGCATCGTTTTGCTTTTCGCGTACGTGTCGTACATGTAGTCGCGTTCCAAGTCCGTTACCATTTCCAGAGTCAGCTCGTCATGGTTGCGCAGGAAAAGGGACCACTGGCATGAGGCCGGAATTTCCGGGGTCTGCTGCAGGATTTCAGTGATGGGCTTGCGGTCTTCCAACTTCAGCCCCATAAACATCCTGGGCATCAACGGGAAATGAAACGCCATGTGGAATTCATCGCCGTCACCGAAATATGGACGAAGATCCGCGGGCCACTGATTGGCCTCCGCCAGAAGCATTCTGCCCGGGAATCCTTCATCGAGTTTCCGCCGCAGTTCCCTTAGGAAATCGTGAGTCTCCGGCAAGTTCTCACAATTTGTGCCTTCCCGTTCTACCAGGTACGGCACGGCGTCGAGCCGGAAGGCGTCGACACCCATCTCCAGCCAGAACCTCATCACTTCCCACATCTGTTCCCGAACGGCTGGATTGTCGTAGTTAAGATCCGGCTGATGACTAAAGAAGCGATGCCAATAGAAGGATTTCGAAATCGGGTCCCATGCCCAGTTGGACGTTTCTGTGTCAAGAAAAATGATGCGGGCGCCTTTGTACCGGGTGTCGGTGTCACTCCAGACATACCAATCCCGGCGTGGATTCTCCTGCGAGCTTCGCGATTCTTGAAACCACGTGTGCTGATCGGATGTGTGATTCAACACCATTTCAATGATGATCCGAATTCCGCGGTCGTGGGCCGACCCCAGAAACTTCCGGAAATCCTGTAATGTTCCATAGCTTGAATGGACTGCGTTGTAATCCGCGATGTCGTAGCCATCGTCGCGCAGAGGAGAGGGGAAGAAGGGCATGAGCCATAGCGCACTGATCCCCAGTTCCTGGAGGTAGTCGAGCTTCGCTTCAAGCCCTTGAAAATCACCGATGCCATCCCCGTTGCTGTCGTGGAAAGTGCGGACGTGAACTTGATAGATGATCGCGTCCTTGTACCAAAGCACATCCCGGTTGAGTGGCAAACTGCTCCTCCTGGATCAAGGTCGGTACCTCCCTGCAAAGCAGGGCAACACGCAAGTTTATATGATGTGACAATCGAGAATCCTGCCCTGTGTCCAACGCCTCGGTGATCCAGCGTGAAGCATGGAGCGGACTACCGCATTCAGAGTGCCGTACAAAAGAGGACGCCGAAAGAATGAACCTCACCTCCTGGTGAGCAGTCGCGGACCTTCGCCCCGCTCTGGCCCGTGGAGTCAATTACGCCAGCAATCCGGAAAAAGAGTTTGCAAAACCTCAGGCCTGAGAAACAAGAAAGGAGCATCATCGCTGTGCTGGCCGTGGAAGAATCTGCTGCCGAAATCGGTACTTGGTGCAACTCTGGCTGACCGTCTTCAAGCTGGCGACGCGTAGTTCACCGAGTTCTTCGTCTTCTGGGAGATGCCATGCTGTTCGTGCGGGAAGATGCGGTGGAAGCGGCTTGGGCCATTGTCGACCCCATCCTCGCGAATGCCACAAGGTTGCATCATTACGAGCCAGGCTCGTGGGGACCTCGTGAGCCGGACCGTTTGGCTATCGATGTGGGCGGCTGGCATGACCCCGAAGAACGGAAGGAGAGTACAGCCCTTGCTCCGAGCTCCGGGTAGAACAACACTCTCGACTCCCGAATCGCCGACAACGATGGCTCCCACGGGCTGCAGACCACTACGCCGGTCGTTTCCGTGTGCTCTGATAGTCAGCCACAAATTTCTGATTGCCCTTGGTTGTGAGTCAGTGTGCAATGTCAAAGCTCGGCGACGGGATACCTATATCCAACCGTTTGTAGGAATTGAACTCAGAGGCCAGCCACTCGCATCGCCCCCTTCGCACCTGAAATCTTGATCTCGCATTCGAAAGCCCGTTGACGCCCATTCCTCTAGAACTTTAGTCGGTCAGTTGCAAGCTCGGCGGTGCCGACTCGGTCCTGGCCGTGAAGCTAACCCAATAAGCAAAGTGCTACTGGGAACTCCGCCAACGCCTTGGAAACACCAATTTTTGCGTATTCATCGGTTTTCTCCAGGTCCAGGACTTCTCCTGTAAATGCGTTCCGACACGTTTCAGAACAGCCGCGGAGTGGGAGCATAACGTAAGTATCTTCCCAGATTCGGGGTCCGATTGGTGGGAGATCGATGTCATTGAGCAAGCCTGTGACCAGGCGCGGAACAACCACGAGCGCCCTCGTGATTCTGGACTTCCTGGCGAACGCAACAACGTGATTGGCTTTCGCGCCTTCCACGGCCAACGGCAGGTATTCGCCCTCCTGAAAGAGATCTGGTTGCTGTTGACGCAAGCTCAGAGTTCTCCAGATCAAATACAGCTTGAGTCGACCGTCCCCAGGAGTTTCCAGCAAGCGGCGAATTGATAACGCATCAGAGTCGTTGCCCCACACACGGATACTCTCGAACATTTGCTGGCGGCGGACATAGTCGACTGGACGCCGGTTGTCTGGGTCGACCAGGCTGAAATCCCACAAGTCATTGCCTTGGTAGATGTCGGGAACGCCCGGGCACGTCAGTTTGAGAAGCGTCTGCGACAGGCTATTCCATAGGCCAATGCGGGCGACACGGCATTGGAACGGCACAAAGTCGTCGAGGAACCGGTTCTTGGCACCCGGATTCAGCAATGTCCTTACGAACGATGAAACTGCGGTTTCGTATTCAGTATTTCGATTGATCCAACTGGTGTTCTGCTTGGCTTCACGGATAGCCTTCAGCATGTAGTTTTCTATCCGCTCACAGAAAGTCGTCCAGTCGTCCGTATCGTTCAGAGGCTCTGATGGCCAGGCGCCCACCAAGGTCTGATAGAACAGGTATTCGTCATTCGGCGAGGGTGCGGGTTTGTTGTTGACCAGGCGCCTGTGGTTGCGGTTGAAGCGCTTCCACTCCCGCACCCGAGCCCTCCATTGTCCCGATATCTCCGAAAGCACATTGATCCGGGCGCGCACATCCTCGGAACGCTTAGAGTCGTGCGTGCTGGTAGCCACCATGGTGTGAGGCCAACAGCGGAGGCGCTCCTGATTGGCGAGGTGAAACTCCGGCGTTGTGGTTCCGAACCGGTGAAGATCGCTTCCGACGTCATTCAACGAGACCAGGCGGTTATAACGATAAAAGGCGGTGTCTTCCAGGCCTTTGGCCATCACAGGGCCGGTGAACTGCTGGAATTTCATGGCGAAGGCTGTAACTGCATTCTGATACGCGGGATCTTGTCCTTCGGCGATGCGAGTCAGAAGCACCTCGCCGACGAAATCGAAGATGCTGGTATCAGCGGCCGGACTTCTCGATTTGGCCGAGGCGACGGCGCTGCCGATGTAGCGTACGTCCTTGTCCGAAACACTAGAGGAAGTGACGTAGGTGCGGTACACAGGGAAGCTGGCGACGACCTCCGTCAGCGCATCGCGCAGGCTGTTGAGGGTGAAGTCGCAGGTGTGCCGTTTGGAGAGAGCGATCTTGGCGATTTGATTGGCAAGCACGTTCAATTCACTGGCCAGGGCAACCCGAACGATCAGTTTTCGGCAGCGATAGGCGAGGTCATCAATATCGATTTCGTCATCGATAAAGGTTCGGTAAGTGCGATCCAAACTCATGGCCGCGGCTGGCTCTACAAACACTCCATTCACGAGATTCGCGAAGTCGTAGCCCGTGGTGCCGCAGACGGGCCACTCGGCGGGCAGCCGTTCCGCGCCCGTGAGGATTTTCTCGATGACCACATAGTGTGACCGGTTTTCGGAATTCTTTGCGGCGAGTGCGATGCAACGGTTCAGGCGTTCGAAGTATTGACGTGGATTGTACAAGCCATCAGGATGGTCAATGCGCAAGCCATCCACTTTGCCGTCTGCCATCAGACCAAGAACCAGGCGGTGGGTCGCTTGAAAGACTGTCTCATTCTCCACGCAGATACCTGCTAGATCGTTGGTGTCGAAAAATCGGCGGTAGTTGATGTCATCGGAGGCGACCCTCCAGTTGGCCAGGCGGAAGGTCTGCGCTTTGATGAGTTCGTGGAGTTCTTCGAAGCTTGTGGGGTCGGCAGGGATACCGTTGATCAACTCGATGGCTCCAATGATGCAGGCGGCGATTTCCGGGGATCGCGCACACAACTCGACCAGCCGGCGCTTGTGGAGTTCCTTGTCGCGATTCCGCTCGGCGATGCGATCGCTGCTGAGCTCCCGCCTTCCGGGCAAGTGGCGGAATGCGGTGATCAGGCTCTGAAACTCCAGTAAATCAGGATTCTGCTCGCTGAGTTTTGCCGCCAGCGTGTCCGCGCAGTGCTGCAGGATGCGGGGGTACTCCCTGGGATCGACGGGAAAGCGATGATTGTGGTAGGACACATCGAACTCGCCGCGCTCATGGTGAAAGACAAGCTTCAGATCGCCGCTCTCCAAGACCGCGCCGTAATGATCGTGGAGCACTGGAATCAGCACTTTACCATGGAGTTCATCTTTCAGCGGATGCCAGTCAATATCGAAAAAGCCAGCGTAGACGGAAGATTCGCCGTTCTCGAGAACATCCAGCCACCAGGCATTGTCACTGCCCATCACTCCCATGTGGTTGGGCACGATGTCGAGTATCAATCCCATGCCGTGTTCATCGAGAGTAGTCACAAAGCAGTCGAAGTCTCCTGTGCTCCCGATTTCGGGGTTCAACGATTCGTGGTCCACGATGTCGTACCCGTGCATGCTGCCGGCACGAGCCTTTAAGCACGGAGAAACATAGCAATGGCTGATGCCGAGTGCGGAAAGGTAAGGGACGATCGCCGTCGCTTGGGCGAAAGTAAAGTCGCGATTGAGCTGCAGGCGATAGGTCGCGCGCGGGATGGGCGAGCGCGGCTTCATGATTCCAGGAACCACACCACGGACCAAGCCGGCAGCGTCTTTCGCTTCAGAACATCGGCGTTCACTTGCTC
>Ga0137389_10001544_pt1 | contig 13507 bp, 24 predicted proteins | sample 15con2h14BmetaG_FD_104645 | JGI IMG/M metagenome (GOLD analysis project Ga0137389, IMG submission 104645) | Vadose zone soil microbial communities from Angelo Coast Range Reserve, California, USA - 15con2h1.4B metaG | ecosystem: Environmental > Terrestrial > Soil > Vadose zone > Saprolite...
GCCACTGAGGCGTGAGGACCTGCCACAACATCCGGCTAGGCTCCGATCTGGCTACTGCAAGAAAGCCAAAGCTGAGCATCTATACGAGCTTGATCATACGGATACCTACAGACATCGAAGCCATTCACAGGGAATAGGAGGACCATGTTACATCACAGGATGGACAGACTGGAAGTGGTATCGATGTACCGGATGTGGCAAAAAGCGATATGAGGTAGAGCGGCACGAACTTGATGAACCGAGGATTGAACAAAAGGAGTATGACAATGGATAAAAAAGTATCATTGCAGCAGAGGCTACAGAGAATCGAAAAGCGGATGGATGAGCTTGAACAAAGGCAGTCTGAGCTTGAAGAGTACGCGGCAGTGGTGGAAGCTGACAAACCTTCTGATTTGAAATCGGAGTCAAATCAGATTAAATCACAGGGTGAGATAGTTGCATCGAAGGATGCTAGTTAATTCAAAAGGAGAGACACATTTATGACGCCATTTAGTGTAAAAATTGAGGGACAGACGCCGCTTTTAGTAAACCGATTTCATGAGGAAGCACAAGCAGAAGCTACCTCTGGAGTCCATTCCAGGAAAGAGAAACTATCTCCAGAGGAAGATGCTGCAAACCGTCTCTACAAGAACGAGGCTGGTATTTACTTCCCCGCTGAGAACATCAGGCAATCGATCATAGCAGCATCTGGCCGCCACAAGATCGGTAGGCGAAGCGCATCTTCAGACGTTGCAGCGGCTATTTTCATCAAGCCGTTTGCTTGCCCTCTCATCGGAGATTGGAAGGTCGATTCTCGTCCGGTGGTGATTCCTGCTACAAAGGGGCGTATCTTGCGGTATAGACCGATCTTTGAGCATTGGGCAATCGAGTTTCAGCTTGAAATTGAAGAGGACCTGATTGACAAGAGCATGATCCGGCGCATTGTAGACGATGCTGGTAACTATTGCGGCGTCGGGGACTTCCGACCAGCTCGCAAGGGACCACATGGCAGGTTCTCTGTCATTCGATGGGAGACGCAAGGCTAGGTAGGCTGGGCAGGGTAAGGTATGGCGTGGTCCGGTAGGGTCAGGCCGTGTGAGGTAAGGCAAGGCTAGGCAGGTTTGGAGTGGCAAGGCACGGTGTGGCGGGGTGGGGCGTGGCACGGTGTGGCACGGTTGGAATGGCGCGGTGGGGCAAGCCCAGGTTCGGTGAGGTGAGGCACGGTAAGGTATGGCGTGGTTGGAGAGGCAGGAATGGTAGGGTCGGGCGCGGTTAGGTAAGCCCGGGCGCGGTAAGCTAAGGCGAGGCGAGGCGAGGCAAGGATATCTCGAATTGTACAAGGTAGTCAGAAACCCCATAGCTAAAGCAAGGGGCTTGTGTCTAGACTCCACCGCAACTCAGCAATACCTCTCATTAAGTTTGATAGAGAAGATGAGAGATTTGAGATAATGAGAGAAGAGCACGAATGGAAGGCAAAAGATCTTGAGACCGATGAATATCGTAAGACGTGCGGACATGTCTAACAGGAGGACATATGTCAACGGGAGACTTTGGCGATATACTAGCACACAAAAGCGCTACAATACAAAGATTACGTAGAAGCATCAAAGAAGCACTTGAAGATAAAGATTTGGGGATTAATTATATAGTACGAACCGTAGCGCATGTTATCGCAGAAACCAGAAAAAAGCAATTTATTGCAGCTCACAAGGTCAGGGAATCCCATCCCTGCGCATATGCTCCAGTTCCCTCTGTTTTAGCTGGTAAACGTCCACAAGAAGGCGCACACGTACTGGGAATAGGACTAGACCATGATTCCCTCTGGAATAAAGATGGCAAACCCTACCTATTCACATCCGAACCATATTACATCAGAAAAGACGAGCTCAAGAGCTTAATAACCTACTGCGATCAATACGACATTGATTTTCAGATTGACGCTGAATCAATGTATTTTCCAGGGCATACTATCAGGATACTCTTTAAAAAGGGTGAAGTAAGCTCTTACGATGCAACTATACATATGTCACCTGAATAGCAGATTTATCCAAAGGAGCAACACATCATGGGCAAAAGAAACAAAGAAAAACGCACCCCTATGCAGTGCATTGAAGTAGAACAATCTCCAATTGATGAGAGCTTACCGTACAGTCAATATATGCAACAGATGGCTAAAGATGTACAGCAGATACCCCTGGATATCACGCAAAACGGGAAGACCTACAAAGCAGTTGATGCCTTTCTCAAGCGAAGGGAGGGAGACTTGGCTGTCTGGTCAACCATCTACTGTGATAAACCGGATCGCTACGATGTGAATAACCGACCAGCAGACATTCGGGCAATCATCGATAGCACGCGCCCAGATCTCAGAGAACAAGATGAACAATCTAAGAGAGAAGCACTCAAGAACCTTTGCGGTAGAGCAGTAAGGATACTTGGTGTCGATATTGAGGATGATACTGCTCATCTTGAAATCAAGCCTCTCGGAGATGATCCAGGTGGAACTCTGTCATTCCCACTTAACAGCGAAACACAGGAATTCCTTGCCCAGATCGGAAAACGGTTCCCACGAGGAGCATTCTTCAACAAAGATGGAAGCTTTCAACTTCTCCCATTCTAGCAAGAAAAGAAAGGACGGAAGACATGAACGCACTCGCCCAATACCTCGGTCTACCCACGTACCCGGTAAAAGACGCCATGCAGGTTGGACATCGTGAGATGCATGAGCTGCAATACCTTATCGAACACGGCTTTTACAAGAGCTGGCATGAACACCATCTCATCGTCAAGCAGCACGGTCGCTACCAGCTCCTACGCAACTACAGCCCTATCCCTAAGCTAGAAGCTGAAGCAGCAACTCTTGACGCGCTCATCAAGGATCACGACATACCCATAGCTGCATATCAGTGGCATGTGAACTGGCAAGAGGACAACGAGCTCACATACCCACTACAAGTCGAAGACACACTAGCCACAGAAGAGCTAGAGGTATTAGCACACATACAAGAACTGGAGCCAGCATGACTCGACGCAAAACACTAGTACTCACACTTTCTTTGCTTGCCTGCATCCTTATACTCCTTGCTGCATTTATGCTACTTTTCGATTATATGCCCACTCTGGCATATGCGCTGATGTTTATAGCGTGTTATCTGAGTATAGTAGCGTTTGCGATTACAGGGAAGAGAGGATAAATCGGCATGAAAGCTTACGGCACATCAGGATTTACTCTTGGTGATGAAGACATACGACGTAAGGTTATAGGCATCAAAAGAAGCAAGACATGGAGACGCGATGTTAATGCGTACTTGAGAGGCAGAGCACGCACACAAGCCAAGCAAGAGCTGAGAAAGATACAAGAGGAGTATACAGCGTGAACAAAGATGACGTATTTGACGTCTATTGGTGTCAGGAGCTTGATGAGGTAGATGTACGCGTATCTCTCGTATTTGACGATACTAAGAGCTACACAGAGTGTACGTGCTTCTATCAACCAAATGACGTAGAGCACAGACTGATAGGCAAACTGTGGACAAAATACGCAGATGAGATTATAGCACATATCCAAGGCAAGACAAAGGAGCAAGAAGCATGAAATTTTGGTACGATTGCGAATTCGTAGAAGATGGTTTTACGATAGACCTCATCAGCATAGGTATCGTGTGTGAGGATGGAAGAGAGCTATATCTTCAATCAGGCGAATTCAACATCTATAACACAAATGAATGGGTGAAAGAGAACGTTTTTCCTCATCTAAAGCAATGTCCTCATACACTGAAGAATGGAATGCAATCAGCGCATCCTCATGGAAATAATGTGACTACTGATCTATTATGGCAATTAGTAGATCATAAGATTGTAGGTGGACAATGCACATTCACAGATCCTGAGAAGAGTATCATTGGTGCTCATGCAGATTGCCCTTGGCGTACCCGCTCTCAGATCAAATACGAGATCATAGATTTCCTTACTACAGGCTACAAGATCGAGCTATGGAGCTACTACGGAGCCTACGACCATGTGGCCTTCTGCCAATTGTTCGGCAAGATGATAGACCTTCCCAAAGGCTATCCAATGTACACACGCGACCTAAAACAGTGGTGCGATATGCTCGGCAATCCTCAACTACCCAAACAAACAGAAGGCGAACATAACGCGATTGCAGATGCACGCCATAACAAGGTAATGTGGGAGTTTCTAAATGGTTACAGTACAACACAGGAGCAAGAGGCATGAACATTTTGCCACATATCAGCTCTCTAATGATGGGATGGGCTTCACGGCTCAATGACGATGGCACGTATATCTGCATAGAATGCAAACCAGTATGGGAGAAAGTACGAGCAAAGACGGATGGAGAACCAGCAACAAAGCACTTACAGACAAGCAAAAAGAGATACTGCCATTTCTAGCCGATGGCAAGAGCGATAGATATATTTCCGTTGAGCTAGAGATAAGTGTCCTTGCCGTGCAACAGCGTATAGAGCGTGTAATGGATATCGCAAAATGCGCAGATTGAGATGATCTTGTAGAATATGCAAAACAGTATACAGCAAAGGAGAAAGAGGTATAATGACCATTGGAGCATCTAAAGCCCACATCACCAAAAGATACCCATGGCGCATCGATGATAGCACAGTACAGGTACTAGATGCCGAATCTTGCTTATGGGTAGCACGTGTAACAACGACATTCCATACAAGTCGCAATGAGGCAGAGCACAATTTCCCTATCATCGTGTGTGAGGACGAGGTGTTTGCAGAGCTAAGTAACGACAGCTTACGAGTACTAGGCGAATGGTGCCTAAGACAGGAGATAGAGGCATGAGAAATCTACCAATCAACCGTACTACAATACTACACCGCATAACTTGCCCTTTGGCTGTTGAATTGAGAAAGTTTGGTTTAGCACCCGACGCACGCGAAATATCTATCTTATGGGCAAAAGGCGCGTATAATGAAGATACGCGCCTTCTTGGAATGAGTGCACAGACGGCTATAAACTTGCATAAGTGGCTCACAGACAATATGGACAGCTTGATAGCACTGGCACAGAAGGAGATAGAGGCGTGAATGAATACATTGACGTACATCCTAACATCGCATTTGGTAAACCGTGCATTAGAGGCACAAGGATCAGTGTGAATTTCATCCTAGAATTGATATCGCTGGGATGGACTATCGACACCATTCGAGAGCAGTATCCTCAGCTCACAGAGAAGCAAATTCAGACTGCTATCAAGTTTGCGGCACAAGAGGAGCATGCAGTATAAACGATATCGCCATTCGAGAGCACATTATCAAGCTTCTCGAACACGAACTTACACTCATACAATTCAGGCAGTGGTTCTTTGAGAGCACATGGAACGCAGAAGATGACATCGTGTACAGCATCAAGCTACTCTTCGCTGAATACTCTCATGGTGATTGGACAGAGGAGGAGATGCGTGAGATGCTAAAAACCGAGTTAGAGAAGGCCACGATAGGCGAGAAACCAAGCGCTCAGATTAAAACAGGTACATCTAGCGTAACAAAGGAGAAAGAGGCATGAACGAACCAAGTACACACACGCGTAAATACAAGTCTGAAGTAACTCTACGCTACAAAGGCAAAGACTACACCTTTCTCTACGATCATATATATAAAGAGCAAAATACCAATGCAGTGTACTTTAATTGGACAGAGGGTAATTTTTCTTGTGACTGCAATAGAAGCGATTTCATAGTACAGTACTGCTGCAGTAGCTTTCCTGAGCTTGAATGTGGGAGCACGATCGAACTGGTCTCACTCAAAGCTGTTGAGGTCGGCATGGTAGACAGCAGTATTGCGCCAAAGGAGCTTCTAGCATGAACGTATTCACCCGCATGTTCAGTCTAGCAGCTCGTAACGCTGCTGAGTGCGAGACCTATATTCGGGAAGTTCACAAAAGCTATCCGCAGTACAGCTATATCCAAGTTTTGAATGCGTGTCGAGAAATGTGCGCACGTCATCCTGATGCATCTATTGACACATTGCAATACCTGTACGAAGCATGCGGACGTGGGCAACCTTCACGATATACCACTCAGCTTGAAGAGATCATTCAAGAGCAACAGGAGCATACAATATGAGCATCACGAATTCTATGAGCAGTCAAAGTAGAGAGGTGAGGATTTGCACCTCACAACGTGGCTTCTCGGTTGCTAGCCATTGTGCCTCTCGGACCTTAGTGTCTACCTATTCCACCACTCTCCAAGCTCAGTATACCATCCCTTGTACAGCACACAATACCGAGCTTACAGGTTCTACAAGCATCACGCGAAAAGCTTCCCAAACCGTACCAAACGCAGACAATTACACTGTCTTTAACAGTTCACAGCGTCTGCATTTCTGTGATATAATCTACTCAGGATATAGAAAGGAGCACAGGAGCAATGGTCGTTATGGAAGAATTTATCACACCAGAAGAGATTGCCAGAACCCTCAGAAAGTCAGAGGACACCGTTACCCGGTGGCTTCGACAAGGCAAGATACCAGGATACAAAGCAGAAGGGACTTGGGTAGTAAGCAAGAAAGACTTCGAGTCCTGGATGGCCCAACGAAGCAACTTTATCAAACCAGAGAACAAGCAGAAATAAATAAAGCCACCAAGTGGTGGCAGACGACTACAAACGATTTAGTAGCATTCAGGTTGGCATCTACGAGCCGCAAACTTCCAGATGACAACCCTTGGAACTCGCTACCTGTTTTTAGTATACACAGATCGTTGCTCTTCTGCAAGGTCTTGTGTAGTGAACGGGTACGCGTAGAAAGATGTGTGTACCCATGACTAATGCCTCAAAATTAGTCAACATTGAAGAGGTCAAACGGACATATGGGCTTCTTACTGCCCCTGGCCAGATCGTTGAGGTGAGAGCGCTGGAGGCTTCCAGAGAGGCAAACAGCCGATACACCAGGACATGGGCAGGATACTTCGATAATATTGATGATCTCTTGAAAGAAATTTCTACTCTTCGTCAGGCACTTGGCATTTATATCACACTTCAACCTTGTCATCCTGACATTCTTCATAGAGCAAAAAACAAGCTTGGTGAGCAAAAAGCAAACTTCAGTACTCCCGACAGATATATCACTGAGTACCGATGGCTACCCGTTGACATCGACCCGGACCGCGTTTCCGGTATCTCATCCACCGAAGAAGAGCACCAGAAAGCCATTATGCACAGCCGTAGGATACGCGACGTACTACGCGGTGGAGGATGGCCTGAACCTATTTTAGCTGACAGCGGTAACGGTTCTCACCTGCTCTATCCCGTTCACCTTCTCTCAGATCAAGTGCCTTTCGTGAAACGCACACTGGAGATCTTAGCAAAACGCTTTGACGAAGATGGCATACACGTAGACCAGACGCTCTTCAATCCATCGCGCATTATCAAACTCTATGGGACTCTGGTCTGCAAAGGTGATAACACAGAAGAGCGCCCACACCGATTCTCACGTATCTTGGAGGTTTAACATGGAAGCAAGACAAATTCTTTCTCGCGAGATTATAGAAGCCTTTATAGCTAAATATGATGATACACCTGAAATATCAAGTAACGGTCATAGCAATGGGCATACTCCTATCGCATGGGTACACGAGAGTTTCACGCTAGAGAGCTTCATGCAGAAGCACGACATACGCTACAAGTCCAAAGGTCCTTACAATGGAGGTACCCGCTATAAGCTGGAAGCGTGCGTGTGGGATTCATCCCACACAGATAATAGCGCATGTCTATATGACATGCCAGACGGTTTAGGGGCTAGTTGCAGCCATAATAGCTGCAAAGGAAAGCATTGGAAGGATTTTAGGGTAGTTTTTGAGCGAGATGCTTATACGCAAAAAGAGCACAAAGCAGAGAAGAAGCAAGCAGCAAAAGAGCCGACTCCAATACGAGAATTGCCAGCTTGGAAGATAGAGCACCAGGGGGTTATGAATGCCCTGATCTGTGGGGACAAACAGGCCATCTATGCGCTGGCACCCGTGATTGCTGAGATGGACACCATAGAGCAGGATCGAATCCGCCTAGCCGCGTTCGATGTCTGGCGCAATGAGTTCCCGATGAGGGAATTTATCAGTCTGCTCCGATCGGCTAAAGAGGATAACGAGCGTAAGAGGCTAGGTGACCCAGACCCAATATCAGCATACGACCTGATGAGGAAGGTCTTCCCGCCCATCGATTATGTTGTGCCTGATATCCTGCCTACTGGCCTCATTGTCCTAGCTGGCAAACAAAAAATAGGTAAAAGCTGGCTAGACCTTAATCTAGCGCTAGCAGTAGCCTCCGGCGGTGTGGCCCTAGGGCACTATCAGGTAAAGCAAGGGGACGTGCTCTATCTGGCATTAGAGGACACTGAGCGCCGTTTGCAAGATCGTATAGGGCAGTTGCTTGGACCGGGAAGTGAAGCGCCTAGAGGATTACATATCGAGACCAAATGGCCACGGATGGACATCAAAGGGATAACTAAGCTAGAAGAGTGGATTATTGCTCATCCAAATACGCGGCTCATCATGGTAGATCCTTGGGTAAAGGTTAAGCCACGTATGAAGAACCGCAATGGTGAGACGGGCTACGATACCGACTACGAGGCCCTAGAGGGTATCAAGCACCTGGCAGATAAGTACAGCATCTGTATTCTTATCCAATTCCACCTGAGGAAAGCGAACGCGGAGGACCCATTCGATGAGATCAATGCTACCACAGGGGTAACAGCGTGTGCTGATGGCCTGATTAGCATCAAACGAGCTAGAGGGACATCAGACGCTACACTTTATGCTAACGGTAGAGACTACAAAGAAGAAGTGAACCTTGCACTAGCCTTCGACAATGGCTTCTGGAAGGTCCTAGGCGACGGACAAGCAGCAATCTACTACACCTTAAGCGAAGAGCGCAAGACCGTGATAGACCTCTTGTGTGGCTCCATCACTCCCCAAGGTGAAGCTAATCCACTGATGCCGAAAGAGATAGCCTCGTTATTGGATATCAACGATGGGACCGTACGTAAGATGCTTTTCAAGATGAAAGAAGATAGTCAAGTAACATGGGTTTCAGAGGATAAAGAGCAAGGTGTCAGGGGTGGCTATATCTCTCTGATTCCATCCCCTAAACAACAACAACAAGCAAATAATAAAAATGCAAAATACGGTAACGGTGGTAACGGCGGTAGCACTGGTAACTATAGTAACGGCGGTAACAGTGAGACGTTACCGGATAGCGAAGGTGATAATTTCGCTCAGAGCGTTACCGAAAACGACGAGCGTTACCGGGAGGGCTATACCAGCGGTAACGGTCCTCAGAGCACTCCTGAAGCGGCTGGAGATAGTACAGAAAGGGGTAGCGTTACCGCTGTTACCACTGTTACTAGTAGTAAGGGAAATTCAAATTCTGAAAGTGAGCCGATACCGTTACCGCTTTTGCAAGAATATCGAGATGTCTACCAAGAATTACAAAAAGTAGATCCTGAGAAGATAGCCCCGATGGGGACTCTTCAGTGGTATGTCCCTGGGAGTGATCTCCCGACGGGTCAAGTATCCAAGAAAGAGTACAGTATTCGATTGCAGGCACTGTATAAGAGCGATGACATCCATAAGGTACAGATAGGTCTGGAAGAGATGCAGCGTAAGTTAGCACAAGTAAAGTTGTAAAGCGTCGTTTGTATCACATCTTATAGTCATGGGCTAGATAAAGGAGTGTTGCCATGCGTAGGAAAGGGTATATCATCAATGGAGAGTTTTTCAAGACAAAAGACGCTATTCATGAGAGAGTACGCAGTATTCTGTATGCGTACTCTACAGGAGTACAGGTAGATGGCGAGGATAGCGCATTATTGCTAGAATTGCTGCATAATCACCCAAATGCCATAGAGAAGATAGGATGCGGTGTTGAGGCTTTTGAGATCCGTCAGGAAAGCTCAATATCCCGCTGTTTCTATCTACTCCGGTCGGATGGTTCTACTGTGAATTTTAGCTATGATAAGCTCCTTAGTCCTCCAACACGGCTTGCAGCGTTTAAGGATGTCTGCCGTGGCCTCATTCATCGACAGATATTCAGGTTTAAATTTATGCATTTTCGTGAGCATGCACGTGAGGATAGTCGTGTGCAGTGTCCAATTACGCATAAATGGGTGATGTCAGAAGAGACGGATGTTGATCATGCGCCACCAAATACATTTGCTAAATTGGTCACTGATTTCATAGATCAAAATGAAATTGATGTAGAAAACGCAAAGTTTCAAGTTGCAGGTAAAGCCATCGATAAAACATTCACTGATACTGCTCTTGCTGAGAACTGGGTGAAGTACCACGACACAAGAGCAGACTTGAGAGTTATCAGCTCTTTTGCAAATCAGGTCATTCTTCCTCGACTTGCAAATCACTATGAGCTGTCCCTCATTTACGAGCTAGAGCCAGAACGCACCGAGACGCTTATAGCTATGGCTCTTGAGCTTATCGCACTCGGTGAGGAGAAAGAAGTTGCTCTTGCTGATTTACAGATATATGCAACTCGACTCGTCGGCAGCAATGCCTTACATCCGTTGTTGAGGACAGCTAAGTATGAGGAAGCACTATTTGCGTTCATCGACTGGCTGTTACCTGATGACACTTTAGGCGTAGATGATCGATATTATCGAACAGAAGCAAGGAAGGCACAATGAGCAAACAATACACAGAGCAGGATGAACCGCGTATACGAGAGTTGACTAAGAGCATCAACACCGTGCTCGACACGCTCTATAAGCTGCTACAAGAGCTTTACGAGGGCGTGTATGGTGGCGAGTGCGAAGAGAAGTATAAGGAGATACTGAGTAAGATTGTCCTCATAGAGCAGGAAGACTTGCCAGTAGCAGAGATGAAGTATAAGCGAATAGGAGAGGATGAATGATGAGAAAGCCTCGATTATTAGATTTGTTTTGTGGTGCTGGTGGAATAAGCATGGGATACCATCTAGCAGGATTTGAGGTCGTGGGAGTTGATAACGTGCCACAGCCGAATTATCCGTTTGAATTCCACCTGGCAGACGCTATGACCTTCCCACTAGATGGCTTCAAGGTTGCGGTCGCTAGTCCGCCATGTCCTGGGTACTCTCTGGCAACTAGCTTTCATCCCGAGGCTAGAGGCAATCATCCAAGATTAGTTGAGGATGTGAGAGCCAAGTTTGAGGTGTCCGGGCTGCCATACGTGATAGAGAACGTGCCAGGTTCACCTGTTGTCAAGTCGATCATGCTTTGTGGTGCGATGTTTGAGCTCAGGACCTATCGACACCGATACTTTGAGAGCAACATTTTTCTCTTTCAGCCGCATCACCCTAAACATCTGGTGAAAGCTGCTGGACCTGGCGTTATAGCTAAAGATAATGAGTTCTGGTGTGTCGGTGGTCACTTTGGGCGGAAGGACGAGGCGCAAAAAGCGATGGGGATAGATTGGATGACGAGGCAAAAGGAGATAGCGAATGCCATACCACCTGCTTATTCGCATTATATCGGAGAGCAATTGATGAATGCGCTAGGAATGGAGGCAATAGCATGAGCGACTACAACACGCTCTGCCTGTGCTCACAATGCCAAGCGCTTAGCACCAGCAGTACTAGCCGGGAGCAGTACCAGAAAGAGCTGAGAATGCGACTTGAGAGTTGGAATAATTGGGCGAAAGAAGGAAAGACGGCATGAGCGTATGTATTATCCATCATCCATTATGTGAGCCAAGTACATGTATTGCTTGTCATCAGGCATTTTGTGGGCATGATGAGTCAAAGCATCCTACAGGCTATTATCATGAATATTGTTCTCAAGAGTGCCATGATGCTAAAAAAGAGCAATTGTGGGCATTGGCAGAACAACGCTTCAAAGAGTGCTGCGCTGTGCTCATTGTTGAGCACAGCTATTGCTTCCTTCTGCCGAGCACCAAAGGGCAGTATGGTTTCAAGATCCTCAGTGGCCACGCAAAGGCGCTTGAAGACTCTATGGCTGTGGATTACCTGTATTTTGACAAGTTCAGCACTGAGAAAAGAGTGTTGTGCGCGTATAGGATGACGCCAAAGCTTGAAATTGCATTTACTATCTATCAGGAGAAATACCGCTCTATGTGGACAATCTGCGGCTTTCGACTATTAGATGGAGAAATAGATACCTATGGCGTTGGTGGCAACATCGATGTTATTGATCTGAGAAAGAAGGTGAGAGAGGCATCATGATCAAAGCACACTACAGCCCGTTCTGCCTCTGCTCTCATTGTTCGCAAACAACGCTCTTCGAGCTTGGCATCTCAGCACTAGAACCGTCTGAGTTTATCAGGCGTGCAATGCGCTATAATCTGACGGATAAGCATCAGCAGGTAGTTGATGCAACGATGTTGAAGTTGCGGAATGAGTGCGTGGAAAGAGAGGAAGCGTGAACAGACAGCAAATAAAGTCTATATGCAGCAAGAACGGGTTTGAATGCAAATACACCAAGGTTCCTGCACGCGAATGTGGTGTTGATCTGAGGATACCTCGCCAGTCTCGATATCGCCACAATAATCGGGTAGATGTGATGATAAACGGAGAACGGTATGTTTTAGGATGGATCTGGGACATTGAGATGCGTTCTGAAGAGCAGGTGGTAGGGATGTTGGCACGCATAGCAAAGGAACATCCACAGAAAGAGGGAGAGGCATGAGTACCCTATTTGATTTTGAAGACCAGCCAGAGCAGCCACAAACGCAAGCTCTGAAGGACTGGTCAGGCAATCCAATGATAAGGGCATACGACAGAGGTCCAGAAGATAAGAAATGTAGAGATTGTGCATTTTTGATTAGATACAAGGATCGGAGCAAAGTCTACCTCAAATGTGAGAAAAGAGGCATAACGCACGGCAATCTGTATCAGCACCGTGCTAAGTGGGAAGCGTGTAGTAAGTTTGAAAGGAGCAAAGAAGTATGAACACAGAGCAGAGTAGTTTTCTAGTATTTGCGGGACAGCAAGGCTTCGCCGTTGTTTCAGAGCACGACTGCTTCATGCCAGTAGCAGACGACGCGATGATTCCGCCAGCACCACCGAAGCCTGTAACGTTGGCAGAGCACACGGAGATACCGCCTGAGTATGCTGCGCTCTACCAGCAGTATGCTGAGAAAGTTGAGGAAAACAAATTGCCTGACATGATGTTCATTGCGCTCGATTATGGGCACCAGATCATACAGCTTCAGAAAAAGGATCTTCTCAAATGGACTCTCTCGCTCCTTACATGCGGAATTGAGAACAACGTGCAACAGGCTGTAGAAGCGATGTCAAGGACATTAGGGATATGGAGGATGAAATGAGCAGAAACAAACCGAACCGACCGCAAATCGAAGCGCTGGCAGCACTCTATCATTGCAAGGTCACTGATGGCCTCATGGGCTCTGTCTTCATCGAATACGAAGGCAGAAGAGAGGATATCGGCATGTGGTACATCAGCAAGGAATGGACACGCGATGAGTGGAGATCGACATTTGAGCGGATAAGCAACACGAAGTCTGCTGAGTTGTGGTCTAAAGC
>Ga0137389_10001546_pt1 | contig 13490 bp, 14 predicted proteins | sample 15con2h14BmetaG_FD_104645 | JGI IMG/M metagenome (GOLD analysis project Ga0137389, IMG submission 104645) | Vadose zone soil microbial communities from Angelo Coast Range Reserve, California, USA - 15con2h1.4B metaG | ecosystem: Environmental > Terrestrial > Soil > Vadose zone > Saprolite...
TGCCGGACGATCGGTTGCATGCGCCGAACGAAAAGCTGGACCTGAAGCAGCTGTGGGACGGCATCCAGGTATTCCAGCGGTTTTACGCGCTCCTGGGAGGTGCCGGTCGCATGTGAGCTTGTGCACAGACCTCCCACTGAGACGTCCTTCATATTCAATGCCCATGCAGCGGACCCTGTATCTCGTGGGCGTCGGTTACCTCGCGATCTGCGGGGTCGTCGTGTTGCGCCAGCAGACGCGCCGGCTTCAGGCCGCGACCGGGCCCACCACGGCGACATTCGAAGGATCCGCGGCGCAATGGTTCGCGGCGATGAAGCCGTTTTGCAATGCCGTTGAAGTGGAAATCGTGCACAACCGCCATCCCGCTCCTGAGACACTCGACGGGCAGGGCTTGAGTGCGGCCTGCTACGCGCTCGCCGGGAAAATCGACTCCGCGCGTGCCATAATCGATCGACTGGCGGAGCCCGATCGGTACCGGGCAGCCGGCATCGTCTTCGACGTCGCCCATCCCGTGGCGGATGCGGGAGACAATCGCTCCGCCGGGCCGATCATGGAGCTCGTCATTTCCTACTGGCCCAATCATTACATGGCGCTGTACCACGCCGGGATGGCCGAATACGCCCTCGGTGAATCAGCGCTCGCGGCAAAAAACCTGTCGGCGTTCCTTTCTTATTACCACGAGAACGACGGGTGGACGCGCAGCGCGCGCGAAACACTCGAACGGCTGGGAGCGGCGCGGTGACCGGGTTGGCTGCGTGGCGAGCTCCCGTTCCCTCCGACATCCTGCCGCTGCTCGGGGCCGTCGTGATCGGTGGGACGGCCGCCGGGTTCCTGGCCGCTACCCCGCTGCTGTTCATTACGACGCCCATCGTGGCGGCTGCCCTCGCTGTCGCGGCTGCCGTGGCGCGCCGCAGGCCCGAGTGGAGCGACACAGGTGAAAGGGGTCTGGCGGAACTGCCGGAGGGGCAGGCGCGCGCGCTATTGAGCGACGTGCTCCGGCGCGCGGCGGCGGTTCCCGCGTCCGCGCAGGCGGGCCCCCTGGTGTCGGCGGCGTGCGACGCTGCCCGCCAGCTTGCTGCGCTCGAGCTGCACGTTGATGCATTCCAGGCCCAGCAGAATACGGTGCACGATCAGTCCCCGCGCTGGCATGATGCATACGACCGCTGCCGACGGGGCCTGGATCTGCTCACGCAACGGTTGCAGGATGCGAGCGCGGCACTCAGCCGCTGGCAGGCGGTGCAGGGAACAGAGGTGGGTGAAAGTCTCGGCAAGCTGGCGCGTGAATTGAATGAAGAGAGCCGCTACCAGCAGGACGCAGCTCATGAGGTCGAGGCCCTGCTCGCCTAGAGGTGCTTCTTACTCGCGTTGCGGAACTTGTTGATCTCGTGTTGCGTTAGCCCCCGGCCTCCGTACCGCTCTTCCGTCCACGGATCGCCGTGCATGTGATAGCCGTTCTGCTCCCAGAACCCCGGCAGGTCTTCGTCCAATAGCTCGAAGCCTCTCACCCACTTCGCGCTCTTCCAGAAATAGAGATGCGGGACGAGCAGCCGGGCCGGCCAGCCGTGTTCCGGCGTCAGCGATTCCCCGGCCCACTTGAGCGCGACGAGGTTTTCGGGCCGGTTCAGGTCCGCGAGCCCCAAATTGGTCGTGAAGCCCTGTTCGGCGACGACAAGACAAAACCGCGCCGCGGGCTTCACACCGGCGCGCTCGAGCAACGCCTGCACGGGCACGCCCTCGAACGTGTTATCGAGGCGGGTCCAGGTGGTCACGCAGTGGATATCGCAGACCACCGTCTTGCGGGGCAGCGCGAGCAGCTCTTCGTAGGTGAGCGTAAATGGCCGCTCGACGAGTCCCGAGACACTGAACCTCCATTTCGCGGTATCGACGGTCGGGACGTCGCCGTAATGCAGGACCGGCCACTTGGTGGTGGGGACTTGGCCTGGGGGGATACGGGGTTGGGGACTAGGGACTGTCATTTTTCAACCGGCTCTGCAGAGCACCGGAGAACCGAAATATCGAATGCTCTCTCAAATCCCTTCACCACTGCTCCGACACTCTGCCCCCACAACGAGTCCCTTGTCCCCTGTCCCTTTTCCCGCTCCACCGAAGTCATCTCCACGCCCTGAATCCCGCAGGGCACGATCCGGTCGAAGTGCGTCAGATCGGTCGTGACGTTGAGCGCGAATCCATGCCAGGTAACCCATTGCTTCACGTGAATGCCGATGCTCGCGATCTTCCTGCCGCGTGTCCAGACGCCGGTGAGTCCCGGGTTGCGTTCGGCGGGAATCGCGAGGATGCCGAGCGCGTCGATCAGCGCCTGCTCGAGTGTGCGGAGGTACCAGTGCAGGTCCTGCTTGTATGCGCGGAGATCGAGAATCGGATAGCCGACCAGCTGGCCCGGGCCGTGAAACGTGACGTCACCGCCGCGCTCGACCTCAAACACCTCGACACCAGCGGGTCGTAGCAGGTGGGCGGCGTGAGAATTTCGGCCCAGGGTGACGACCGGGGGATGCTCGAGGAGCAGCAGCACGTCGTGTGATAACCGGCCCGCGATCCGGTCTTCCGCGAGCTCACGCTGCCACTCGAGCGCCTCGCCGTAGGACACCAGCCCAGCCTCGACGACCTCCAGGAGACGCGTCATGCCGCACCCATCCCCTTGCCTCTAATCGCCCAGCGCGTGGCCAGGATGCCGAACGCGATGTTCAGTAGGAGCCACACGATCATGCCCAACAGTCCAAAGAACCGGTCGAGCGGCGCCGCGAGAAAACCGATGATGATGGCGCCGATGGCGGCCAGCACGGCGATTACGCCACGCTGCCAGATGTTGTCGAGCGTGGCACTGCGGTACCAACCGCAGGCGCCACCGACGCCGACGGCGGCGATGAGTCCGGCGAGGAGCGGATCCGGCACCGTCTGTCGGTACACGTTGGGTTCGAGGTCCCCGCGCAGAATCGCGGCGAGGATCTGCGCCAGCGTGAGACAGGCGCCGCCGAATCCCACGCCCGACGCAAGGGATCCAAGTCCGAGGGCGAGCGGGTCCTTGACCGGTTCGTTGCTCAAATGTGGAGGACGCGACCCAGCGAATCGAGCGCCGCCTCTCCGATCGCTTCCGACATTGTGGGATGGGCGTGAATCGCGAGATCGATTTCTTCGACGGTGTATTCGTTCTCCCGCGCGACCGCCAGCTCGTGAATCATCTCGGACGCATGCGCGCCGACGATGTGCGCACCGAGGATCTCGCCGTACTTCTTGTCGCGCAGGATCTTGACGAAGCCTTCGGTCTCGCCCGTGCCGCGCGCCCGGCCGTTCGCGGAGAACGGAAACTTGCCGGCGACATAGTCGAGCTTCTTCTCCTTGCACTGATCTTCGGTCAGGCCGATGCTCGCGACCTCGGGATGACAGTACGTCACGCTCGGCACGTTGTCGTATTTGATGGGGTATGGTTTCTGGCCGGCGATGATCTCGGCGACCACCGCGCCTTCACGAAATCCCTTATGCGCCAGCATGGGCGGGCCCGCCACGTCGCCGATCGCGTAGTAACCGGGCGCCGTCGTCTGAAGATTCTTGTCCACCTTGATGAAGCCACGGTCGGTCAGCTGAATGCCGCATTCCTTGAGGCCGATGTTTTCGGTATTCACCGCGCGCCCGGCGGCCATGAGAACCGCCGCAGCCACGATCTGCTTTTTCTCGCCTCCGGCCTCGACATCGAGCGTGACCTTGTCCTTGCCCACGGTGGCTTTCGTGACCTTGGCGCCGGCGACGACGTCGATGCCGCGCTTGCGGTAGCTCTTGGCGAGCACATCCGACGATTCCGCGTCCTCGATGGGGAGAATGCGCGGCAGGGCTTCGATGAGCGTGACCTTCACCCCGAACGCCTGGAAGATGTCGGCGAACTCCATCCCGACGGCGCCCGCGCCGATGATGACGAGCGAGTCTGGTACACGCTCGAGCAGCAGCGCTTCATCCGATGAGATCACCGTCGTCTTGTTGATTTCCAGTCCGATCTGCGGAATGCCTTTCACGCGCGAGCCGGTGGCGATGACCACCGCCTTCTTCGCGTCGTGGACGTCGCTGCCGACCTTGACCTTCTTCCCGGGCTGCACCACGCCCGTGCCCTTGATGACGGTGATCTTGTGCTTCTTCATGAGGAACTCGACGCCCTTCGAGTTCTGATCACTCACGCGGCGAGAGCGTTTCATCGCGACGCCGTAGTCGGTCTTGACGCCGCTCGCTTCGACGCCGAAGTCCTTCGACTCCTTCAACAGGTTGGCGATGTACGCGGAATGCAGCAGGGCCTTGGTTGGAATGCAGCCGATGTTAACACACACGCCGCCCATTTTCTCCTGTTCCACGACCGCCGCGCTGAGGCCGAGCTGGGCGCTCCGAATCGCGCAGATATAGCCCGCGGGTCCGCCGCCCAGGATGATGACATCGAAATTGGCCACGAATGGTCTCGGTTCGTTTGGGTAGGGGCGCAGCATGCTGCGCCCTTACGTCATTGTTAGAGCAGCATCGCCAGCGGGTTTTCGAGCATCTGTTTCAGCGTTTTCAGGAACACCGCGCCGGTTGCCCCGTCGATCACGCGGTGATCGCAGCTCATCGTCAGACGCAGGCGCCGCCGCACCACGACGCGATCCCCATCGGGAACGGCCTTGGCGACGATGCTGCCGATCGCGACGATGCCGGCCTCAGGCGGGTTGATCACCGCGGTGAATTGATCGATGTCGAACATGCCGAGGTTCGAAACGCTGAACGTGGCGCCAGTGTATTCCTCGGGCTTCAGGCGGCGGCTGCGGGCTCGCCCCGAGAGCTCGCGCGACTCCGCGCCGATTTCCCGCAGGCTCTTCAGGTCGGCGTTGCGGATCACGGGAGTGATGAGCCCGTCCTCGATCGCGACCGCCATGCCGATGTGCACCTCGTTCCAGTACCGGATGTGATCTTCCTGGAACCAGGCGTTGCAGGCGCGATGCTGCACCAGGGCGAGGGCCACCGCTTTGATGATGATATCGTTGAACGAGATCTTCCCGCCTTCTTCGCCGAGCTGCTTGTTGAGCGCTTCGCGCGCTTCGGCGGCGCGCTCCATGTCGATCTCGGTCGTCAGGAAGAAATGCGGAATCGGCCCGATCGAAGCTGCTAAACGCTTCGCGATCGTCTTCCGGATCTGGGTGAGCGGAACGTCTTCGTAGGGAACACCCGTGCGTCGTACGTCGGGCGTCGTGCGTGGCGCTGGAGCCGCTACCGAAGCCGTGGGGGACGCGGGAGCGCCCTCGACGTCACGCTTGATTACCCGCCCGCCCGGACCAGAGCCCTGGACCAGTTTGAGATCGACTCCGGCTTCCTTGGCAATCCGTTTCGCGAGGGGGGATGCCTTTACGCGCGTGGCATCAGAAGCGGCTGCAACCGGCACGGGCGCCGGAGCCGGAGCCGGAACCTTTGCGGCTGGAGCTGCCGCAGCGGGCGCGGGCTTAGGCGCGGCGGTTGCCGCCTCTCCGCTCCCTGCACCGTCAACCTTTTCCCCGGGCTTCCCGATCCACGCGACGACGTTCCCCACCGGCACCGTGGTGCCCTCGGGCACCATGACCTTGAGGAGTTGCCCGTCAGCGCGGGCCACCAGCTCCATCACGGCCTTATCGGTCTCCACCTCGGCGAGTGTGTCGCCCGACTTCACCGGGTCGCCCTCGTGCTTCGTCCACTTCACGAGGCGCCCTTCCTCCATCGTGGGCGACAGCGCCTCCATGTGGACTTTGGTGGCCATTGCTCGGGGCTCGGGGTTCGGGGCTGGGGCCTAGTCGAGGTAGAGGACGCGGCGCGCCGCGGCCACGACCTTCTCGGGTGACGCTTTCGCGGCACGCTCGAGCAGTTTGTTGTAGGGCATGGGCACATCGGCCTGAGTCACGCGCTGCACCGGCGCATCGAGGTCGTCGAACGCGTCGCGCTGAATCAGATCCACGACCTGCGCCCCGATTCCGATGTGCGGCCACCCCTCTTCGATGACCACCGCGCGGTTCGTTTTCTGGACCGATTGGAGAATCGCCGCCTCGTCCAGCGGGCGGAGCGACCGCAGATCGAGCACTTCCGCCGAGACGTTCTGCTCGGCGAGCTGATCCGCCGCTTTCTGCGCCACGGTGAGTGTCTTGGAGTGGCAGACGAGCGTCACATCGCTGCCCGCACGCTTGATTTCCGCCTTGCCGATCGGGACGACGTGCTCCCCGTCGGGTACGTCACCCTTCAGGTTGTAGAGCATCTCGCCTTCGAGCACGATGACCGGGTTGTTGTCGCGGATCGCGGACTTCAGGAGTCCTTTGGCATCGGCGGGCGTCGCGGGGGCGACGACCTTGAGTCCGGGGATGTGCGCAAGCCAGCTCTCCCATGCCTGCGAGTGCTGCGAGGCCAGCTGCAGTGCCGCCCCGTTCGGCCCGCGGAATACGATCGGGATCCGAATCTGCCCACCCGACATGTACAGCATCTTGGCCGCGGAATTGACGATCTGATCGAGCGCCAGCAGGGCAAAGTTCCAGGTCATAAACTCGACCACCGGTCGGAGTCCTCCCATGGCAGCGCCGACGCCAACCCCCGCGAATCCGAGCTCGGCGATGGGCGTATCGACCACGCGCTTGGGACCGAACTCCTCCAGCAGTCCGCGGCTCACCTTGTACGCGCCCTGATAGACGCCGACTTCCTCACCCATCAGAAACACGTTGGGGTCGCGCTGCATCTCCTCGCGGAGCGCCTGGTTCAGGGCATCTCGATAGGTCAGGGTGGGCATGGTCAGTCGGCCAACACGTCCCGGTACAGCTCGTCGGGATCGGGGTCCGGGCTCTCGTCGGCGAACTTGACGGCTTCCTCGACTTCGGCATGGATCTCGGCGTCCATCGCGTCGAGCGCGGCCTGATCGATGACGCCGTCTTCCTTGAGCTTCGCGGCGAGATGGCTGATGGGATCGCGCGCCTTCTGTTCTTCGACTTCGTCCTTCGTCCGGTAGACGCCGTGCAGCGGATCGGACATCGAGTGCCCCATGAACCGATATGTCCGTACCTCGAGCAGGGTGGGATGGCTGTTCTTGCGGGCGCGCTCGACGGCTCGCCGGGTCGCGTCGTACACCGTCAGCGCGTTCATGCCGTCGACCAGCTCGGCGGCCATGTCGTAGCTGCACGCGTGCTCGACGATGTCGGTCACCGCTGCGACGCGCTCGAACGCCGTGCCCATCCCGTAACGGTTGTTCTCGCAGAGGAAGATCACCGGCAGTTTCCAGACGGACGCCATATTCAGCGTCTCGTGGAACGCGCCGATGTTGACGGCGGCTTCACCAAAGAAGCAGACACACACCTGATCGCTGCCTTTGTATTTACTGGCGAACGCGAGACCCGCGCCGAGCGGAATGTGGCCGCCGACGATGCCGTGGCCGCCCATGAAGCCTTTCCCGGCGTCGAACAGGTGCATGGAGCCGCCCTTGCCCTTCGAGCACCCGGTCGCTTTGCCGAACAGCTCCGCCATCACCGCGTTGGGCGGGATCCCCTTGATCAGTGCCTGCCCGTGCTCGCGGTAGGAGCAGATGACGTAGTCATCGTCCTTCAGCGCCGCGAGCGCACCAACGGCCACCGCTTCCTGCCCGATGTACAGATGACAGAAGCCGCCGATCTTTCCCAAAGCGTACGCCTCGGCCGCTTTCTCCTCGAAGCGCCGAATGAGCAGCATCTGCCGCAGCATTTTCAGGTGCAGCTCGGTCTGCGGAGCTGCGGTATCCTTGGGGGATCTGGCGGTGGCCGTCATGCGGTCGCTGCCTCCACTTGCTCCCAGGCGTGATAGCTCGAGCGCACCAAGGGCCCCGATTCGACGTGCCGGAAGCCGAGCGCCATGCCGTAGCGCTTCAGCTCGGCGAATTCTTCCGGGGTGTACCAGCGTGCGATGGGCAGGTGTTGATCGGAGGGGCGCAGGTACTGACCGATCGTGACGATATCGACGCGGGCCGCGCGCAGATCGCGCAGCGCGACCAGCAGCTCGTCCCAGTCCTCACCCAACCCGCAGATGATGCCCGACTTCGTCAGCAGCTCGGGATTCATGTCCTTGGCGCGGTCCAGCAGCTCCAGCGCGCGCTCGTACCGGCCGCCGGGCCGTGCGATACGGTACAGGCGGGCGATCGTTTCGAGATTGTGGTTGAGGATGTCGGGTCGAGCATCAACGATGAGCCGCAGCGCTTCGGGATTGCCTTTGAAATCGGGGATCAATACTTCGACTGAGGTCTCGGGCAGGCGGCGGCGAATCTCGGCGATACACGCCGCGAAGACCTCCGCGCCTCCATGCGGCAAATCGTCGCGGTCCACGCTCGTGATGACGACGTGCTTGAGTCCCATCTGCGCGACCGCATCGGCCAGGCGCTGCGGCTCACCGACATCGAGCGGCGCCGGCGTCCCATGCGCGACCGCGCAGTACGCGCAGTTGCGCGTGCACACGTCCCCCAGGATCATGAACGTCGCCGCCTTGTGCTCCCAGCACTCACCGATATTGGGGCAGTGCGCTTCCTCGCAGACCGTATGGAGCTTGAGGTCGCGCATCATGTGCTTGAGCGCGACGTAGTTCGGGCCACCGGGTGCCTTCACCTTCAGCCACGGTGGCTTGCGAGACGGCTCTGCCGCAGGGGGGGACGGCTGGATCTGAACGAGGGGCGCGGCCATGGAAAGTCGAAGATAAGCACAGCTTATGAGGCAGGGTAGGCCGTTTTTCAACCAGACGGTTGATCTCCATCCCGGTTCTTGAGACGCCGCAACTCGTTTTCGATCTCCGTCGATGTGCCGAGCGTCCCATCAGCGATCTCAGCGATTTCCTCGGCCTCCTTCCACTGACGCTCGAGCTCCTCGACCTCTGCCCGTTCGTCCACGGCCATCTCGAGCGCGAGCCCGCGCTCAGGTCGGAGCGAGCGCAGCGTCAGCTCGCGCTGGGCGATGTCGCGCACCAGGCGATCGGCACCGCCCACCTGGTCGACCTCGCGCGCCGCATCCTCGGCCCGGCGCCGCCCGCCTCGGGCCACGTTCAAGTACGCGAGGCCCTGACGCAGCACTTGGATGGCGTCGGTGCCTGTCAGCTGCGTCCCTTCCTGCTTGCACTTTGGGCAGCTCAACAGCACGGCCATGTCCGCATGTCGATCGGGGACGATGCGCGCGTGCTGGACGTGTTTCGCGCGAAGCTGCATGAGGGTGCCGCAATGCGCGCAGATCGGTGGCTCCACCAGCGAGACTCTGCGGCGACCCATGATGCCCAGGTAGATCCCGTCGACCAGCCGATGGACGTTCCAGACCACCACGCCGAAGCCACCGCCCGCCGCCACGTTGGCCGCAATGCCGAGGCCGATCGCGGCGACCGTGAGGGGCACGACGACTTTCAGGCGCTCGCGCTGGCGATTGCGCAGCCGCTCGCCATACCGCCAAGTCGCCAGCTCGACGCGCGGCGGTTTGCCGACGCGGACGAAGTCATAGCGCTCCCAGCGGATCAGCGCGACTTGTTGCGTAGATGCCGCGATCCGTCCGAGACTCGCAGCGCGAGCTACGGCCTCGATTCTTTCCAGCCGATCATCGAAGGGGGTGAGATTCCAGCGACTGCACCGCGGGCAGACGACCCACAACCGCCCCTTCCATTCATCGAACGCGATTCGCCGTCCGACACCAAGGCCTGAGGGACCGCCATCGCCGTCAAATGCCGCGTTACAGAACCCACAACTGCTGAACATGCTAGGAAGTAAATCGCTCCGGGGCGAGCGAGGCAATCTCCACCTCGGATTCACCCGTGGTGATGAGGCTGGCGATGATGTGGCCCGTCAGTCCGGCCAGGAGCACGCCGTTGCGGCCGTGACCGGTGGCGTACCACAGGCCGCGCACGTCGGGGTCCGCGCCCACGATCGGACGCCCGTCCGGCGTGAGTGGCCGCAGTCCCGCCCAGGTCCGCGTCGGCGCGGGTGGGAGCTGAGGCAGCATCCGTCTGGCCGCCGTCATGATTTCGGCGATCCCCGCCGGCGTCACGCTGCCGTCGAACCCCGCGTGCTCCATCGTGCTGCCGAAGATCGCTTCGCCGCTGCGCGCCAGGACGTAGCTATGATCGTAATACAGCACCGTACGCGGCATGTTGGCCGGCCACGGCGCGGCCGCCATTTGGCCACGGACGGGTTCGACTGGCAGCGGCCGGGGCAGGTGCTCGATCTGCGTGGACCAGGCGCCCGCGGCGATGACGACGTGCTCCGCTTTGATCTTGCCGGCGGGAATCTCTACACCTGTCGCACGACCGAGAATCGTGTTGATGCGATTCACGCGTGTCGCGAAAGTCCGCGTGCCCAGGCGTTTGGCATCCGCCAGCAGCGCGCGGGTCAGCGCGGGCGCGTCGACGGCGCCGTCCTCAGGAGCGAACATCGCCCCAAGGCACGGCGCGGTCGCCGGGAAGCGCTCCGCCACCTCGGCCGCTTCGAGCCAATCGCATCGCAGGCCCGCCTGGCGCTGGTGCGCGACCGCGTCACGCAGCCGCTCGGCCTCCGCCTCCTCGAACGCCAGGGACGCGATGCCTTCGCGCCACAGGCCGATGTCGATGCCGGTCGTGTCGGCAAGTGCAACGGCCAGGGACTCGTAGAGGTCGCGGGCCCGCAGGCCGAGGGCGCGCAGGGACTCGTCGGTGCTCTCGATTTGGGGTCCCAGGATGCCGGCCGACGCGGCCGATGCCGCGGCCGGGTCGGGGCCCGGCTCGCAGATCTGGACCTTGAGGCCCCGCAGGGCCAAGGCCCGTGCGCAGGCGGCGCCGATGATGCCGCCGCCTGCAACCAAGACTTCACAGGACGAAACTTTGTGCGACATTTAGGCGTACGCTGCAAACGCACCGGGCACCACGGAGGCAATCATGTTCCGGAGCATTTTGGGTTTCGCCGTTCTCGCGATTCTGGCATGGCTGGGTCTCAAGTTGATCTTTGGAGTTCTTGGGAGCCTCGTCGGCCTCGCGATGACGGTCCTCTGGCTCGCGTTCATCGGCTTCGTCGTCTATCTCGCGTTGCGGCTCGTCAGCCCGCGCACCGCGGATCGCATCCGTGACATGATCAAGGGACGTCCCGCCGACGCCTCTTAAGGCTCCCAGGGCAAGGGCTGGCTCGAGTGCGCGTGCACGATCTTCCAGCTCTCGCCCCGCCGCTCGCAAATGACTGTCGCCCGGCCGACTTCCGCACGCCGCTCGGTCGGGTTGACCCAACGATAATCCACTAACACCCAGGCCACCCGGCCTTCAATTGTCGCGTTCGCCGCCGAGATCGTTACTCGGCCGGCGCCGATCGTGATGCCCGCAAAGCGTGGTGCTGCCTGACGGATGCGGGCGTTGCCCACCACGACTGCATCCGACGTGTACAGCGTGTCCGCGTGGCTATCACCCGCAGCGTCGAGCGTCAGCGCCAGCTGCACGACTGCTTGCACTTCATCGGTCCCGCTGCCGCCGACCGCCGTGACCTCGCGCGGCCTGATGGTGTGTGTCGTGCATGCGGTCAGGACAGCTACTGCGACGATCAGAGCGTAGGGGCGCAGCATGCTGCGCCCTACTTCTTTTCCATCCGCGACAATACCGCCCACGCAATCAGCGGCACGAGGATCTCATGATGGCCGGTGAGCTGAATGCCGCGGCCACCCGCGAGTGTCGGCCGTTCCACGACGTTCACCCGGGGGCGATAGTGCCGCTGCATGTCGCAGTCGCACGTCGTGAAGTTCTTCGGACGCCCCGCGTTCAGGTTCCGCGCGATCGTCAGTGCCTTGAGGAAGACCTCGGGCATCACGACGGCACTGCCGAGGTTCAGGACGACGCCGCCGTCGTCGAGATCCGGCAGGACGCCGGCGAGGCGCTTGAAGTCGCGATGACTCGTCGCGCCGATCGCCGCCCCGTCGGCCGTCGGATGCTGGTGCACGATCTCCGCCCCGATCGCCGCGTGCACCGTGACGGGGATGCCCAGCTCGGCGCAGGCCAGCAGCACCGAGACGTCCCGGCCGGGGAGGTCCTTGCGCGCGCGTAGGTACTCGGCCAGCGCCTCACCCGCGCCCTGCTGCGTCTTGGCACCGCGCGCCAACGCCGCATTCATTTCGCGTCCCGTCTCCTCCGCCATGCCGAACGTCCCGTCGCCCAGGCCCGCCGCGACGTCCTCGCTCGTCCCACCGTACGCCGCCAGCTCGAAGTCGTGGATGGCGGCACTGCCGTTCATCGCCACGGCCGTGATGGCGCGCTGCCGCATCAGGGCGATCAGCAGCGGCCCGAGGCCCACCTTGATCACGTGCCCGCCCAACATGGCGACAATCGCGCGGCGACCGGCAGCCGCCACGATCTGATCGACGACGTAGCGGACGTCCTGCGCGGCGAGAATCGCCGGCAGGGCGTCGATGAAGGCCGTGAACGAGCGGTCAGACGAGAGCGGCGCGCGGGCGAGGAGGGAGGGGTCGACTTTGTTGTGGCGTTTGGCAACGGGAACGGTCTTGAGGCGGGAGAAGTCGGCTTCGCGGTAATCGGTCATGGCTGAGCAACTCCCGGGACGACATAGTCCTTGAGCTTCAGCGTCACCTGGCCGAACGAGAAGTTGGACTGGATCGCGAGCACGAGTCGCTGCGGATCGTCAGAGAGCCAGATATGCGTCTCCGACTTCTCCGCGAAGATGCCACGACCCTGCGGAATCTTGGGGCTAACGACGATCGCCCGCCACTTCTTCCCCGCCACGCTCACCCGCTCGCGCTTGACGACCTCGATGATGACTGGATTGCGGTCGGGGCGAAAATAGCGCGCGTACTCGTAACGCTTCCCAACCTCAAGCGGCACCGTCCGAATCCAGTACAGGAAGGACGCGTCGTCGAGCGGCTCGGGCACCGTGGCAAATGTCGTGTCGCGGCCTTCTTCTCTATAGAAGCCCGAATCGGGGAAAATCTCGTAGCGCCGCTCGCGATGCTTGTCGCGCTCGTCCTGGATGGACGAAAAGCGGCGCGAACGGAAGTCGTACCGTCCCACCCATGATTCGATCGTCTGGTCGAGGTGGTACCAGAGCGCGCCGCCGGAGATGCGAAATCGAATGTGCACGGTCTCCGTGTTGTGCACCGTGTCGATTCCCATGACCTCCATCGTGGCGCTGCCCACGCTAAAGATCCCGTACTTCGCGCTGAACGTGAGTCGCTCACCGATCGGAAACGGTACGGCCGGCGGCACGGGCAAAACCGGACTCGACGTTGCCGTGCCAGGAACCGACGCCGGAGAAGCGGAAGACCCGACGATCTTGCCCGCGCACACGGTGTCCTGCGCAGCGAGCGATCCTCCCCCGGCCAGCAGCGCAAGGAGGATCATCGCGGAGCCTCCCCCCTTGCGTGCGGCGCTGATCCGGCCGCGCGAGCGCCACGCCGCGAGGAGCTCTTGCCAGGGGTTGGACCGCGACGGTCGCTGCTTGAGGTCGTAGCGGGCGGCGCTGGATACGACCTCGATCCGGCGGGCGTGCGCGCCCAGGCGCGCCA
>Ga0137389_10001548_pt1 | contig 13479 bp, 6 predicted proteins | sample 15con2h14BmetaG_FD_104645 | JGI IMG/M metagenome (GOLD analysis project Ga0137389, IMG submission 104645) | Vadose zone soil microbial communities from Angelo Coast Range Reserve, California, USA - 15con2h1.4B metaG | ecosystem: Environmental > Terrestrial > Soil > Vadose zone > Saprolite...
CCAATTGCTGCGATGCCCGAGTTGCGAGATCGGAATACGTGTGAACGGAAGTGTAGAGCACTTCAGGATCACCGGGAAACTCGCGATTCAGCATCCGCAGAAAGTCTTGTGCCGCATCGAACTGATTGCTGGCCATGGCACAGCGAACACCGTCCAATCCGGCGCTGCGCTTCAAGTCCTTGTCGGACGCTTGCGGAATAGCTCTTTTCAAAATCGGGATTGCTTCCTTGCACTTACCGGAGGCCGCTAGATGCAGACCGCGTGCAAGCAGGGACGACGAGTCGGATGGGGCGGGCTGTTTGGCGACCTGAGCCAGCGATGGCGGGATGGAGAGCACGAAAGCAAACAGTATGATCTCGACCCGGGAAGGATGTTTGCACATAAAAAAATAAGGCAGGCGTCAAAGACGCCTGCCTCGATCATACATCGCTCAGTAATAGAGTTTCAGAGCGAACTGGATATTGCGCGGAGGTTGGGAACTGGAGAGGATGCCCATCCCCGGACCCACAGCCGTCGTGCAACAATCCGTATTCAGATTGACGCGATTGAAGGCATTAAGGAAGTCCGCACGGAACTGCAGCTTCACTCTCTCAGTGACGGGGAAGTTCTTCTGCAGGCTCAGGTCGACATCTGCGTATCCAGGTCCTCGTACTGGGCCCTGCGCAGGACAGTTTCCAAAGCCCTCGGCATTCGAGGGCAAGGTGTAAGGCGTTGGATCAAACCACTGGTAGCCGATGTAAGCTCCCGTGCTGGCATCATAAGCGTTTTTCCGACCGAAGACGCGCCCTGCACCAGGTCCGCAATCCGGACGCGCCCCGCGCGAGCCTGTGTTGGACGGATCGTTGGTAAAGTTGTAGAGAGCCAGCGGGAAGCCAGTGTGGCCGGTGATAACGGAAGCGATGGACCAGCCGCCGGCAACCGCGTTGACCACACCATTCACGTCGTGGCCGAACTTCTTGCCGTGGCCGAACGGTATGTCGTATACCGCGTAGGCGCTGAGTATGTGCTTGGAATCGAAGTAGCACGGCGCATAGTCAGCTCCTGGATTGTAGAGGTTTTGATAATACGGATTCGCGGGAACCCCTTGCGAACTTCCCCAGGTGCCGTAGTAGCCGCTATTGTCCGTCATGCACTTGGAGAAGGTATATGCGACCTGGTACTCCAGTCCACTGGTATAGCGTTTTTGGAAGACCGCCTGAAGAGCGTTATATTTCATCTCGCCGACGGAGGCTGTGCCTGAGATCTGAGAGATATCGGACTGGAATGTCGGATTTCCTGAGAAAAACACGCTTGGTGCTGTGCAGGTTTGAAATGCCGGAGGATTACTGCCAGGGATCAGGCAACTGGTCCCTTTAAGGAACTGTTTTTGTAGATATGGCATCGGAACCATCAAGTGCGTCCCGTGCTGCCCCACGTAGCCGACCTGGAGTGTGCCGGTATTCCCAAACTGCTGCTGAATGGTCAGGTTCCACTGCTGCGTAAGAGCCGGTTGAACTTTCGGATCCCAAACCCGCACGAGCGAACCTGCGAATGGATCGCTTGGCGCCCCTACAGGTTTCAGGCCCTCATCTGTCGTGGTAGTAGGCGTCGCGAGTCCGTTGTAGTTTACGAACGTTTCAGCAGCGGTGAAAGGCGGGTTCTGCGCAAGTCGCAGGTTAGTTCCTGTGCCTTCCATGTACGACGAAACTGTAAAGGCGCTGCGGACGACAGTCTTGCCGCCCAGCGCTGCCGGCGTCCATGCGAATCCAATGCGCGGCTGGAAGGCTCTGCCGCCATATGTGCCATTGTAAAGCCCCCGGCTGCTTTGCTTGCACGTTGTCGGTGCTGTTCCAAGGTTCACTATCGAGCAATTTGGGGCCAGTACCTGGCCGGTCATAAGATCAAAGTTCACCTGATGATCGTGCTCTTCGACCCAGGGAGTATGAGCTTCGTATCGTACCCCCAGGTTAAGAGTCAGATTGCTGGTAGCCCGCCAATCGTCCTGGATGTACGCTCCAAACACGCTGGCGCGCTGTCCCCATTCGCCGCCGCTGACTCCTCTACCGTAATTGATGGGTTGTCCGAGATAAAAATCTGCGCCGCCGTAGCCTCCAGTGCCGCTAGCAGCCGGAGCCGAAGAGGTGAAGATTCCGCTAAAGTTGATACTCCCCAACGCACCGTTGTTACCGGTGTAGAAGGTATTAACGCGATCCCGCCAGAATTCGAACCCGGCGTGGAAGACATGGCGATTGTGCGTCAGGATGACGGTGTCCGATGCCTGGATCACGGCATCTTGGAACTTCTGCTGGACTCCGGAACTGCCGATACCACTCAGAATTCCGTTGAAGCCAATCGAGAGCAATCCAGGGACGCCGGAGGGGTTTCCAAATCCGATGCCTAACTGGTCTCCGAGATTGCCAACCGAAGTGGCGAAGGCGGTTCCGTTGTGAAGGCGGATGTGGTTCACACCAAAGCGGACATCGTTCAGCAGCGTTGGACTGAAGGAATGACTCCAGTCCACAACCGTGTTCTCAATCGGGGCGTCTGAGAACCGGTCCCGATGAGCACGAACGAATTGAGTGACGGGTTGTGCTGCTTGGCATGCGAATAACGCCCGAAAATGTGGTCGTTTGCCGTGGCGTTGAAATCTATCTTGATGTCGTATTGACTATTGTTGAACAACGATGCCGTGGTGTAGGTGGCATTGTTCCGAAGACCGGGTCCGGTTGGAGCTGGGTACAGGGGAGAATTAAACAAATTCTGCGCTACGGGATCGATCGCTTCCACAGCTGCGATATTGTTGTTGAGAATGGGAGCGTTCCCGTTTTTCGGATCGTAGAGTTGTTGGCTCGGCGTATTACACAATCCGCCAGTGAAACCACCGGGGTGGGTATCGTCACCCACGCAAATATCCGAGAAGTCTCCGGCCCGCTCAGCTGCCGTGAAGACGTTGAGAAATTGGGTTGCGGTCGGGTGATCGAAACGCTGCCCTTGGTAATCAAAGAAGAAGAAGAGCTTGTTCTTGAGTATCGGGCCACCTACGGTGCCTCCAAACATGTTCCAGCGCAGGGGGGGTCTCTCAGCGCTCCTAAATCTATTTTCCCAGGAATTCGAGTTCAGCTTGTCATTGCGGAAGTACTCCCACAGATCACCGTGGAAACCGTTGGTACCAGATTTGATAGTGGCACTGACAATGCCGCCCTGGAAATTACCGAATTCGGCCGAGGCGTTGCTGGTAATCAGGTTGAATTCCTGAATGGCATCCGGTGCGGGTGTGTAGCCGAGAAGATTGTCTGATACCTGGTTGTTGTCCATTCCGTCCAGGATGAAATTGTTCGCCTGCTCGCGATTGCCGTTGATGTACGGTCTCGCCCCGCTCGCCGTATTGTCTCCATTATTAAAATTAGCGGGGTCCGGCGAAACGGAACCCGGCGAGAGTAGGGTCAATTCCACATAATTTCTCGTGGCCAGCGGCAGCAGGTCATTGGTCACCGAATCGATGACGGTATTCACCTGCGTGGTCTCGGTCTGCAACACGGGCGCGGCACCTGAAACTTCGACGGTCTGAGTTACGGTTCCGACCTTCATCTGCACGTCCACACGCGCGGTCTGGTTGAGCACCAGCGTAAACGTCGGGTAGACAGCCGTATCGAATCCCGCGGCCGACACTTTAACCGAATAACTTCCGACCGGCAGCCGTGGCAGACTGTACGATCCGGAGTCATTCGTCTTTGTCGTCCACTCTGTGCCGCGTTCGGTGTCAGTCACCGTGACGTTTGCGTCCTTCATCGGCGCTCCACTCGAATCCGTTACCGTGCCCACGATAGCCGCTGTTACTTCTTGGCTCCAGGCAGATTGAACGGCGCCCATAAGCGCCATCAACATGAACAGCACGCAGCAAAACGCAATTGACCGTCGTCCACGCATCACAGAACCTCCTCTGGACTTTTCCGAACGAAGCAATAATACAATCGTGCTAGTGGGACCATGCTATATAGCACATCGATCGCAGAGGTCAAGAAAAAAATGCAGACAGGCCAAAAAACATTTTGAGGAGCCACGGGGCCGAGCGCAAAGGAACTTACTCCGCGCGCTGGCCCATGCCTATGAAAAACAGTATCCACGGGGCGGGGCTTCAAATCTCCATATAATAATTGTTGAAGACTTCGGTGCCCCGGATACCTGATTTCCCTCAGAGTGACAGTGGACCTAACACAAAATTCTCAGTACTTTAATATTTGAGCTCTATAGCACTTTGTAGTATGGTGCCATCGGAGTATTCATGCGACAAGTGCGCCGAAACGGGCTGCCGGCCTACAAGAGAATTCAAGGGACGATCCTCAAACGGCTCGAATCCGGCCAGTTGAAACCGGGCGACGCAGTCGACTCGGAGCGGGAACTTGCGAAGATTCATCGCGTTAGCCTCATGACCGCCCGCCATGCGCTAACCGCACTGGAGCGCGAGGGGACGGTCGTCCGCCGGCGGGGATCGGGTACGTTCATAGCCCCACCCAAAATCCATTTCAACAAGCTGATGAGTTACACGGAGCAAATGGCGGGCCGGAGTCTAGGGGCTTCGTCGAAGTTGCTGTCTCTCGGCGTGATCGACAACGAGCAGGAAATCGCGGCGCGACTGGCTCTGCCGGCCGCAAGCCGACTGATTAAGCTGGAACGGCTAAGGCTGGGTGCGAGTGAACCGTTCGCGGTCGAGACCTGTTACCTATCGGCTGAGGATTTCGCCGGCCTGACGAACGCACCGTTGGACCGGGTGTCGCTTTTTTCCATCCTGGAGCACGATTACGGACTCGAAATCGCACACGCCGACGAAGAAATCGACGCTACTACCGCCGACCCCTATACCGCGCGACTCCTGAGCGTTGCCCACGGCGCGCCAGTCCTCCGAATTCGCCAAGTGATCTACTCCACCAAGGGCAAGGCCACACTTTATGTGCTGGGTCTCTACCGCTCGGACAGGCACACCCTATTGATCCGGAGGTTCCGCTGAGTGCAGAAGGCCTGCCATCGGAGGAGTGAATCGATGCAGGCTGAATTGGCCGAGGCACCCGGCCGTCTTGGGTACGAATTGCTGCGGTCGTAGCTGATCTTTCCCTTCCTCGATCAGATAAAACTTATCGGCCTCGACATTGCGGAAAGCCTGCTGTTGCCCGCTGGGCCAGGCTATCTCCACGATTTCTGCACGCTTCGCCTTGCCCAGGCCGAAATTTGCACGCAGATCGCTTTGTGAAAGATAACTGCCTCCCCCTGCGATCTCTCGAATTTGCGACGTCGTCCCGGCAACAACGCGGATGCGGGCTCCCATCGCATCGCGATTACTCTTCGTTCCGACCAACCTGAAATTGAGGAAGTGGTTTCCATTGCCACCGCTGTTGTGGAGCAGAAGTGGCAAATCTCCGTTGTTGGCGACGACTACATCCGTAAATCCGTCGTTATCGAAATCAGCAAAGGCAACTCCACGACCCACGTGAGGAGTACTGAAGCCACTTCCCGACTGCTTGCTGGCTTCAACAAACTTGCCATTTCCTTCGTTGTGGAACAGAGAGTTGATCTGCTTGTAATGAGTTCCCGGCGTGGCCTGTTCCACCTCGGGATAGACGTGGCCGTTGGCGATAAAAATATCCAGAAACCCATCGTTGTCATAATCAAAGAAGCCCCCGCCGAAGCTGAGCACATCGCGGGTGGGCCGGCTGATACCGGCTTGATCGCTGATCTCGTCAAAAAATCCTTTGCCTTCGTTGTGCCAAAGGTGGTCTGAGGACCGCTGAAAATCTGAAATGTAGAGGTCGAGCCCGCCATCGTTGTCATAGTCTCCCAGGGAGATGCACATCGCCGCCATGACTCTCCCTTGGCCGGTTACAGCCATCCCGCTGACAAGTCCGGTCTCCTTGAACGTGCCGTTACGTTCATTGTGATAGAGATACGCATTCAGTCCGTCGTTGGCAACGAACAAATCCGGCCAGCCGTCATTGTCGTAGTCGGCAGCCGCTACCGAAAGATTCTTGCCTTCGGGTTGATAGATTTTCGCGGCTTTGGTGACGTTCGTAAACGTGCCGTCGCGATTATTGTGATACAGCGCGTCCGGACTGCCACGGTACTCGCTGGGAGCGCAACTGCTGAGCACATCGCCCAACTGGCAGTAACGTTTGTCGCCTAGTGCGACGTAGCTCCCGACATAGAGATCAAGCCAGCCATCGCGGTCATAATCAAAAAATGTGGCGCCTGAATGAAACGTCCCCGATTCATTGCCGGCAACGCCAGCCTTGTCCGTGACGTCAGTAAATGTTCCGTTCCCATTATTGCGATACAAAACGTTGCGGCCATACTGAGTCACAAAAAGATCGGGAAAGCCGTCGTTGTCGAAATCCCCCCATACACAACCGAGCCCGTATCCGGTTCCAGGCACACCGGCTTTTTCAGTGACATCAGTGAACGTTCCGTCACGGTTGTTGCGATACAGCGCATTGCTGACGGAAATTCCTCGATTGTAGAGATCGCGTCCATTGACGAAATAAATATCCTGCCAGCCGTCACCATCGAAATCGGCGACGCAGACTCCCGGACCAAATTCCTCACGATTAATCGAGATGCCCTTGTTCCCTTTGAAGTGCACAAACTTGATACCAGCTGCGGCCGTTATATTCGTGAACTCGATCGGACTTGGTCGTGCGTCTTGTGCGCAAAGCTCTGGGATGAAGCTTGAAGTCTTCACTATCAAGACGATCAGGAGCGCGCGAACGAAACGTTGGCTGACTGGCGAGGGCCGATGGCGCTCATCTCTACTTGGACTCGGGGGCATTCTGGTTACTCGGTGCTTCTCCACTATTTCGGCGGCATAACTGGAAGCACGAGCGCGGAAGGATGCTGCGCGTCGTGGAGAATTGTGTTGGTGGCAGCGACAAAGGTGCGCGCGAACTTAATTTCTTCGCCCGTATTGAGATTGCGATCGAAGCGCGGGAAATTGCTACTGGAAATCTCAAGGCGCAGCGAATGACCGCGGAGAAACACGTTGCTCGTGGCCCAAAGATCGATGGAGATTTCGTAGATCTGCCCAGGGTTGATCAGAGTGGCATGCTCGGGGGAGGCACGGTAGCGCATGCGAAGGATGCCTTCGGTAAGATTTTGCGCGAACCCATCGGGCGCGACATCGACGAGCTTCGCGGTGAAGTCGGTATTCACGGCTGAGGACTTGACGAAGAGATCGGCAATCACGGGGCCAGTGACTTCTAAGTCGCGGGCCAGCGGGGCAGTTGAGTAAACCAGCACGTCATCGCGATTTTCCACCGAACGCTGGTCGCGCGGGCCAGGCTCCATGTGTTTGGCGTCGCAGCACAGTGGGCCGCCGACCGTGGGCACGGGATTGGCGGGATTGTACACATAAGTATCAGACGGCTCGGACTTCGGAGCGGATGCGGCGAGAGAGCCGTCACCACGGAGCGAATTCGCTTTGCCACCCGAGTGCAGAAAATATTTCGTAGGCTGGGCTTGCGGCGGCGGCCAATCGTCTTGCTGGCGGTATTCATTCGCGCCCATCACGAAGAGCTTCACCGGCTTGTCAGTGGCGAATTGGTTCCGAAGGTCTTTGAAGAGAAAATCGTACCAGTCGAGGATAACGTCGGTGTACGCGTTTTCAGTGGCATGCGGACCGAAGTCGACATCTCCGATGCGGCGACCGAAGCCGGCGTGGCCGCCAATTTCGATCAGCAGATGCTGCTTGGTCCGTGCCGCCTCGCTGGCTCCGTGGGCTTTGGCGCCCATGTAATTGCGCAGAGTGCCGCCGTTGAAAATGTCATACCAGCCGCCGACCTGGAGCATGGGTACGGCAATGTTTGAAAAATGCTCCTCGATGGACCATTGCTTCCAGTAATCGTCATAGTCGGGATGCGCCAGCCAGTCGAGATAGTAGGGCGCGACAGCAGCAGTGAGCTGTGCGTCGGCGGGCAACTGCCCGAAATTGAAGACGGGATAATTCGCGAGCGGAAGTGTGGACGTGCCGAGGAGCGCGTTAGTATTTTCGGCAATCAGGCGCTGGAGTGTGTTCTGCGCGAGCTGAGACGTCCAGTTCTGATCGAACCATTGCTCGAAAGCGCCACCCTGGTAGGTCCAATTCTCGTGGTAATTGCTTGCCGTCACGTTGGGTGCAATGCCCGCCAGGTGCGGCGGCTGGGCAATGGCGGCGAGCATCTGTGTCGCGCCCACATAAGAGCCACCCATCATGCCGACCTTGCCGTCGGAGTAAGGGAGCGTGGCAGCCCATTCGACGGTATCGAAGCCGTCCGCTTGCTCGTGCTTGAACGGATACCATTCCCCTTCCGAAGTGTAACGGCCGCGTACGTCCTGAATGATCACGACATAGCCGCGCGGGACTATCTTAAAAACAGGTGAGACCGCCCAGCCGACGCTTTTGTCGTAGGGTGTGCGCATCAGGATGACAGGGAACTTGCCTGAGGATGTCGGGCGATAAATGTCGGCGTAGAGCGTAATACCATCGCGCATCTTCAGCGGGACGTCGTGCTGAATGACGATGTCGATGGGCGTCGAGGCCGGCGCGGCTTGCGCACCCAGAGGCTCCGGCCAGCAGAGTGCCGCGATCCCCAGGGAGAATCCGAATACAAATACCGAAAGCGAAGCCGCACAACTTTGTCTCATACCCTAAGCCTCCTGCCTCGATCTGGCCGATCGAAGCGCAGCATCCCGCCGACGATAGAAACAAAATGCAATGACGTTGCCCTGTGCAGGTTGATAGTAGCCAGGTTAGCGTATTCGTCCACATAGCTCACCAATGGCACTTTCTCTTTCCTTTTTCAATCGGTGGTGAGTATACAGACGCGACAGAACTGACGCGAGCCGTTGGACGAACGTCGCAACTATCGGCGTAGGAATTGCTGATATGACCGGACGCGCTTTCGTTGTCGGTTCAACCTCGTCTTTGTACCCAATCGTCTATCGGAAAAACTATTTCGCGCCCTGGCTGCTGTCCGTGCCACTCTTCGCAGCAAGCTTTTTGGTAACCAGAAAGCTCCATATAGTTTCGTTGGCATTCAAATCCTGGCTGGTTTTTCCGACTTGCTTCTCCACTTGGTACTGTTCGCCTCCGGGCCAGGTATTGCCCGCACCCTTCACGCTGAACGAAACCACCTGCGCGCCCTCGTGGCAGCCATCGTAAGTTTCGACCTTCGTCTCCATGCCACCTTTTTCACGCGCCGGCAACTTGGTCTGCGACGGCTTCTCCGCGCAGCGATCGATCTTGGCCCACGCCTTCGCAGTGTCCTGCACCGAAATAACCCGGACCTGAAGATTGTGCTCCGTACCGCCGCCGTGCGGCACCACAGGATCCGACGTGCCGTTGATCATGACCACCGGCACCGGACGCGACGGCAAACAGATCATCGTCTTCGGCATGGCCGCCCCGACCGGTGCAATCGCCGCGATCCGGTCCGACATCGAGCATCCGGCTTTCATCGCCATGAATCCGCCCTCCGACAGGCCCGCGGCATAGATGCGCTTGGTGTCCACAGAAAACTTCCCTGCCATCTGGTCCAGCATCTGATTCAGGAACTCAATGTCATCCGCCGGTGCAGATCGATTTTCTTCCGGACGCTGTCCGCCCGGTCGCCCACCACCCGGATACCCTCCGCCCCGTCGTGGATAGCCTCCTCCACCGCCCGGATAACCTCCACCGGGATATCCCCCTCCGCCACCGGGATATCCGCCGCCCGGATAACCTCCACGCCGCCGGCTCCCCGGTCCCATGCCCATCTGGCGCTGCTCCGGGTGGACGCCCACATTCCACCGTCCATGCAGCGCACTGGGATAGACCGCAATAATGCTGTCCTTGTCCGCCAGTTCGTTGAAGCGTGTCAACCGCTCCATGTCATCCGCATCCTGATTCATCCCATGCAGCAGGATCACCACCGGATACTTCCGCTCCTGATCGTAGCCCTTGGGCAAGTGCACTACGTAAGTGCGGTCCACATCATTGACCGACACCTTCTCCTTGGTTTCCTGAGCCCGCACTCGACACACGACGAAGAGCACGGCCAGGCAAACGCCCAACGCCGACGCTCTGCGCATCCTCGTCCAGTTTCCAATTTTCATGAATTCTCCCGACAGAAACTTCAAAGGTCCCCAAGCAGGCTATCCCTTCTGGTTGGAAGCGCCTCGGCCCATCCGAGTTGGATGGAGATAGAGTTAGTTTAAACTCTTCCGAAAACCAACCGTCACCCTGCCTCGGTCCCTCCCTCACAGCTTGACGTGAGCCCGTCCATTCCCACCAATTGTTCACGAACTGAACGCCCTGCTTCCATTCTTCCGTTGACACTTATTCTTTTCCGTTGTTAGCTAGAGTTTCCACTAGGCCCAGGTTCACCCCATTTTTGGAGGCCGCCTAATGAAAGGCCGGGGCACGGTTGGATTTTGCTGCGTTCTTCTCAGTCCTTTTTTCTTTTCTTCTGCGGCTTTTGGCTCCTCGCCAAACTGGTCCCAGAGCGGACCGGTCCCGCGTTCTTCCCAATCCATGGTATTCGATCCCACATCAGGGCAGACAATTGTCTTCGCTGGATTACAGACCAACACCAGTACTGATCTGAATGACGTCTGGGTGGGACAAATTGCGGCCTCCACACTTGTGTTCTCCCCATTGCTTCCCACCGGGATAACTCCGCCGGGAAGGTACGGGCATGTCGCTACATATGATTCCAGCAGCAACACCATGACCGTCTTTGGAGGTGCACTGGGGCTTCCCCAGCCTTGTGCCAACGATGTCTGGATTCTTCAAGCGGCCAATGGACAGGGCGGATCCCCTGCCTGGATATCTGTAACGCCGTCAGGAGCTGCGCCGGCAGCCAGGTTCCACCATTCGGCAGTCTACGATTCGAACAGCAACGAGTTGATCGTTTTCGGGGGAAGCGATTGCTCTACCGGATATTTCAATGATGTTTGGATTCTGAGCAACGCCAATGGACAAGGTGGCGCTTCCACCTGGACTCAATTGTCGCCCAATGGGCCGGGCCCCACAGCGCGTGAGGGCAGCAGTGTTGTCTACGATCCCGTGAACAACATCATGACCCTCTATGGTGGAGATGCCGGAGGAAATCCGTTCGGCGACGTGTGGGTGCTCTCGAATGCCAACGGCACCAGCGGCACTCCGGTGTGGAGTCAGCTTTTTCCCTCGGGTGCGGCGCCCGCGATCCGTACCGGGCACACAGCTATTTACGACAGTTCGAGCAACCGAATGATCGTGTTTGCAGGAGCCACAGCCGGAGGCGGTACGCTCTCGGACACCTGGGCGCTGACCTCACCCAACGGAATCGGAAGTTCGCCTTCCTGGATAAAACTCAAACTGATAGGTACGCCTCCCAATCTCGCATTTCACAGCTCCGTCTATGATCAGACGCTGGGCAACATGTATGTATTTGGCGGCAGCAGTACCTCCACCAAGAAACTCCAATCCAGTGATCACGCATTTCTGTTGAGCCACGCCAATGGTTTGACGTCGGGAGCCCAGTGGTACGTCTCCGGACCGCCGGTTCGCTATTCCCACGCCGCGTTCTACGATCCATCGACCAATAGCATGTTTGTTTACGGTGGCCAGCACTCCAACACCCTCACCTTCGGCGATTACTGGCGGGCAAGCGGCGTGATCGGATCCACGGGAATCAACTGGTCGCAGGTCGTGACCGGAGGAGGTCCTGGTAAACGCTTTGGTCACACCGGACTCTACGATACGGCAACCAATCGAATGATGGTCTTCGGAGGCGCCAATGGTTACCCGGCTGTATGTAAGAACGACTATTGGGTCCTAAAGAATGCCAACACCGTGGGCGCGAAGCCAAAATGGGTGTCGGTCACGGCACTCGGCACAGCCGCAGCGGCGCGCATGCGTCACAATGCCGTCTATGACGCGAATACGAATTCAATAATCCTGTTCGGCGGATACGACTGCAACTCTAACTACTTCAATGATGTTTGGGTGTTGAGCAACGCGAATAACGTAAGCGGAACGCCATCCTGGACCAGGCTCGCACCCACGGGTGGCCCTCCGGGCCCTCGGGAAAACAGCGCTGTGGTATACGACTCCCTCGATAACATCCTCATCATCTATTCCGGGGATGCGGGAGCCTCATCTTTCTTCGCCGACGTCTGGGTTCTCTCCAATGCCAACGGAACCGGCGGCACGCCAGTCTGGACGCAGCTCAATCCCGGTAACGGACCCGCTGCCCGCTCCGGTCATACTGCGACCTATGATGCTGTGCATAACACTATGACCATAGAGGGAGGATTCAACGGGTCTGTCATTCTGGGTGATACCTGGACTCTATCCGGCGCCAACGGCTTTGGGACCGCACTCTGGACGCAGCTCGTAACCCCGACTGCCGGACCGGTTCGCCGTTTCCACAGCTCCTTTTACGATCTCATATCGGACGAAATGGTGGTTTTCGGCGGCGCAACTTTCACAGTTCCGCAGAATCCATCTTCCGATATCTTCGTCTTGAGTGACCCGAGCGGCGTGCACTAAACCGATAGTTACCGGGTTGCGTGCCCGGCCTGCGCTCTCTCCATTGCCGCAGCTCTGGCGACGAAGTCCGTCATCCAAAGCTAAAACACAGTCAGCGTGGCAATCCCGTTGTGGATGAGGTTCCCGGCGCTATCGGTGCCGACAATGCTCAGCGTGTAGGTGCCTCTGGGCGTCTTCTTGTTTACCGTAATCGCTAATGCGGATGTGCCACTCCCCGTAATCGTCGCGGGACTAAAACTGGCCGTAGCCTGGCTCGGCAATCCCCTCACGCTCAGCGATACCGTTCCCGCGTATCCGCCCTGGGGCGCAAGCGTGGTGGTGTATTGGGCGGTGTTACTGCCCTTTGCCCGAATCCTGATGGAAGCGGGCGTCAGGGACAGCGAGAAATCTGCCGGCGCGAACAGTCCAAAAACGCTGAGCAACGTCTGCGTGCCCACGTACACTTTCGAATTGGCAACCGTAGGCACAGCAAACTTCACCGCCGGTCCCGGATTGTCGCGGGTTACATTCTGGCCGGTGCTGTAGAGCCGGCTCGCCAGATTGTTCGCATTGTAGGCAAAGAGCGCCGCCGGCCCGGCACTCGCGTAGGTGGTATTGTTCAGCGCCCAGAGAATCGCATTGCTCGTGCCATTGGCTGAAATCGACGGTGTGGTCCCGGGATAACCAAATACTTTCACGCTGATTGACGAGGGAGTCGTAGAGAAGGATTCGGTGGTCGGATTGAAGGCATAGGCCCGAATGGAATCGGTTTTTCCGCCATAGTAAAGATTATTGTTCCACCATGCCGGCATGCTCCACTCGCCATTCGGCAACGCGCCAGGAATATCCTGGACAATCTGGCTGTTGCCCGAGGAATTGAAGTGTCCCATGTTGTCGCGATCGAGCAGGTAGATCTCTCCCTGTTTGCCGGCTTGCACGGCTAAGTGCGGATGTGCCGATCCCGCTGCCTGATCGGGCAACAACAGAAC
>Ga0137389_10001554_pt1 | contig 13458 bp, 10 predicted proteins | sample 15con2h14BmetaG_FD_104645 | JGI IMG/M metagenome (GOLD analysis project Ga0137389, IMG submission 104645) | Vadose zone soil microbial communities from Angelo Coast Range Reserve, California, USA - 15con2h1.4B metaG | ecosystem: Environmental > Terrestrial > Soil > Vadose zone > Saprolite...
CACTCGCATTGAGCAACGCGGCGAGAACCGCCGCATCACCATCGCGGCAGAGCACGCACCAAAGGAGTTGGGAACCGGGCATTCCGTCTCCGTCAGCGGAGTCTGCCTGACTGCGCTCGACATTAAGCCCGGCTCGTTCTGTGCCGATCTCGCGCCGGAAACCTGGATCCGGACATCGTTCTCGCGCATCCACGAAGGCGCGCTGGTGAATCTCGAGCTACCCATGAAGGCGGACGGCCGCTTCGGCGGTCACATCGTCCAGGGGCACGTCGACGGCGTCGGCAAAGTCATCGCCCTGGAACGCATCGCCGACTCGGAGAACTGGTGGCTGCACATCGAACTGCCGCCCGAGGTGGAAAAATACACCGTCCACAAAGGTTCGATCTCAATCGAAGGCGTCAGCCTCACCGTTGCCAAGCTGGAAGATCGCCGCTGCACCATCGCCATCATCCCGCACACGGTTGAGCAGACCAACCTCAAGTCGCTAAAGCCCGGAGACCCGGTAAATCTCGAGGCCGACCTGATCGCGAAGTACGTCGAAAAAATGATGAAAGCCGAATCGCCGGAGAGCTCGCTCACAATCGAAGAGTTAGTAAGTCAAGGGTTTTAAGACAGTGGTCAGTGGCCAGTGATCAGTACGACCTGAAAGACTGGCCACCGACCACTGGCCACTGGCCACTGCTTTTACGCCTCAATCTTCAGCTCATCCAACTCCAAAAACTCCTGAATGATGACCTCGGGCGACTTCGCCATTTCCACATAAGTCCCAAAGAAAATAGCTCTACCCTCGTGAAGAAACACGATCCGGTCGCCCAGCTTCTTCGCCAGGCGCATATCGTGCGTGACCACGATGCTGGTCAGGTTCAGTTGAATCTTGAGCCGCTTGATCAGGTCGCCGAGCAGCTGCGCCATCAGCGGATCGACCATCGTAGTCGGCTCGTCATAGAGAACGCATTCCGGCCGTGCCGCCAGCGCCCGCGCAATAGCCACCGAACGCTTCATGCCCGTCGACAGATCGGGAGGCAGCAAGTCCCGCATCTCCTTCACACCCACCATGTCGAGCAGCCCATCGACGACCTGGTAAATCTGCTCTTCGCCCAGTTCGCGGGCCTCACGCAGCGGAAACGCCACATTCTCGCCCACCGTGAGCGAGTCAAACAGCGCGCCGTTCTGGAAAACCATGGTGACTTTCTTGCGGATGCCCTGCAGCTGCTCTTCCGTGTAGTCGGTAATGTCTTCGCCGGCGACGATGATGCGGCCCGCGTCCGGCTTCAAGAATCCCATGATGTGATGCAGCGAAACCGACTTCCCCACGCCGCTGCGCCCAAGAATGCAAACGGTCTCCCCCGGCATCACGTCGAAGCTAACGTCGTTAAGCACGACGTTGTCGCCAAAAGCCTTCAAGACGTCCTTGAATTGAATGTAAGGTTGTCCGCTATCGAGCATGATTCTTCTAGCTTCTAGCTTCTACCTTCTAGCTCCTGGCCGTTAGCTCTTAATTCTCCCTCAACGTACTTGTCCTCCTGAGCGAAGCGAAGGACCTATGCATTTTCTTGACTTCGCCACTGCTGCTGCGCTCTGGACATTGTCCCTCAACGAGTGCCCCCTTCCGCACTAGCCGCTTCCAGCTCTTCCTTCGTATTCAAATTCCGGAAGATTCTCGCCGAAAACCCCGCCTCAGCCAATTCCGCTTCCTCGATCGCCTGCACTCGAACCGTATCAAACAACGCGTCAATCTTGCAGCGCCCCGCACGCAACGCCCCCTCGGCCGCGTCAGCAAATTCGCGGCGATACACCGCGCACAGCGGCTGCCATCCCCCACCGGCCCGAGGCACTGTGGCCACGGCGGATGAATTCAGCCCGCGCCGAATCAAATACTGCGAGAACGCCAGCGAGACAAAGGGCACATCCACCGCCAGGATAAGATTCAACTCCGTAGACGAAGCCCGCAACGCCGCATGAATGCCCCCCAACGGCCCACAATCGCAAAACACATCTTCCACAACTGGCGCGAAGGTCGCAAACTTCGCTGAGACACCTACGATGCGCACGTCAGGCGCGACCAACCGCGCCAGATCCAGCGCCCGAGCCAGCAAGGTGCGCCCGTCAAGCGTCACCAAAGCCTTGTCCTTGCCCATCCGCGTGCTCTTTCCCCCGGCCAGGATGAACGCGGTCACCTCAGATGAGGTTCCATTCATGGTGCGATGATACACGGCCTAAAAACTGTCGCACACATGAGCGAGCTGCCACCTTGACTAAGTGCCATTTCGCGCCATCCTGCCGGGTGGGCTCCGGTGTCATGACAGACATCCACAGCGTAACTCGTTCCATCCACGAGACTTGACACGCTATCCGCGCAACCTCGTGCACGAAAGTAACCTATCCAAAGTTAATCCCTCGCGCGATGATAGCCCTGCATCCGGAGCCTCTGTGACCCGGAAGTAACCATCATGCCCCAAAAATTCATGGATGTGCTTATGCTTGGGCGCTGCTCCCACGAGTTTTCCTGGCCGCGTCGCGGCACGGACGGCAACTACTACCAGGTTTGCCTGCTGTGCGCCGCGGAATACAAATACGACTGGACGACCATGCGCCGCACCGAGCGGGTGGAGCACGCCAAGCCGGAGACCGGCATCCGCCGCAGCCATGCGCGCGAAAAGCGCCCCTCCTGGGTGCCCCGCGCCCGGCGCCTGAAGCTCGACCTGCCGCTGCGCTACCGCGTCAACAAGACCAGCACGTGGTACGAAGGCGTCATCGAGAACATCAGCCAGAGCGGAGTGCTCTTCAACGGCCCGCAACAGCTACCGGTGAATGCGCTGATTGAGATGGTTTTCGAGATGCCCGAAGAGATTTCAGGGCAGAAGAACAGCAATGTAGTGTGTCAGGGACGCATCATGCGCGCCAAGCCCACCCAAGAGGATGAAAGAGAGAAAGAGAAAGAATCAAAAGAGCCCGAAGAAGGCGCGGGTGGACTGGCCGCCTCAATCGTAGATTACAAGTTCATTCACTAGACGGCCGAGCAAGGCGGCGCCAAGGCCCCGTAGCGCCGGCGTCCCGCCGGCTGTCGTGGGGGCGTCCCGCCCCCGCATAACCACTTTGCAAGATTCCGTCCGCCTTGTCACGTTGAGCCAGTACACCGTAGGACCAAATTACATCTGCACAGAAGCCCTCCAGCATCTAAACTATAGTCAAGCGTCGAGAATTACTTTTGGACAATCTGAGGAGTCGCGTTATGAAGAAGCACTCTCTTTCTCTGTCTTTATGTGTCCTCGCGGTCCTGTTGAGCCTGGCTTGCGCCACGAAGCCCGATGACGCGAAGGTGTCCAGCGACATTCAAAGCAAGTTCAGCCAGGATTCCGGTCTCTCGAGCAAGCAACTGACTGTGCAGGCCAGCAACGGCGTGGTCACGCTGTCCGGAACCGTCGACAACGACGCCCAGCGCGAAGCTGCCTCGAAGCAGGCGGCCTCGGTCCCGGGCGTGAAGCAAGTGATTAACAACATGCAGGTGGGAACTGCGATGGCTGCGAGCGCACCACCCCCGGCCACAGAGGCCACATCCAGCCCCAGTTCCTCGACAAGAGACGAACCGGTCAAGCTGACGCCAAGCAAGAAATCACCCAAGGCCCGCAGAATTGCTGACAGTTCCAGGGACTCCGCTCCTGTGGAGCCCGCTCAGACCTCCAGCAATTCCGCTCCTGCAATCGCTCCGCCGCCGGTGGCGGTGGCCACGCAACCGGTGACGCCGCCTCCTCCGCCCGCGCCGAAGAAGTTCATCGTCGATCAGGGAACGCAGCTTTCGATTCGCCTGGTAGACCCAATCGACAGCGAGAAGAACCATACCGGTGACACATTTCACGCTACGCTCAATACGCCACTCACGTCCGACGGCGAAGAAGTGGTATCCGCCGGCACGGATGTCGTCGGCCATCTCGTCGATGTAAAGAGCGCCGGCAAGTTTGCGGGACAGTCGCAGGTGGTATTGCAGCTCGATAGCATCACGGCAGGCGGCAAAACCTACAACATCCAGACGGACCAGTATAAGAAGACCGGCAGTTCCCGTGGCAAGAACACCGCAGAGAAAGTCGGCGGCGGCGCCGCCATCGGAGCGATCATCGGCGCCATCGCGGGTGGCGGGAAAGGCGCAGCTATAGGAGCCGCAGCCGGCGGCGGTGTCGGTGGCGGCGTCCAAGCGGCGACCAAGAGCCAGCAAATCAAGCTGCCTTCAGAAACGGTCCTGAATTTCACGCTGCAGGCACCAGTGACGGTGGTCCAGGCTCCGAACCCGAACTCCAATCGTCAGAAGATGGGCGACACGAATTAGAGCAGCTGCAAGGTGTCACAAGGAGTTTACCTGCCCCAGCCGCAGCCGGATTCTGCGTTCTTGCGCGCCAACCTTCCCTCTGCTCAGCTTGTGAGGCCGAAATCAATTGGGCTGGGTGTCGTGCGACGGAGCCTTGGGCTCGTTCCGTTTTTCCTGCGTATCCGTGGAGAACAGCATGTAGTGATCGAAACTGTGCCGCCGGTAATAACGGTGCTTCCGGAAGTCGAAATAAATCTCGGCACTCTTCGGCAGCCAGAGCTCGACGTTTTTCTTGGGAAACGGAACCGGCCCGTATTCCACGATCTGATGTTCACTGCGCAACTGAATCTTGGGAATCGGGCTCACTAACTCCGATTCTATCCGGACAATTTGGAACTTATCCGCCGTCACCCAAGCCCGCCCCTTCAGCTTCAAGGAATAGAGATCTCCTCCCACCCTGTAGTCGTGGAGACGCGCTGGACGATCCTCACGCTGCTTAAAGTGGACCAGCCAAGCCGCCTGTCCGTGCCAATCGCCCAGGCCCTCGCATGTGGTCTCGAAATCCTCCCGCATGGCCGGGTGAAACACAAACGCAAGAGCAGCGAATCCGCTGCTCGAAATCTGGTCAGGAAAGTCCGCCAGGCCGAGGTGTTCGGCACGGTATTCCTCAACCCCGACGCGGCCCGTACCTTGCTCCGAGACGGCGACGACGTAGTTGAAATCACGGGTATCGCGGGTCGTGGCGTTCCCCATCTCATCCACTTGCTCGTGGAGCAGATGTTCGATGGCCGCAATCCGGGACACGTCGTCCACCAACTGCTTCACCCGCGCGCCCGACATTTCAATCACATTCTCATAGGGGCACGTCACGCCCGCAGCAACTGACGGTTTTGCGTCGTCGACGCCCGGCGGCTGCCACGGTTTGACTGAGAACGTTGGCTCTGGGGCCGCGATCATAGTATCCACTGGCGCCAAGCGGGGAGCTGACTTCGCGGCTTCCGCGTCGACGGCTATAGCCGTCTCGCGCGCATTGATCTCGGCAATCAGATTACGCACCTGGGGAACCGCCGGGCTTTTCGGCGAACGCTGCAAAAAGTTATTGAGCTCCTGGATGCCCTCTTGCCGCTTGCCCAGGTTCACCAGAGCCTGTCCTAACACAAGTTGCGCAGACCCACTCGTGCCCTTCCCTTTTTCCAGCGAGAGCCGGGCTTCCTCGCTGGCCTTCTGATATTTTGCCTGCCTCAAATACGCATTGGCTAACAGGTCATGTGCCACCCAGTAGTCGGAGTCCGCAGCCACCGCCCTCTCCAGCATCGTGGCTGCTGATCCGTAGTTCTCCTGCTGTAGGCCCACCCGTCCCATCAGAGTAAGCGCCTGCACGTTATTGGGATTCAGATTGGTCGCGGCATCCAGGAAAACCTGCGCCCGGCCGAAATCTTTCTTCTGGTAAAACAGGTACCCCAGCAAAAAATTCAAGTCAGCGTTTGCCGGGGCCAATTTATAAGCTGCATTCAACCGTTTGTCGGCTTCGTTGAGATTGCCAGACTTGAGAGCCGAAACCCCGTGCTTGGTGTCCTTCCGCGCTTTCGGTGGCAACGCCCCGTCGGCAATGTTCAGATTCACGGCGGCTGGATCCTTTTGTAGAACGATTTCCATCTGAATCGGAGCGAGAGAACCTACGACCTGGAATTCCTTATGTCCGGTCAGATATCCGACAGCACTAACTTCGAGGTCGTAGTGTCCGAACGGAACGTCCCCGAAAGATGCTTCGGCGATGTCCGACGTCGTCTGCCAGCTTACCGTTTGTGTGATCTGGTTGTAGAGCTTGACTACAGACTGGCGATCCAGTCGAACCTTGGAGTTTTCCGCAAACACCTTGAGCAGAAGTGGGGCACCACCATGGCTGGTGTATCGCGGAATTGTATTCCCCGGATCGTTGAAAGGGTCGAGCTGCCCATGCGCAAATACTGGCGCTGTGAGAAGAAAAATGAGAAGGATGGCAGCTTCGGCAACCCGAGCTACCTGTTTAGAATAGACGACGGCGCGGTGGCCCATGAATGTAGCCCCCAGCGCGTAGTGTCCCACGCGCAGATTGGGCTGGTCAAATTCCCGCTCCCCACTTTCCGTGAGGGATGCGGAGTACGCCCCGTGGCCTCGCACTCTTCACCCCAGCGTTTTCTGTGAGAGGGAATCGAACTGGCCGATGTCGCTTCGCGCGTTCTAGCGTCCGACGTCGGCTCTGCGCTCCGCGTGCAAATGCTGCAGTGCCTGGACATTGACTTCGCCGCGCTGCAGGGCGGCGATACCCTCAGCAGCCGCGCGCGCCGCGGAAAGCGTTGTAATGGTGGGGATGCGTGCGGTGACAGCGGCGCGGCGAATGGCCTTCTCGTCGAACCACGGTTCAAGTCCAGTCGGAGTGTTGACGATCAATTGAATGCGCTGCCCCTTGATGAAATCGACCACGTTCGGCCGTCCTTCTTTGACTTTGTAGACGCGCTCCACGTTCATGCCGGCAGCTTCGATCACATCAGCCGTGCCCGCCGTCGCCACCAACTTGAATCCCATGTCGACAAATTTACGGGCCACGGCTGCGACGTTACGCTTGTCGTGATCAGTTACGCTGATGAATACCGCTCCCGCGGTGGGTAACTTCTGTCCCGCAGCCAACTGGGCTTTGGCGAAGGCTTCTCCGAAATTGTCGGCGACACCCATGACCTCGCCCGTGGATTTCATCTCCGGCCCCAGCACCGTATCTACACCGGGAAATTTGCTCCACGGAAAGACTGGTGACTTCACGTAGTAGAAGCTTCCGGTGTCGAGGTCGGACCGCCGCTTGATGTTTTCCGGCAAGAACTCGCGCAGCTTGCGTCCAGTCATAAGCCGCGCTGCGATCTTCGCCAGAGGAACGCCGGTAGCTTTTGAGACGTAAGGCACGGTGCGCGAGGCGCGCGGATTCACTTCCAGCACATAAACCTTGCCACCCTCAGAACCGTTACCGCTCGTACCAATATTCCCGCGCGGGATGGCGAACTGAATGTTCATCAGTCCGATAACCTTCAACGCCCTCGCCAGCTTGAAGGTGTATTCGCGCATGCGGTCAAGCAGCGGCTGCGGAATGTCGACGGCAGGCAGCACGCAGGAGGAATCGCCGGAGTGGATTCCTGCCTCTTCAATGTGCTGCATAATACCGGCGATCACGACGTCTTCGCCGTCGGAGAGCGCGTCCACGTCGACTTCAATCGCGTCTTCGAGGAAATGATCGATCAAGACGGGACGATCGTGCGAGTACTCGACTGCCTCTTTCATATAGCGCACTACGGATTCTTCATCGTAGGCGATGACCATAGCGCGCCCGCCGAGCACGTACGATGGGCGCAGCAGCACGGGATACCCGATGCGCTTCGCTCCCTCAGTAGCTTCGTCAATCGAGGTCGCCATGACTCCGGGCGCCTGCGGGATATCGAGTTCCTCCAGCAGCTTGTTGAAGTGTTTGCGGTCTTCAGCAAGGTCGATCGACTCCGGTGAAGTTCCGATGATATTGAGCCCTGCAGCCTTCAACGGCAGCGCCAGGTTGAGCGGTGTCTGCCCGCCGAACTGCACAATCACGCCCACCGGCGCACCCTTCGACGTCTCATGCTGGTAGATCGCCCAAACATCCTCGAAGGTTAAAGGTTCGAAGTAGAGGCGGTCGCTGGTGTCGTAATCGGTCGAGACGGTCTCAGGATTGCAGTTGATCATGATCGTCTCGTAGCCGTCCTCGTGCAGCGCGAACGACGCGTGGCAGCAGCAGTAGTCAAACTCAATTCCCTGCCCAATGCGGTTGGGCCCGCTGCCCAGGATGATGACTTTTTTCTTGTCGGTCGGCGCCGCCTCGTCCTCGTCTTCGTAGGTCGAGTAGAGATACGGCGTGAAGCTTTCAAATTCCGCCGCGCAGGTGTCCACGCGTTTGTAGACCGGCAGCACGCCGTGCTTCTTGCGGAGATGCCGAACTTTTTCCTGTCCCTCCAGCCGCCAGGCCGCGGCCAGCCGTCCGTCGGAGAAGCCCATGCGCTTCGATTCGCGCAGCACCTCGGTCGGAATCGATTCCATGGGATGCTTCTCCAGCTCGAGCTGCTGGTCATTGATCTCTTTGAGCTGGTAGAGGAACCACGGGTCCATCGAGGTCATCTTCGCGATCTGTTTCACCGTGTGTCCCTGCCGCAGAGCGTACTGCACGTATGCCAGCCGCTCGGGATGCGGAGTCACCAGCCGCTGGGTCAGAATCTTGGGCTCGATCTTGCCGCCACCGACGCGCTTGCCGGTATCGAGGGCGCGGATTCCCTTCATCAACGCCTCTTTGAAAGTGCGGCCGATGGCCATTACTTCGCCGACGGACTTCATTTGCGGACCCAGGTTCTCGTCCGCGCCAGGAAACTTTTCAAACTGCCACTTCGGAATCTTGACCACCACATAGTCCAGCGTCGGCTCGAAGCATGCGGGAGTCTTGCGCGTGATGTCGTTGGGAATCTCATCGAGCGTGTAACCCACGGCGAGCTTTGCAGCAATCTTCGCGATGGGAAATCCCGTGGCCTTCGACGCCAGCGCCGACGAGCGCGAGACGCGCGGATTCATCTCAATGACCACCATCCGCCCCGTCTCCGGATTCACGCCGAACTGAATATTCGATCCGCCAGTGTCGACGCCGATCTCCCTAATCACCGCAATCGACGCATCGCGCATGGCCTGGTACTCGCGGTCGGTGAGCGTCTGTGCCGGTGCCACGGTGATCGAGTCGCCGGTGTGCACGCCCATGGGATCGAAGTTCTCAATCGAGCAGATGATGATGACGTTGTCCTTGGTGTCGCGCATCACCTCGAGTTCGAATTCCTTCCAGCCCAGCACAGATTCTTCGATCAGCGCTTCATGCACGGGGGAGAGATCGAGACCGCGGGCCAGTACCTCCGCCAGCTCTTCGCGGTTGTACGCGAGACCTCCACCGGTGCCGCCCAAAGTGAAGGAAGGGCGAACGATCACGGGGAAGCCAATCTTCCCGGCGAATTCAAGGCCGTCCTTTGTGTTGTTGACCAGGGCCGACTTGGGCACGTCGAGCCCGATGCGCTGCATCGCGTCTTTGAAGAACAGCCGGTCTTCCGCCTTCTTGATGGCCTCAACGTTGGCGCCAATGAGATTGACGTTGTACTTTTCCAGCACGCCGCCGTCGGAAAGTTCAATGGCGAGATTGAGTGCGGTCTGTCCACCAACCGTCGGTAGCACGGCAAAGCCCGCGCCCGGCGACATCTCGCGCTCGATGCGGATGATCTCTTCCAGATACTCCAGCGTGAGCGGCTCAATGTAAGTGCGGTCGGCAAACTCCGGATCGGTCATGATCGTGGCCGGATTAGAGTTCGCCAGCACCACTTCATATCCCTCAGACTTAAGCGCCTTGCAGGCCTGCGTCCCGGAGTAGTCAAACTCCGCCGACTGCCCAATGACGATGGGCCCGGAGCCAAGGATCAGGATCTTCGAGATGTCAGTACGTTTGGGCATTATGCAGTTTTGTTCCTGGCTGCCAGCGGCGCAGCTTGAACCTTACCACTTGCGATTTTGCTCTGAAATGGTGCGGCCCCAGCGGCGCCGCTCAGGCTTTTGCTTTGAAAGGGCACACCTTCAGCTGCGCCGCTTGCGATTTTGCTTTGAAGGGGCACGCCTTCAAGGCGTGCCGTATCAGTTTCCGCTGAGGATGTGGGCTTTAGCCCCTGAGGAACCGGGTCTAGCTCAAGGCCGGCGCGCACTGACGAATAGGGGAATTCTTCTGCTCGTTCGCATAAATGCTTTCGAACCGGATTCTCACGAATATAAGAAACGTGCCGCAAGTAGTCTCCTACATCGCGAATGCGATGATCCGAAAAACCCTTCTGCCAAACTTCCATATTCGAACCCGCTCTTTCTTCGCCCGATACGAGAACCCGCCCTTGATGAATTGGACAGCCTTCTCCAGACTCGTTTTCGGCGTGATCAGAACATGGACGTGATCCGGCATGACGACAAATTCATGCAGAAGATATGCCGAACCTCGGTAATGATAGAGCGTGTCAATCATGAGCAGCGCCCAACGATCCTTGGAGAAAAGAGCTCGCCGTTCCCATGTGGATGAAGTGACCATGTAGGTATGGCGCCCGTATTCGTGGCATGCTCTCGGGTTGGTCTCACGACGGTACCTCAGCGGCTAAAGCCGCAAGTCTTTCGTTCCCCTTACGGCGCGCCTTGAAGGCGCGCCCTTTCAAAGCTTTCGCCCACCAGCCCCTTTTGACTTTCTCACTCCGGCGAATCGTGCTTTGAAAGGGCGCGGCTTTCAGCCGCGCCGCTCATTGCCTACCGAACCATCGGGCTTTAGCCTGGGGCACCTCGGCTGCAATCAAGTCGCAAGCCTCATAACACCTCTCTCGGCACGCCTTGAGGCGTGCCCTTTCAAAGCTTTCTTCTCCCGCCAACACACTTGCTTCGCTTCACCCCTTCCACTCCTCCATCATCTTCGTAAACTCCTTGAACAGATAATGCGAATCATGCGGCCCCGGCGCGGCCTCCGGATGATACTGCACGCTGAACAGCGGCAGATTCTTGTGCCGCAAGCCTTCAAGCGTCTGATCGTTCAAGTCAACGTGCGTCAGCTCGACTTCACTATCGGGCAGCGAATCCGGATCGACGGCGAAGTTGTGGTTGTGCGCAGTGATCTCGATCTTCCCCGTCTTCAGCTGCTTTACCGGATGATTCCCGCCGTGATGTCCAAACTTCAGCTTGAAGGTCTTGCCGCCCAACGCGATGCCGGTAAGCTGATGTCCCAGGCAGATTCCGAAGATCGGCTGCCGCCCCATGAGCCTTCGAATCGAATCCACTGCGTAGGTGCACGGCTCGGGATCTCCGGGGCCGTTGGAGAGAAAAACTCCGTCCGGCTTCAAGGCCAGCACGTCTTCTGCTGGAGTCTGCGCCGGGACTACGGTGACCTTGCAGCCTTCGCCGCGTAACTTGCGTAGAATGTTTTGCTTGATGCCAAAGTCGTAAGCCACTACATGAAATCTCGCAGGCTCGTCTTTTACCCCGACCATAGCCACCGGCTCGTGCGAGCGTTCCCCAACTTCCCACACATAAGAACGTTTCGTGCTCACCTCTTTGGCCAGGTCAGTACCATCCATCTTTGGAATCGACCGCGCCTTGGCGATCAGCTTGGCGGTATCACTCTCGATAGTCGAGACCACGCCTCGCATCACGCCGTTGTCGCGCAGGTGACGCACCAGTGCACGCGTGTCGATATCCGACAGCACCGGCACCTTGAACTGTTCCAGATATTCTTCGGCCACCTGCTGCGAGCGCCAGTTCGAACTCACCTTCGAAAACTCGCGCACGATCAGGCCTTCGATCCACGGACGCGTGGCTTCGTTATCTTCCTGATTGGTGCCGTAATTTCCGATTTCTGGATTGGTCAGAACAACAATCTGTCCTGAATAGGAGGGGTCGGTGAAGATTTCCTGGTAGCCAGTGATGCAAGTATTAAAAACGACTTCGCCGTAGCATTCGCCTTTGGCTCCGTAGCCTTTGCCTCGGAAGACGCGGCCGTCTTCCAGCGCAAGGATAGCCTGCATTCTCGCTCCAGTGTGTGGATTTGCAGAATTTTATCAGGGATTGCGCTCGGGACCAAGCACGGAACGCGGCATCGGTGTGGAAATCTCTTCTTTTCTTCGATGGCGCCGTCAGAACACGAAGGGAACGAACCTTTTCGTCCGCCGCATGTATTCCTGATAGCGCCCGCCCAGGTTCGCCTGCAGCGCCTGCTCCTCCACCTGCACCCGATAGAGGTAACCTGCCGCCCCCGCGACGGTGATAATCAACACGCTCAGCCAGTTGGTCAACGCCAGGCCGGTACCCATATACATCAGCATGCCGCCGGTATAGGAAGGATGCCGCACCCAGCGATAGATACCTCGCTCAACCACAGGCTGGTCCGGCAATGCCTTTACGTTGCCTGTGAAATGTTTCCCCAGCATCCGCCAGCAATGCCGCCGCAACAGGCTGCCGCTCAGCAGCATTATCAGTCCTACTATGAACCATGCCTTCTGCCCGCGCGTGATCGTGAAGGCATGAATCCGGGCGACCGCAAAAGCTCCCATCATTCCAATCCAGCCGGCCAACATGATCAAGGCCATCGATCCGCGATCCGTCTTCTCGCCTCGCGCGGGACGCGAACGCGAGACCACACCAAACTCAGGCACGAAGGCAAACAGGAATACGATCCAGAAGAGCCAGGAATAAGGCGAACTGTACGCCAGGGACGTCATCGATAGGGTCAGTGTTCAGTGATCCGGGGTCAGTGATTCTTGCTAAGTCGTCAGTGTCTTTCCTGGCCACCGACCACTGACCACTTACTAGCGCACGCGTCCCAGCTTATCCACCGGCCAGTAGCCGAACACGGCCTTGCCGTAGATGTAGCTCTGGTTCACGGGACCGAAGTCGCGGCTGTCGTTCGACATCGAACGATGGTCTCCAAGAACAAAGTAACTGTTCTGGGGGACGACAGTCTCCGGATACGAACGCGAGTCACTGTAGGCAGGAGGAACGTAAGCCTCGTCGACCGCCTCGTCGTTCACATACACCTGCCCGCCGTCGATACGGATGCGATCTCCAGCCACTCCGATCACGCGCTTAATGTAGCTTTTCGAGGGGTCGCGGGGATAGCGGAAGACCACAACATCGCCGCGCTCGATTGATTCCAGCCGGTAGACGAACTTATTGACGAAGATTCGCTCCTGGTCTTCGAGTGAGGGCATCATGCTGGTGCCTTCCACCTTCACCGGCTGGTAGATGAAAATAATGATGAAGGCGGATATGGCCAGCGAGATGATCAGGTCACGCAGCCACACCCCAAGGCCCTGGCGCACTCGCCCGGCAGCGGGTGCCAGACCCGGCGGCGTTGCCCCGTCTGGTGGCAAGACTTCCGGCGCCGCAACGCTAGGAACCTGGTCTGGACTGGATGGCGCTGGCATGCGTCCCTATTGTATACAGAAGCGCAAGCAGAGGCGCGAGTTGTACGACACTTTGGTGCACCACGAACTGGCAAGGTAGCTACCCAATTTGCTGAAACTTGATCGCGGCCCTGTTTTGAGATCGCGGCCCTGTTTTGAGATCGC
>Ga0137389_10001556_pt1 | contig 13456 bp, 8 predicted proteins | sample 15con2h14BmetaG_FD_104645 | JGI IMG/M metagenome (GOLD analysis project Ga0137389, IMG submission 104645) | Vadose zone soil microbial communities from Angelo Coast Range Reserve, California, USA - 15con2h1.4B metaG | ecosystem: Environmental > Terrestrial > Soil > Vadose zone > Saprolite...
ACCGGATTCCATCGCAGAATGCCGCAGCCCGCGGCTGTGTATCCGGGGCCCTATCAATGGTTCGAAAGGGGTATCCACCGCTACGGATTCCACGGCATCAACCATCAATATTGTGCTGCGCGCGCGGCACAACTTCTACGCCGAGACCTAAACTCGCTCAGATTAGTTACTTGCCATCTGGGCAATGGCTGTTCCCTGGCTGCGATTCAGGAAGGCCACAGCATCGACACCACCATGGGGTTTACTCCCCTCGAAGGTCTGATGATGGGTACTCGCTCCGGTTCGGTTGATCCGGGAATTCTCACCTACCTGATCCGCGAAGGCCGACTCCAAGCCCATGAAATTGATGATGTTCTAAACAAACAGTCAGGCCTGCTGGGAATCTCCGGTATTTCGGGGGACATGCGCGAGATTTTGGCGTCCATAAAACAAGGCAATGCGCGAGCAAGGTTAGCATTCGACATCTACGTGCATCGTCTGCGGGCGGGCATTGGCGCAATGGTAGCCGTGCTAGGAGGCATTGATGCACTGATATTCACTGCCGGCGTGGGAGAGAACTCGGCGGAGGTACGCCTTGCGGCATGCGAACAGCTCGGTTTTCTCGGTATCAAACTCGCCGCCAATGCTCAGCATGCTGGAGACTCGGATATTGCTACGCCGGATTCCGCGGTTCGTGTCCTGATCATCCGAGCGCAGGAAGACTGGGCAATCGCCAGAGAGTGCTGGCAGCTCTTGCGAGTGTCCTCCCACTAGCAAACGATTAACGGAATCACGGATGGTTTTTTCGGAAGTCATCCCCCTTGCATCTATAGCTTGCATGAAAACACCTTGCGATGAAGCCATAATCCGATCGGCGGACGACGGAGTTCCATGCGGAGCAGAAGCGAAAATCTGGATACTCACTGCAACCATTCTCGGGTCCAGCATGGCGTTCATCGACAGCACGGTCGTGAATGTAGCTCTGCCCGCGATCCAATCCACTTTTAACGCAACCGTGGTGGGCGTGCAATGGGTAGTCGAATCTTACGGGTTGCTCCTCGGTGCGTTGATCCTAGTCGGAGGCTCACTCGGTGACCTGTTTGGCCGCCGCCTGACCTTCGTGGTGGGTGTAGCAATCTTCGCCGGGGCTTCTTTGGGTTGTGGTTTTGCGTTAAGCATTCACCAACTAATCATCTGGAGAAGTATTCAGGGCGTGGGGGCTGCTCTCCTCGTGCCCGGGAGCCTCGCGATTATCAGTGCTTCTTTCGACGAGAAAAGCCGGGGGCGTGCGATCGGGACGTGGTCCGGCTTTACTGCGATCACCACCGCGATTGGGCCCGTTCTCGGCGGGTGGTTGGTTCAGCACGCATCCTGGCGTTGGGCATTCTTCATTAATCTTCCGTTTGCGGTGGCTGTGATCGCGATTTCCGCTTGGCGTATCCCGGAGAGCCGGAGTGCCATCGCAGGCCGGATAGACTGGTGGGGCGGACTCTTCGCTACCGTCGGGCTCGGCGGTTTGGTCAGCGGCTTCATCGAATCGGTCACCTTGGGTTGGAGGAATCCACTGGTCTTCGGAAGTTTGATCGTTGGAGTTGGCGGCCTCATTGCATTGGCATTCGTCGAACGCCGCGTCACATCGCCGATGGTACCGCTCTCTGTCTTCGAATCCCGTAGCTTCAGTGGCACCAACTTGCTGACCTTGTTTTTGTATGCCGCCATTGGAGTCTTTTTCTTTCTATTCCCCATGAATCTAATCCAGGTGCAGGGATACTCGGCAACCGCCGCCGGAGCCGCCGTTCTGCCGTTTGTTTTGCTGATGTTTCTTCTGTCGCGGTGGTCGGGAGGACTCGTGACACGCTACGGGTCAAGAGGTCCCCTAATCGTCGGTCCTTTGATTGCCGCTTTAGGATTCGTCCTGTTCGCTGTGCCTGGCGCGGGAGGTAGCTACTGGAGGACGTTTTTTCCGGCGGCTGTTGTCCTGGGGTTCGGGATGACGGTCACCGTAGCTCCACTCACTACGGTCGTGATGAATTCAGTAGACCGGGAGCGCGTCGGTACTGCCTCTGGAATCAACAACGCAGTTGCCCGCGTCGCGGGCGTACTTGCGATTGCGGTTCTGGGGATCGTCATGGTGACTGCCTTTGGTTCTCGCCTGGATCACAACTTGGCTTCCCTCTCGATACCATCCGGAATATTACGGGAGATTCAAACCCAAGAAGTCAAACTCGCAGGCTTGCAGCTACCCGCCGGCATCGATTCCAGTATGACAAGTGCCCTCAAAAGATCGATCGCCGACGCATTCGTCTTCGGATTTCGAACCGTCATGTTGCTGTGCGCAGGCTTATCAGTGGCAAGTGCTGCGGTCGCGAAGCGCATGCTTTCGAAGGCAGCCTAGAGTTTCAACTCACTCGCCTTAGAACAGAGGGAGGAACGAACAGCAGCTGAAATCCAGAAATCTGAGCGAAACCGTTTACAGGTGCGAGGGAGCGGCAAGCGCGTGTAAAATCACCCCCAACCGATCTGTGGGCGTATTGATCGTGTCTCCTGCATCAGCGCGAAGTGCCACGCGGGACTTATGGGACGCCGGCCAATACGAAACACATAGATACGACGCGATTGATGCCGTGACCCGGCTCGCCCCTCTGGAGCGCTTCGTTTTTGTCCTGTCGATGCTGGAGCGATATTCCGGCTGGGATTGCTCCCTTCTGCTGGGCTGCAGCATCAAGAAGGTAGCAGTAGCACAGAGGCGAGCGTTGCGCCGACTTCCAGAGCGGGACGCGATCTTTCCTGGCATTGAGTCGTTGCCCATGCGGCTGGAAGTTACAGCGAGCTCCGTCGGTCCGGCAAGAGATAGCTGCTGCACCGGGCAGGCAGGAATGGAAGGCCAGTAGAGAACATCTCGGTCTTGAAAGGAGCGCAGCATGATTTTCGGCAGTTTGTCGGGCTTACCATTCTCGCTGCGAAGAGGTTCCACATCGAGTCGGCGCACGCGGCTTGATCAGGAACTTCCTGTTTGTCCATGCTGTTTGCGAAGGAAAAGTTACAACTAAGGAGAGCAATCTATGCCAACAATCACGACTAAAGACGGTACACAGATCTACTACAAGGACTGGGGAACGGGACAGCCAGTCGTGTTCAGCCACGGCTGGCCCCTGACCGCCGACGATTGGGACGCACAGATGTTGTTCTTCGGCGAGCGTGGCTATCGGGTCATCGCGCACGACCGACGAGGGCACGGCCGTTCCACACAGACGTGGGATGGTAACGAGATGGACACTTACGCTGATGATCTCGCGGCCCTCACCGAAAAGCTTAACCTGAAGAACGCAATCCACGTGGGCCACTCCACCGGCGGTGGAGAAGTTGCCCGTTACATCGGCCGGCATGGAACAAAACGTGTCGGCATGGCGGTGCTCATCAGCGCGGTGCCACCGCTGATGCTGAAGACGGAAAAGAATCCTGGTGGCCTCCCCATCTCGGTCTTCGACGGACTTCGAGTCCAACTTGTGGCCAATCGGGCGGAGTTCTACAAGGACATTACGCTCCCGTTCTACGGCTATAACCGGCCGGGCGCGAAGATTTCCGAAGGCATCCGGGAGCACTGGTGGCTGCAGGGCATGTTGGGAGGCGTGAAGGCCCATTACGACTGCATCAAGGCTTTCTCGGAGACGGATTTTACCGAGGACCTGAAGAAGTTCGATGTGCCAACCCTCATTCTTCACGGCGACGATGATCAGATCGTGCCGATCGGCGCAGCGGCTCTCTTGTCCGCAAAGATTGTGAAGAACGCCACGCTGAAGGTGTATCCGGGTTTTCCGCACGGGATGCCCACAACCAATTCGCACCAGATCAATTCCGACCTGCTGGCGTTCTTCGTGCATAGTAAGGAAGCCGCAGCGTAAGCGGTGCACCGACCCAGGGAATCCCCGCCGCCCGGCCCTCCCCAAGGCGAGTGACAACGGCGGGGGGACCTTGGTCAGGCTGGTTTCGGGCGGCCATCGCCCCGACTCTGCTGGTTGGTTGGTGAGGCTCCATTGACGTCAATATCGTTACACGTTTGAGCCAGAGGAACTTGCGACATGCGTCATCCGTGCTCTCTATCTCACGATCCAAATACTCGGCCTACTGAAGGTGGCGGAGCCCTTGGTGGTTTGGGTGTTCCACAAGGAGAATGTGCGGATACTCGCGGAGCTGAAGCGCTACGTCGAAGCGCAGCCGAAGCAAAGCGGTCTCAAGACTATCGGCACGCGAAGCCCCTAACATATTCTGTCATTCAATTCAAAGGAGGAATCAAATGGCTAAGCAAAATCCGCCGCAAACGAAAACGAAGTTTCGCGCGGCCGCCTCGCGGCGCACCTAGAGTGAGACGCGCCGCCGCAATTCTGACGGCTGAGGCCCTCGCATTATGTTTCCTGCCGCGAAGCGGGCCGCCCGCCCAATGTCCTTTTCCCGGTTAGAAACCAATAGTCAACGATGACAATGATGACTGCCGCGAACAACAACGCAACCGCCCTCACCAGGGCACGGGCCGGGTCCGAAGTTCCACCTTGCCACGACCACTTGTCAATGAAACCGCCTTTTACGTCAATGAATGACTGTTCACGCAACAAGAAAAGATGTTCTCGCGTGCCAACTCTCAGGAATTCGTTACGGATCGAATTGTCCACGTCACTCTTGATCTCGGCAAGTGGAGGAATGCCCGCCTTCTTGTGGTCGAGGGCTTTTAGGATTAGGTAACCTTGCTTGGTTAATCTCACGTCTGAGACGCCACCCGGAGGCAGTGAGAACGCAACATTCTCCAACGGCAGGGCTAGTGTACCCCGCTTGAACCAGCCGAGATCGCCCCCTTCCTTGGCGGTCGGTCCGCTAGATTCACGCCTAGCAACGTCCTCAAACGTGGCACCCATGCGAATCTGACGCGACAGTTCGCGCGCCTTGTGATGCGCGGCTATCACTCTCGGATCGCGCACGTCACGCCTGCTAAGGGCTTTGCGCAAGGGGGAGGCAATGAGAATTTCAGACAAGTGCACCTGCTCTGGCCGGTCAAAGTCCGAGGCGAACTTTTTGTAATATGCTTGCTCGTCATCGGCGGTGATGACGATGGACTCTCCGACAACTTCCTCAATGACTGCTCGAGCGACCAGGGAAGTCTCGAGTTCCGTCTTATAACGATCGAAATTGATCCCTTCTGCGGTGACAATGCGCTTCAAGCCCTCCTCGCCTTCTACGCCTGCATCAGTGCTAAATTCACGTATTTGATCGCGGAGCTTGGTACTCACATCGACCTTCAAAAGGCGCGCCTCTTGCGACAGCAATCTAGCATCGATAATACTTTCCAATATAGAAGTTGTTTCGAGCGAAACGGTTGGCATGCTCGGCATCGCCCGCTTGCGTAGGGCGCCCAGTCGCTGTATTAAGTCGGCCTGTTCTCGCAATTCTGCCGCTGTAATCACCGAGTGGTTTACACGCGCTACCACGTCGGCGTGTATAGTGTCGTTTCCCAACCAGTAAAGGCGATTGGCAATTGCCGCAATCGAAGGCACCGACAATATTGCGAGCGCGAGGAGCAACCATCGTGAACGGTTCATGCGACTACTCTTGGTCATCGAATTATTTGCTTCAATATCGAGTGGAGTATGCCGCCGATCGCTGGGATACTCGGTCCAAAGGCGACACCCAGCAGAGTCACACTCAGTGTAGCGAGTAATGATTTATTGTGAACCACCCGAACTCGCTGCGCTAGATAAAGGGGCCTGAGGATGGTGGGCCACAATACGCGATGCACCAGCATGACCATTGCGACTAGAAATGGGCATGCTAGCAAGAGCCCTGACCAGACGTTCATAAATGCGAGTTTGATCAAGAAAGGCAGCTGAATGGTAAGGGAAAGAAAATACGGCACTAGAATCACCAATCCGAGAGCCAAGAGATTAAGCATAAAGAGTTGAAGGATCTGAGCGGCTGACACGGCATTTATTACTTCCTTAAAGGTTCTACGCGCCAGAAGTAGGACATAAAGGTCACTGAGCGTACTCAATGGTAGAGCAAGGAGTTCAGCTCCGTAGGGCGTGCTGAACGGAATGTTGGGGGAGTAGTCATGCCAGAGAACGAAGAGTACGCCTCCGTTGGCAATGATGACTAGACAGGCAACGCTAATGGGTATCCAGGACAGTTTTGGTTTAATCGCCGGCAGCGTTCCAGCAGCGACCAGACACAGATTGAGTGCCCAGGCAATCGTGATAATTGTCGGTTCTAGGCCGAGCGAATCGTGAAATAACAAAAGGGCAGTTGCCGAAGCTGTTGAGAGCGAATAACAGACGGAAATGGAAACAGCTCGGACCGATAGTAAATTACGCCCAAGGAGACCATCTAGAAAGTGATCGATTGAGCGGGCAATCTCACGAACAAAGACAGTTTGTCGGTTCAGGGCGGCTTGCTTTTGGTCCTCCAGTCTGATCCACCAATCTTCCAGACTGCTCTGCACTCGCGTGTTCTCGTCTTCATACAAGAAAATCGAATAAAAGAGCAGTGTACCTGCACAGAAGGCGATTGTACGCAGACCAATTTCCGAAATGGTCACTTTTCCGTAAGTATAGGACTGGGGCCCGACTTTCCATCAGAAAAGTTAGGCGGGGTGGAGACGGGTGCCTGGCTATCCGGACCTGACTCCTGACCGCCCACTCCAGTCGTTCTCGCCCGCGCTGGCTAACCGACCAAACGTAAATGGCCCGTCCATCCAAGAAGGGCCCTTCAGCGGTCTTCCGGCGGTGCAACAGACCCCATCTGTAGAGCCGTCTCAATCGAGTCGCTAGGTCCGCCTGAAATGACCGCCGATACCAGCCGCGTCTACCCGTTAATTCCGCGATCCGCGCACACGAAATTGGGCGGGATTGTGCGGCTAGGATCGCGAGAATGTCAAAACGGGTCATACATACATCACTTGCTGTGACCTTGCAGAAACAAGGCTGCGATTTGAAGGGTTTCCCCTGCAAATTTCCACGCGCAGTTTGCACGGGCATTTTGTGAACGGCGAGCGAGCGTTTGCAGCACGTACGTTTCCTTGCTTTTTGGTGATTGAGGCGACCACCGACACGGCCAGTTCTAAAGTATTGGAACAAATTGGAACAAAACTAGGGTTGAGCGGGCGGGTAAGTAGTTGAAAAGATGGTGGCCAGGGACGGAGTTGAACCGCCGCCAGCCTTTTCAGACTGGCGTTTATGAGTATCTACAACGACTTAACAGGTCTTAGGTGGCTGCGTAAGTGCTTTAGAAGTCGTGGGTGACAGGCTGAGGTTGGGCCGGGATCTTGGGCTGGGTTGACAGCTTTTCTGCGTGCGCTGACGTCGAGTCCGCAAACGATCCAGCCATCAAATTACGCGATAGAAAAACCGACCCGTGGTCACAGAGGACAAACAAAGCCTTTCTGACGGACGCCGAACTTCAAAAACGGAATGCTGCCATAGATCAGTACCCCCAGAAAATTGAACCCGGAGGCGACAAAAACCGATGGTTGTCAGGGCCTCCACCCGAGCGGAAGCTATTTTCTGGCATAAACCTTCACGTAGTCGACCAGCATTTGCTGAGGAAAGATGGTAGTACGGTCGGGACTTCCCGGCCAGTCTCCACCAACAGCCACGTTGAGCAAAATAAAAAACGGATGATCGAAGACCCAGGCTTTACCCGCAGGGAGATCAGCGGGTGTGCGGGTCTCGTACAGATTGCCATCCACGTAGAAGCGAACGGTTGAGGGCTCCCATTCGACAGCAAAGACGTGGAAATTATCGGCGAACTTGCCTGAAGGCAGGGTGTAGCTCCCACCCAGCCCGTTTCCTCCCCAGTAGCCGGGGCCGTGAATGGTGCCATAAACCTTGTCCGGTTCTTTTCCAACGTTCTCCATGATGTCGATCTCGCCGCAGTCGGGCCAATCGACGGTACCGATGTTGTTGCCGAGCATCCAGAAGGCTGGCCACACTCCCTGTCCCCGCGGAATCTTGATACGGGCCTCTAAGCGTCCATACTTCTGCTCAAACAATCCCAGAGTCTTGAGACGTGCGGAAGTGTACTGACGCGTGATGCCGTCAGTTCCTTTGTAGATCTCTTTCTTGGCAGTGATGACAAGGTTGCCATTCTGCACGTGGGCGTTCGGTGCTCGATTCGTGTAGGACTCGAGTTCGTGGTTGCTCCAACCGCCGCCGCCGGTTTCCATGATCCACTTGGAGGAATCGGGCAGGGTACCGTTAGCCGTGCTGAATTCGTCGCTCCAAACGAGAACATAATTCGTCGGTTGTGCCGCAGCCCGGGACCAACCTCCGTGGGACGCAGTAACGGACGACAAAATGATCAGAGTGAATAGCCAATTCATCTTCCTCAACATGGGGTCCTCGGGTTGCGATACGAACAGTATTGATAGACAGGTTCCGGCCTCGCAACTGGCCGCCGTCTTAAAAGCTGCTGAATCACTCCCTGTCGCCCGACAGGCTTATTCCCGCTATACTCTCCCTCGCCTTCACACGGAGGTGTAAATGCGGATAAGCCGCAATCATCACGCCCGAATGCTTCTGACCAAAACATTCATCGTTCTTCTTCTGCTCGAAACCGTCGCCTTCTCCCAGCAATCCAACCTCTCCGCTGAGAAGCGGACCCAGATCGAGTATGCGGTCAACAAATTCATGGCAGCGAACGGCATCCCTGGTGTCTCGGTGGCCATCGTTGAGAACGGCGAATACGAGTGGTCGGGTGGGTTCGGTATGGCCGACCTCGAGAACTCTGTCCCGGCAACTTCTTACACTCTCTACCGTTTGGCCTCGATCTCCAAGCCCATTACGGCTACGGCCGCCATGCTGCTGTGGCAGCGCGGCAAACTTGATCTCGACGCACCCGCCCAGAAGTATTGCCCTGCGTTCCCGCTGAAAGACTCACCGATTACGACCCGCCAATCGCTCGCCCATCTAGCGGGAATCCGTCACTACAAAGGCGACTCCCAGGAAGATCCTGAAGTCGGCAACATTCGACACTTTGATAGCCCCATCGATGGCGGACTGAACTTCTTCAAGAACGATCCGCTAGTAGCCCAGCCAGGCACGAAATTCAACTACTCAACCCACGGATTCACAGTCGCCGGATGCGCCATAGAGGGCGCCTCCGGCCAGAAATACGTAGACTTCGTTCGCGACAACGTCCTTCTTCCAGCCGGCATGACGCACACGCGCCCGGACGACCGCTTCGCCATCATCCCGTATCGGACGCGGTTCTACAGCAAACTGAAGTCGGGTGCGCTGGTGAATGCTGACTTTCTTGACTCCAGCTACAAGATTCCCGGAGGAGGCTGGCTGTCTTCCGCGGAGGACATGGCAAATTTCGAGATTGCGATGTTGGGCGACCGGCTAGTGAGTCGCGCCACACGCGATGCGATGTGGACTTCGCAGAAAACATCCGATCGGAAGGAAACTGGCTATGCCCTGGGGTGGGGAACGGGCAAAGAACTTGGTATGCTCGACGTCGGGCATGGCGGCGGTCAGCAAGGCACGAGCACCTTCATCATGATGATTCCCGAGCGTCGGGCCGGAGTAGTCGTACTCATGAACATCGACGGTGCGGACTCGTCCGGCTTGGCGAGGGAACTGATGAAGATTGTTCTCGCAGCAGGCAAGTGATCACTTCACGCCGTCATTCCAATGCAGGGTGGTTAAGTCCGCGAATCCAACGAAATAATGCCGCGTTGCACGGCAGCGGTGGCAGCCTCGGTCCGGTCTTTCACATTCAGTTTTTCCAGCACGTGACTGACGTGCAGTTTGACCGTGACTTCAGCAATATTCAGCGACGCGGCGATCGCCTTATTGCCCAGACCTTTCGCCACCATGCGGAGAACTTCCAGTTCGCGCCCGGTGAGTGACCGATGTTGGGTGCGCGCGGCCAAAAGCGGCGCGACTGCCGCGTCAACGTATCGTCTGCCCTCGAAGACTTCGCGGATAGCTCGCAGCAGTTCCTCGCGCATTGCACTCTTCAGGATGTAGCCGCGGGCTCCGGCTTGCAGGGAGCGAAAAACTTCCTCTTCTCCGGAGTGAGTAGAAAGCATCAGAATACGAGCTTCGGGAAACTCCTGCACAATCGCTGCGGTGGCTTCAACTCCACCAGAGCCTGGGAGGCGGACATCCATGATAATCAAGCTGGGCTGATGCTGACGGTAGGCCACCAGCGCCGTTTCACCGTTCGCCGCTTCGGCTACCACCTCCATGTCGGACTCTACGTTCAAGGAGGCGGACAGGCCCATGCGGACCATGAAATGGTCATCCACGACCAGAATGCGTATGGGCTTTGAACTCGCCATTGGAATTGGATTGGTGTTCCGAACAAACCTCGACTCTAATGTGCGTTCCACGGCTGGGCGCGCTCTCGATCTGCAAATGCGAGCCAATGGCCTCGGCGCGTTCCCGCATGTCCAGCATTCCAAAGTGCCCAGCGGAGTTCGCCTGGTCTGGACTGAAACCTCGGCCGTCATCGCTCACTTTCAGAATCACTTTTTCCGGGCTGTAGTGCAGTTCGATTTGCACTTGTGAGGCATCGCCGTGCTTGATGGCATTGGCAACAGCTTCCTGACCGATGCGCAGGATATTCATTTCAATTTTGCCGGGGAGGCGAACTGGCGTTCCACTGACTTTGACCTCAATCTTGACTCCGTCCCCGGAGGCCAGCGGACGCACGATCTGGCCCAACGCAGATGGCAGATCGCCCTGTTCCAGCAAATCGCATCGCAGATCCCACACCGAACGTCGAGCCTCAACCATGCTATGACGGCTCATTTTACGCGCAGTGTCGAGCGCTCGAAATGCAACGGGTGGGGCTTGGCGGAAGCAATCCACCGCCAAATCCAATTGCAGAGTAATGCCAGCCAACTCCTGTTCCAGAGTGTCGTGCAGTTCGCGAGCGATACGGTTGCGTTCTTCGAGCACGGCTCCGTGCTGCAGCTTTTCGCGGATGATGGCCATCTGCTCGCGCAGCTTTCGGCCCAACAGCACCATACACACTAATACAAGGATCAAAACTCCGCCCATGATTCCAAGCAGCCAAAGCGCGCGACGCAGATTCCACCACGGCGGAGCATGGAGGACCGTGACATCTTGCGGCGATCGTAACAAGATCCGAAACGATTGGGGAACCGACCAGAGTCCGCCATTGCTGACCAGGCAGATTCCGGTAATTCGGAGCGTGCTGTTAACGCGGCTCGTGGGCAGATGGTCTAGCGGGCTGTGCGGCTCCAACGTGGCTTCGAAGATCTGGTCGGCCTGTTGCAGGAGAAGATGCTGGCCATCTGGCTGGGTTTCAACCTGCAGCAGATTTGCGTCTGTGACAACTAGTGCGCCATCGTACTGTTCCCACGGGACGGTCAAGTCGAGCCTAACGGGTTTGGGGGTCATCCCCAGACCCACACGATGAAAGACTGCGTCCTCGAGTACCGGCGCGGACGCCCCGACAGCCGGAAAACCCGCCACTTCTACTACGTCACCCACGGCAAGTTTGGTGTCCTGCAAGGTCAGCACGCGCAAGCCGTGTCCATTCTCCTGGAGGAACAGTGCCCGGCCGGGCTGCTGATAGGCAACCACACCCTGCACCCGCACGCGGTGCTGTGGCCCCTTGACAGGAGAGAACTGCATCAGGGACGAGAAGGGTACTTCTTTCGCTTGGGTCTCGACTTTGATCAAGCGAAGGTCAGGAACGTAGAAGAGCACGCCGATCAGTTGTCGATTGGTATTGAAAAGGCTGCCACACACGCCCTCAATCAATACATCGCTGTCGATCCAGGAAGAAGAGTCCTGCTCTCGCGCAATCGGCACGCGAACAGTGAAACGACCGCCCCCGGAAGCCACGGTCATTGCCAGGACGGTTTCGTGCCAGGAGGTGCGATCGATGGAGACCGCTCGCACGATTCCACGAACGCCGACCCATTGGCTGTCCTGTTGACCGCCAGCAAACTCGCTGAAGGGGTAGATACGCGTTTTCGGGAGAGTCCCTTTGCCGAGGGCCCGCACCCTCAGTTCCTTGATTACGGGCGCGAACTTCCCGGGACCGGTGATGCCGTCCAACTCGATCAAATCCCCGAAGTGGTGGGGAAATGTGGGGGACAAACTGCCTTCGACGTAAATGCCGGCGGTCGCGTCCTGTACGAAGAAATCAGGAGCCGGAACGTCGTCGGTGATCACTCCACGGATTTGTACGGGATAGCCCCGGGCCGCCTCTTCCGGACTTAGTTGCCGGATTTGGTCCGTGTGGGTCAGGAGGGGAAGGGAACGCGTCGCGGGTTGTGCCCAGCAGGCGAGACCCAACGTCAGGACCACAAGGAATTCGTGAAACCACTTTGATGGAACAGAGTGTTTCCCACCTCTGCGAGTGGATTGTCGGATTGGAGACGCTAGAGACACGGTTGCTCTTTCGCCATTCGTGAGCGAAGCGCGAGGCTATCGGGTGCCCGCCGGATCGTCAGCCCCAGCCCCTTTCCTGCGATCTGCTATCTTACTACTGCCGTCCACCGGGCAAGAGAGATACTCGCGTCGCTTGACAACTAGGGTTTTCTGCCTGGAGGAGGTCCGAAGCCCGACCGTCGGAGCGCCAAAGTCAGTGGTCAAATCTGTCGCACAGGATCAGAGTTTCTCGTAAGTTACGGCACGCGTCGTATGCCTTGGCCGCAAATCAATGTGAGTCTTCGCTGTGATTCCCGAGGCGGACACAGCGGAAACCAGGTGGTTCGATTCCTACGCTGGTGGATGGCCATTCTCTCCCTGTTTTTTCTCGTTGGTATCCTGACCCTTGGGCAAACTACACCCCGTAAGAGCCATGAAGCTGACAGATCTACAGGAGTCGGCTCAAGCCCTGAGTCCCAGTCTGAACAGGCGGACCCTCTTCGGGACGCCAAATCTGAGGCGAATGGGGGATCACTGGAAAAGGCGGATCGCGCGGTGCGCAGTTACCTTGTCGCACATCCGGATTCAGCGGACGGGCACTTCTTGCTGGGACTCATCCTTTTCAAGCAGGGAAAGCCAACAGAGTCCCTTTCCGAGTACACGGAGGGTGCCAAGCACCATGACCCAGGTGCCGCCGAATTGAAGATCGTCGCACTCGACTATGTGTTACTGGGGGACTATGCGAACGCAGACCATTGGCTGACGCGATCCCTGGAGTGGAATCCGAAAGATTCGCAAGGCTGGTATTACTTGGGACGAACCAAGTACAACGAAAACCGCTTTGACGAGGCGCGCATCGCATTTGAGCAGTGCTTGAAGCTGGATCCGAAAAATGTCAAGGCGGAAGACAATCTCGGACTCTCTCATCAGGCGCTTGGACAAACGGCCGATGCCCTGACGACGTTCCACAACGCGATTGCCTGGCAGGCCCAGTTGCTCAAAAAGAATTCCGGGCCATTCATCAACATGGGCATCCTTTTGCTTGAGCAGAACAAGGTCGAAGAAGCGGTGGCTTATCTCTC
>Ga0137389_10001564_pt1 | contig 13430 bp, 18 predicted proteins | sample 15con2h14BmetaG_FD_104645 | JGI IMG/M metagenome (GOLD analysis project Ga0137389, IMG submission 104645) | Vadose zone soil microbial communities from Angelo Coast Range Reserve, California, USA - 15con2h1.4B metaG | ecosystem: Environmental > Terrestrial > Soil > Vadose zone > Saprolite...
CCCAAGCAGATTGGGTCCCAGGTTTTTTGGATCCCGTGGTGATAAGTGACGCATTGTGGAAACGACAGTTCGGCGGCGATCCAAACGTGATCGGCAAAAGAATCCGCTTGGACGAGGATGGCTACACCATCATCGGGGTGATGCCGCCTGATTTTCGTCATCCCGGTAAAGGTCTTAGCGGTGATGTGGAAGTTTGGACAGCCGCAGGATTCGTTGCTCTGCCGTTTCCGGTCCCGCCGGTTCGAGGTCTCCGATTTATTCCCGGCGCAATGGGACGGCTCAAGCCCGGATTGTCCATCAAAGAAGCGCAACAAAGATTGGATGCATTCGTTAGGCAACTACGCCAGAGCTATCCAACCGACTATCCTAGCCAGTCACGCTGGGAGCTTCGAATTGAGCCTGTGCAATCGAGTCTTACCGGCGAGGTGCGCCCAATGCTGATCGTGTTGCTGGCCGCGGTAGCTTTCGTTCTGCTAATCGTGTGCGTGAACGTTGCCACCCTCCTGATCGCACGCTCGTTGACGCGAATGCGCGAATTTGCGATTCGTCAGGCGCTTGGAGCCTCCCGCTCTCGACTGGTGCGTCAGGTCCTGACCGAGAGTGTGCTCATCTCTTTGACCGGCGCGGCGGCAGCTCTACTCGTCTTGCGATTCGCCCGCAGCTCGTTGCTCGCGTTGCTGCCTCAAGAGGTCCCTCGACTAAATGAAATCCATGGCGATTGGCGACTAATCGCTCTGGCCCTTGTGCTGTCGGTCTTCAGTGGGATTCTGTTCGGGCTAGGTCCGGCATTTCACGCCACGTTGACCGACCCAAATCACGATTTGAAAGAAGGCGGCCGCACCGGCGGACAACACGGGATTCGTCAAAGCCGCTCCCGGGCAGCGCTAGTGACGTTGGAGGTCGCTTTGTCCGTAGTCTTATTGATCAGCGCAGGATTATTGATCCGGAGTTTTTCGGCCATGCTTCGCGAACGACCGGGCATTAATCCGCGCGGTGTAACCGTCGCGCAAATCTGGATCCCGCGGCCAAACAATCCCGACGCCAATCCTTATTTGAATCCGCCGCAGCGCGCGCGACTCGCGCGCGAATTAGTTCAGCGCTTGGAGGCCGCACCAGGTGTGCAGAGCGTTGCGGTTGGGTTGACCACAAGTGTTCCATTCTTGAGCACACGTGCGCTCAATTCTTTTAATTTGATCGCGTTCTCATTTCCAGGCAATGCTACCTCCGCCCAGGAAGAGTACACCGCTGATTTCGGCGCGGTGAGCCCAAATTATTTCGATCTCCTGAAGCTTCCGCTAAGGAAAGGACGCGTCTTCACGGATCATGATGATTATGGCGCAACCAACGTTGTCGTTGTCAATGAAGCGTTCGTGCGAAAATTCTTCCCGCAACAAGATCCGATTGGACAACACGTGCGAGACACCGGCAGAGACACTGGCAGGGCAACCACCGACTCTGAAATTATCGGCGTGGTCGGCGATGTGCTGGACCACGGGTTGGATCAAGCGCCAGAACCACGCTTATACGGATCGATTCTTCAGCGCTCGAGGCAATTATTTGCAGTCTTTCTCCGCACCTCTGCGAACCTTACCACGACAAGACAGCTCGTGACGCGCACTATGGAGCAAATTGATCCGGAGCTTCCGGTTTATGGCGTAACAACCATGGATGAGTTGATCTCCAGTTCCATGGCACGACGTCGATTAGCTTTGTTTCTTATGTCCACATTTGCTGCCCTAGCGCTGTTTCTCGCCAGCCTGGGCATTTACGGCGTCACCGCTTTTTTGGCGAAACAACGCGTCCAGGAGTTTGGCATTCGGATGGCGCTTGGTGCGCAAATCCGCGATATTTTGGTCCTTGCCGTTCGCCCCGGATTAGTTCTCGTCTCGATCGGTGCGGCGGCCGGTCTGGTGGTTTCAATGTTCATCACGCGTCTTATGTCGAGTCTGCTTTTCGCTGTGTCCTCCACCGATCTGTTTACTTTTATTGTGGTGCCGTTGGTCGTTGCCGTTATCGCCGTGATTGCGTGTCTAATTCCAGCGCGTTATGCCACGCGAATCTCTCCGGCTGAAGCACTCCGACATTAGACGAACAAATATTTACGGATATGGCCGCCAGCTACGATTTCGTTCAACTTGATGTTTTTACTCGAACGCCGCTCGCGGGTAATCCATTGGCCGTCTTCACCGACGCACGTGGTTTGACCGACAAACAAATGCAAGCGCTGGCCCGTGAAATGAATCTTTCCGAAACAACCTTCATCCTTCCACGCGAACCGGAGGTTGAGGCCACCAATGGCAAGAGAGTCCGCATCTTTACCACCCGCGAAGAATTGCCGTTTGCGGGACATCCAACGCTAGGAACCGCGCTCTATCTATATAGTACTACGGATACGGCGCCCGATGAAATCGTGCTGGATTTGAACGTCGGGAAAATCCCTGTCCGATTCACTGCCGATTCGACCCGTGCCAGGAACAACCGCGCCGAGGGCGACGTTTTTGGCGAGATGCGTCAGCGCGATCCTGAGTTTGGAGCGATCCTCCCGCTGAAGGATGTCGCGCGAGCGATTGGGATTGATGCGCGCGAAATTGCTTCGGAATGGCCGATCCAAGTCATCTCGACAGGGTTGTCGTATGCGATTGTGCCATTCCGCAACTTGCACACATTAGCTCACTTAGAGTTCAGCTTTGCCCAGGCCGCTGAATTCCTGGAAAGCGCTGGGACCCGCTTCTTCTACTTTCTTTGTCCAGAACGGCGTAAAGATTCTCTTGAAGTGCGCGCGCGCATGTTTTTCTACGGCGGCGAAGATCCGGCCACCGGTTCAGCGGCGGGCTGCGCTTCCGGTTGGATGGTGAGATATGGCGTTGCAAACAGCGACGAGCAGGTGCTGATCCGCCAAGGTGTCGAGATTGGCCGGCCTAGTGAAATTTTTGTTCGGGCAACACGGGAAGGCGATCGCGTCACGAACATCAGTGTTGGCGGGCACACCGTGGAATTACTCCGAGGAACCGTAACCCTATAGCGATTGATGAGCTCTAAATTGAGGAAGAAATGAAAACAGTGATAACAACCGATGTTGGAGGCAGGCCAGTTGGTCCCTATTCGCAGGCAATTCGGGCAAATGGATTGATATTTGTCAGCGGTCAAATTCCATTCGACCCCGAAATAGATGCAATTGTGGATGGTGGCATTGCCGCACAAACCGATCGCGTTCTTCGCAATGTCGCGGCCATCCTGACAGCCGCAGGATCAAGTATGGACAAAGTTGTGCGGTGCAACGTCTTCCTTACGAACATGAGCGATTTCAGTTCGATGAACGAAGTCTACGCCACTTTCTTTCCCGAGAATCCACCGGCACGAACAACAGTGGCAGTGGCACAATTGCCGAAGGATGCACTGATTGAGATCCAAGCAACTGCTGTCGAGTGATGTCTCGCCAGATAAAGACGATTGGCATCGTCGGCGGACTGGGACCCGAGTCAACAATCGAATATTACCGACAAATTATTGCCAGATATCGTGAACAAATCAGCGACGGCAGTTATCCGCCGATCATCATTCACAGCATGGACGTGCGAGAATTGTTCCGCCAGTGTGGAGCGAATGAATTCGGCAAAGTCAGGGATAGCATTGTCGAATCGATCCAGAGTTTAGCCCGAGCCGGAGCGCAATTCGGCCTCATCGCGTCCAACACTCCACATATTGTTTTTGACGACATTTGTCAGCGCTCGCCCTTGCCGCTGCTCAGTATTGTCGAGGCGACGCGAGCAGAGGCGAAAGCGCGAGGCCTGAGTCGACTGGCCCTGTTCGGGTCTCAATTTACCATGCAAGGAGATTTTTATCGGCAGGCGTTTGCAAAAGCAGGCATTGCTATCGTCACTCCGGATTTCGCAGACCAACAGTATATTCATGAGAAATATACGACTGAACTCGTTAATGGGACTGTCGTCCAAGGAACGAGACGCGGTCTGCTTGAAATTCTCGAACGCCTGCACCGTTGCACGAGAATCGATGGTCTGGTCCTCGGCGGAACGGAGCTGCCGTTAATCCTGCAGGATGGAATGGTGAAAATATTCCGTTTCTCGATACGACGGCCATTCATGTGAAGGCGGCAGTGGATCTAATGCTGGCCAGCGAAAAATCGGTCCGATGAAACATGCGGTGCTAGGGATCGGTGGTGTGGGCGGCCTTGTCGCTGGTCTGCTCGCAAAATCCGGGCACCAGGTCGACGCCATTGTTCGGCCCCAGGTCTTAGCAGCGCAGCCCGATCATATCCTCATTCACCAGCCCACAGGACGGATTCTGGCTAATGTTCGTATTACGTCCGTCCTTGATCGCAGCGTAGACGTTTTCTGGATCGCGGTAAAAGCGACTCAGCTCGAAACAGCTCTCGAAGGAATTTCGGGTAGCGAGGCCTCGGTTGGCGCAGTGGTGCCTTTACTCAACGGCATCGATCATGTTGGACGTTTACGCGAGTTCTTCGGCCGGCGCGTTGTTCCGCCGACAATTTCCGTCGAATCCGAGCGGGTTGCGCCCGGACATATTATTCAGCGATCGCCCTTTGTGCGCTTCGCGATATCCGACCTCGGCCAATCACAACTCCAAAGCGTGATGGAGAAATTGTCAGCCTTTGGGACCGAGTATCGCTTTATTGCTAATGAAGCGACTTTGATGTGGAGCAAGCTGTGTCTCCTCACACCTTTGGCGCTCACCACCACCGCTGCGGGGCGGACGAGTGGCGAAATCCTTTCGGACCCGCATTGGGAACCACGGCTTCGCTCGAGTACAATTGAAACGTGCGCTGTGGCTGCGGCTGAAGGCGCCGCGATCGATCCCGCCGAAATCGCCCTACTGCATTCATCGCTTCCACCGGGAATGCGCAGTTCCATGCAGAAAGATGTCGCAGCTGGACGTCTACCTGAATTAGATGCGATAGTGGGTCCTATCCTTCACGGAGCAACAAAGAATAGTCTGCCGGTTACTACCTGCCGGTATTTGAACGACGCGATCGCGCAGATGATATGCGGCAGCCAAGGTTGGCCATGATTGGGAGGAACTGCTCCACAAGCGATCAGAGAAGGCCCCTATCTCGCCAACGCGTAACTCTCAGTTGCCAATATCGTATATTACGATATCGTATTATCTAATGAGAACGATTCACCTTAAAATCCTGCCATTTGGAATTTGCTTATTGGCAACGGGGATCCTGGCGGACGCGGTACCCCTGCAACAACAAGCCCAATCCTTTACCATCACCCTGGAGGGCTCCGTGGCCGAGGTTACGCCGCTATTCGGACCGGTCCGGGAACGAGAATGGGCTCCGGACTGGGCGCCGCATTTCATTCATCCCGTTCAAGGCGGCCAAGAAGAAGGAGCCGTCTTCACCACGACCAGCGCAAATGGACAAGAGCGGCTTTGGCTTCTCACCACTTACAATGTCGAGCAAGGTAAAGTGGAATACGTCGTCATCACGCACGGTTTCACTGCCAATCAGATAAAGATTCAAATCACTCCCGATGGCGAGAAGCAGAGCAAAGCAACCATTACTTATCGTCATTCTGCGCTGGCGCCGGAGGGAAATGAGGAAGTCGGAAAGCTAAGTCCTGACTGGGCCGCGCATCAGCGTGTTCATTGGGAATCGGCCGTCAATTCCATTCTTAAGAAGGAACTACGCCATGACTGATGTGGAGCTGACTCGCGCGTTGGAACGTGGCGAAGTCGCAAACCATGACTTTCGCATGCGTCGCATCTGCATGTCGCGTGGGTCTATTTGACCGAATCTTCGTCAACAAACGAAGCCGCCTGCAAAATGCGTGCGACGCTGCGTCGATTCGCATCTTCCCTGGGTCACTTGGAAAAGTATCACGAGACCATTACGCTTTTTTGGGTCCATTTTCTGGCGCGAGAGCGCGCCATGGCCGCTGACAAAAGTCTCGAGCAAATAGTTAAGGCAAATCGACAATTACTCGAAAAAGGCTTCCCACTTACTTATTATTCGCGACAGTTGCTCTTCAGCGATCGCGCACGAGAGTCGTGGGTCGAGCCAGACCTGAAACAATTTCTTAAAGATGTCTTTTGAGCTTCGTTCATCCAAAAAGAAACTATGATTCACGTCGTCAAACCTAAAGAAGCCAAGCACCGAAATTCATTTGGTGTTGCCTTCGATCTCCTGGCCATTGGGCCACAGTCGATGGTCACCAAGATGCATTACCGAAAAGAGAACGTAATCCCGTTTCACTCGCATCCGAACGAGCAGACCGGCTATATTCTCTCGGGTCGCATCTGTGTGCTTACACGCGACTCACGACACGAACTGGGTCCCGACGACACCTACGCCATCCCGGCGAACATCGAGCACAGCATCGAGATCATTGAGGACGCGGAGGAGGTCCAGGTGTTCACGCCGCCACGGGAAGATTTCCGCTGATATCCATTAACGCCTAATTAAGCGCTCCAGCCAAACGCTGACCGTTTAGAAGATTCGCACATGACAACTTCAATACGCAAATTGGCAGCAAGATGCCTCTGAGCTTCGTTCATCCTGTGCACCGGGCGACGCATCGAATTGGCCTTTACCTAGATAAATTAGGTGAACCGGGCTTGACGCAAGGCGAAGCCCACATCTTGGCAATGCTAGCCCATTCCGGGCCTGCGAAAGTGGCCGAACTCCATCGTGGCCTTGCTCATAAGCGATCGACACTGACCAGCATTCTGGATCGGCTGGCGAAGAGGAACTTGATTACGCGTGAAGTCGGAAAAACGGATCGACGCACGTTTATCGTCACGCTGACCGCGAAAGGTCGCAAACTTGCACACCGTATCAGCAGCCATTTGTTGGAGCTTGAGCGGGAAGTCGCGCGAGGTGTTACCGCTGCCGAGATTAAGGGATTCAAAAAGGTGGTAGCTGCCTTAGAGCAGCAAGCCCATTATCGGGCACAGCGTTAACGGAGTTAACTGTCACTGCACCTTTTCGCGTGGCACGGACAAGTGCCTGATGCTTCGGCTCGGGCTTTCGATGAAGCGGGTGAGCTGTTTCTTAGTCAGATGAAAATTGTCAGTTATTACCTACATGTTCGACCGATTGCCAAAAGGTATCAAACGAAGGGCTCGAACCTCCGAGCGCTGGTTGGAATTTGCGAGGCTTCTGCCTGCATTTTGGCCGAGTGTCAAAAAGGTTCCAAATGGTCGGCTTCAAGGGTCCGTCCCAGGAGCAATTGCCTTGGGAGATTTTCCGTTACGGCTATGAAATAGCCATAAATGACAAAAAGGTACCGGACCCCGTAGGCTCCGGGTTTTTGTATTACATTAATTCGGCGGATCGCACTGGTTCGTTAGGCAAAGGCAGGGGTTCGCACTAAATCCGACCAGAATAATTCGCAGAGGGCGCTCGGCCGCCAACTACGATGACGAATCTTCGAGCGATACAGAAGAACTACTACCCGCCGCGTTTTGTCAGATCGGCTTGGTATCTGTTGATTAGGTCGTCCTGGTCTTTGATCTGGCGTTCGAGCGTTTTCTTTTCTTCGGGACCGGAGGCGTTGCGCAGCTCGCGACCGCGGGCATCAACCTGCTCACAATCGATAGCCGCGGACACGCCGAGAGCGGCGGCACTGAAGGTGGGCGGAAAAGCCGGCCGCCTGATCAACACGCTTTGGCGGGAAATCCTGCGTGAGGCGTTTGCAACCTGAACCAGCGGAGCCAGCGGTCGGACTTCGAAGCGCTCGTCCAAGCCTGTGAGGAGTTAGGTGTCGAACACGAAGCTCGGACGGTCACAAAGCCGTTCAGCACGTGAAGATCCGCAGGGCAGCACGACGATGATGATGGGGACCGGACAGGAGCTCCTAAAGCGTTCTCCCGACGAATAACAGAATCGTGCACAGATGGTACTATTATCGTGATAATAATGAACTTGTGGAACTGTCGATTCTCCGTCACAAGAAAAAATGATTAAAACTATTATCTTATCCATGTTTCTCGCAGCTTCCTCACTTTCGCTTGATGCACGGGCTCAGGATACACTTACCCGGGATGCACTTGCCCAGAATGACCGCCAGTATACTGACGGCCCGGTCACCGAGGTGGACTACTTACAAGTTGAGTACGGGCATTTTGCAGAGTACATCGATTGGCTAAATTCGACATGGAAGCCGACCATGGAAGCCATGAAGAAAGCTGGGCTAATCATCGATTACAAGGTCTTCCAGGCCAGTCCAAAATCACCGGATCAGCCCAATATATTTTTATATCTCACTTTTAAAAACATGGCGGCTTATGGTGGGAACATCGGCGATAAAGGCATCGAGCAAGAATATGTGGCCAGGAAGGTAATCGGTAGCACCGAGTTTCAGAACAAGAAAAGAGTGGAACGGAGTGGATACAGAAAAGTTCTGGGCATTGAATTGATTCGTGAAATTATTTTAAAATGAAATTGCAAAAATCGAGGTTTCCCTTCTCGTAAAATCGCTTTTCCTTGAAACGAAAAGCGAGGCTTTGAAATGGCTGATTTCGTTTTCCTAAGTCTGGCGCGTCTGCCACTTTCGCAATCCAGTAATTAGCGCAACGCGCTTTGGCGGTTTTCAGCAGCGTCATCGTTTGCCTCCGGCCGCCATCGGATTGTATTCACTTTTCCTCGCGAGGAATGAATCGACTTCCGATCGCGGAATAAGTAACCGGCCACAATCGGAGATCGGCTTTATGCGCCCAGCGTAGATGAGTCTGTACGCCCAGGTCGAAGATCGACCACATAACGCGGCAAATTCAGCGGGGCTAAGGGCGATTCGCTGCTCTAACGGGATGGGTTCACGCGCAGCACGCGACTGCGTTTTCGCCTGTTCGCCGATATTTGCTTGATCTTCCACCCATACTTATAAATACACCCAAAGGCGGTCAGTCAAATTTGCCAAGCATCTTGGTCACTCACGAACCTGTTGTGGAAATGTAATGATTTCCGCCTGTTTCGACGACACTGGCCCGAAGGTGACACGTTGCGCCTGTGCGATACTGTGTTCGCGTCGCAAGTGACCGTAAGTTTTCATCGCTAACGCTCCTCCGTCCTTGTGTCCTAACCAGCGCGAAATGGTTGGGATGTCCACACCGCTTTCAATGCACTGCGTTGCGAACAAATGCCGCAAGTCATGATGCGTTATTCGGGCTGTTCCTACATTGTTACATGCGCGATCCAGCGACTTCTGGCATTCACGAACCAGGAACACTTTCGCGCCCAATGGCTCATCAGCACGCTCGCTGCGCATTCGTTTGAACAACGCGCGCGCATTGGGAATCAATGGAACACGGCGCAGTTCCCAATTCTTCGTGCCGGTTTCCGCGTCGCCGCGCACAACGATTTCGCCAGCTTCAAAATCGACATCGCGCCATTCGAGCGCGTTCGCCTCGCCCTTGCGCATTCCGGTAACGGCCAAGCCTAGCGCGAAGTCGGCACAGTTGCGCGAATGGCGGCTTTGACCCGCGCGCATCTCCGCCAGCAGTGCGTTGAATTTATCGGTGCTCGGCAGCCCGATCTCTTTCGCGCGAATGGCGGCACGTTTCAGAGCCGCTGCGGGATTGCTGTAAATCACACCAGCTTCGATTGCGACATTTAGAATGTGCCGAAGGAGCGAGACCGTGTTGTTGTAATTCGTAGGCGATGCGGCTTTGGAAAAAGTGCTCGCCCATCTCTTGCAGTCGGCAGGCGTAATCTTGCGGATTTCTGTTTCGTTTAGTCCCGACCAACTCTTCGCGAGTGCCGCTAAGCGTTGCCGCCAGTAATGGCGCGTGCGCGGTTTGATACTCGGATTGTCGTCGAGGTTCTGCAGATGGATCGCAGCTGCGTCGCCGAATGTCATTTTCGCCGAGACTTCGCCGTTTCCGTTGCGCACGCGCTGGCGATGTTCCTTGAGAAATTCGGCGAGTTTCGCTTGGGCTACGCTGAAATGTGATGTCTTGAGCGACTGCCAAACTTCTTTGCCGCTCGCAAAAGCATTCGCCATAAATCCGGGCGCTACTATGCCAGAGTAATCTAATGCTCTACCCGGCGACGTAAGCGACTCCCTCGATACAGTGCGAACAACTGCGACACAAACCGACGAAAATAGACGGTCACATTGTCAACACGCCGTCAACGGCTTCGCGCGTATGAGGCTACGGAAATGACGGAAATGCGTTAGGACTCATCCCGATGGGGCTTCAATGACAACACCTGACTTACTCTATCTGGCGCTTATAGCGATAGGACTCTTTCTTGACTACTTCGTGTTGTGGCCCACGTTCCTTCGGCGGTCGCAAGCTGATCCAGGTCGGGCGCGGTTGTGGCTTTGGTCGGGCTGGATGATCATGTTGTGGATTCTGGTTGCTGCCGGGGTTGCGCTGTGGTTGTTCGAGGCACGAGCTTGGGAGTCACTCAGACTCATGGCCCCTCACGGGTGGCGGCTGTGGGGCGCAATCGGTCTGGTGTTGATGCTCGTAATCACCTACGCCCGAACCGTCGTTAGGATCGCGCGAAGCAAGCGCCCAAAGCGGATCAAAATGGGGAAACCACATGTCGAAAAACTTGCGCCACATACGCGATCCGAACTAGGTTGGTGGGTGGCGGTATCGCTGTCGGCTGGAGTTTGTGAGGAGTTTATTTTTCGCGGATACCTCATCTGGGTATTTCAGCCAGTGTTTGGGTTGTGGGGCGCGGCTGCATTTTCGCTCGTTGTATTTGCCGCAGCACATGCATACCAAGGTGTAAAAGGCGTTCTGGCTACTGGTGTCGTTGGCGGTTTATTTACATTGGTAGTGCTGATTTCCGGCTCGCTCTTGCCGGCTATCGCATTGCATGCACTCACTGACATTGGAACAGGGCTGGTAGCGTGGCTTGCGTTGCGCAAAGTGCAGGGCGCGGGCGACATGATTACTGGACTTAGCGAATCAGCCTAGCAACCAACCAACACAGCGATGAGGCCTAACAATTCATTTTAAGTCGACGCCGCTACGCGGCGCGACTTAACTCAGACGTTAGGCGATCCTCAATACTGCCATGATCACAGATAGCTCCGCGACAACGTTCGGCTGGCCTTGGCTTGGTGCGACTTTGGCTCTCGCGTTGCACGTCATCGATGAAGCGACGCACGACTTCCTCTCTTGGTATAATCCACAGGCCCTGCGCGTTCGGCGATTTCTCGGCGGCTTCGCATTCCCGCCGACATTCACCTTTTGGCCGTGGCTGATCGCCCTGAGCTCTGCCGTCTTCGTCTTGGCGGTACTCACACCACAGGCGTACGCAGGCAATTCATGGTTGCGCGTCCTCGCGATTGTCATGGGAGTCGAGCACGTTGGCAACGGTTTGCTGCATCTCGGAGCCGGGCTCGTGTTGCGACGTGCCGTACCGGGGATTTTGTCTGCTCCTGTCCTGCTGGCGACGGGCGTTTGGCTATTGCACGCCACACTCAGGCCGTGACGAGACGGCGCCTAACCAATCGATGAAGCCAACGGCCCCTTGGCGAAATAACTTCAGTCTGTTTGCCACCACACCCTGCCGTGGCTTATCTCTTTCTCGTTCGGCCGCTCTAAATCGTCCTCGCGAACCATGCAACCGTCTTTATCGTCGCGCCTCCGCTTGCTTTCTCTTGTTGAGTTTCTCCTGGGCGGTTTCATCGTTATCGGGCACAACGTCCTTCATATCCTGCCGAATGAAGTGCCGATTCTATTCGTTTTCGGCTGGATTTCTCTGCGCCTGCGCGACGGCGGCTGGAAAGCCGCTGGATTGACTCGCCCGAACTCTTGGTGGAAAGCAGTGGCCTTAGCAGTGGGCGCTGCCGCGGTCTTGCAACTGGGTAGTGAACTTGTGGTGGGTCCACTCGGCCACTTGATCTGGCCGGCACCCCAACACATATCCCATATTATCGGCTCTGCCGCGCTCGGCTGGAAGCAAGCGCTTACCACTTTGCTCATAATCTGGACGTTCGCCTCGTTCGGCGAAGAGCTATCATACCGTGGCTACCTGCTTACCCGTGCAGCAGACATCTTCGGACGCTCAGCCGCCGCTTACATCGTAGCCATGACCCTGGTGGCTCTGCTGTTCGGCTTCGGTCATTATTATAAAGGTCCAGCTGGCGTGCTCGATAGCACCTACTCTGGCCTTGTGCTTGGCTGCGCATACCTGCTCTCTGGTCGAAATCTTTGGGCACCCATACTGGCGCACGGAATCAGCGACACCTTTGCCTTACTCGTTGTGTTTATGGGTTGGGCGAACTAGGGGTGCCATTTGCTGCGCCTAAGGCCTAACCAATCGCTGCAGCCAACGGCTCCGCTGCGTTATGCGATGGCAACAATACGGCAACACAAGAACTCTTACAATGGTAGAACAATGGCTTAGTAAGCCAAAGTTGGCAAATTTTTCGAGTCGTTTCAGAATCATTCCGCTTTAACTCGCAGTTACGACGCTGCACAACAACAGGGCGTCACTTTCTCGGCGCCGATCACTACGCCAAAAAGAGTTAGGTACGGCGATCGACCTCGATCGATCCGAGCCGAACTGGCATTTATGGCGGTTCGGTGAACCGCCACTACCAATTATTCACTGGGCGCTTGCGGTTCAGTCGTGATTGGGGGTGGCGAATACGGACGGCTGCGGAGAGTCGGTGAGCTGCCGCCGATGTTGCCGTTGCGGCGGTCATACTGGTAAGCGCGCAACGCATGTTGCGTCCGCGATCCCATGATCCCGTCGATCGGGCCGTGATAATAACCGGCGTCCGCGAGTTTGCGCTGCAGTTCGGTCACGCTCGAACTGTTGCCGTAACCGTTGTTGTAACCGTAACCGGAGTTGCCGTAGTAACCGTTACCGTAGTAACCGCTCCCGTAATAGCCGCCGCCGTATCCGTACGGGTAGCCGTAGGGATAATAGCTGTAGGACCACGGCCAGCCCCACCAACCCCAGAACGGGAAGCCGAAGCTGCTGACGAAAAAGACATCGTGATCGTGGTCATGATGATGCCAGTTCCAGTTGTTCCAATGCGCGCCATTCCAATGCTGGCCGTTCCAATTGTTCCAATGCGCACCGTTCCAATGTTGAGCATTCCAATGCCGGCCGTTCCACGCCATCATTCGGTTGCCGCCGACGAACGACCGCGCCATGCCGCCACCGCGCGCTGCCATTCCGGCGAAATGATTACCGCCGCCGCGTTGCGGCCCAGCCATGACGGAGGTAGCGATTAACGTCACGGCAATAAAACAACTCAGGAGAAGCAGGGGTTTGATATTCATAGTGTCTCGGGGTTCCAAAGGTTACACACCGCAAACCTGTCTAGGTTGCGGACGATAACATCTCGCGGCATCTCACGACAACATCTCGTGCGACGAAAAGCCGTTGAAACGGCTGATGTCGATCTTACGATCGCCGTCGTCACCGGGTTGAAGCCCGGTGTTGGGATACGTCGCGCAGCATTAACGAC
>Ga0137389_10001572_pt1 | contig 13397 bp, 17 predicted proteins | sample 15con2h14BmetaG_FD_104645 | JGI IMG/M metagenome (GOLD analysis project Ga0137389, IMG submission 104645) | Vadose zone soil microbial communities from Angelo Coast Range Reserve, California, USA - 15con2h1.4B metaG | ecosystem: Environmental > Terrestrial > Soil > Vadose zone > Saprolite...
GCTCCGAGGGCGGCTGGTCGTTCAATGACCTCGATTGGTAACCCAAATGCGATGGAGGTGAGGTTCGATTGTTGAAGAACACGAGGCTGGTGGTCGCCGCACTGGCTGCGATCGTGCTGGTGCTGGGAGGCCTGATCTATCGCGATGTCTTCGTGGGGACCAAGAACACGAGCAACGCCGTCAACCTCTACACGGTCGCCAGGCGCACGGTGACGGCCAGTGTGACCGGCACCGGCAACCTCGTGCCGGCGCAGCAGGCGAACGTGAGCTTCAAGGTGAGCGGGACGCTGACCGAGATCGACGTCCGGGTGGGCGATCACGTAGCCGCCGGCCAGGTGCTAGCCAGGATCGACCCGACGCCCCAACAGAACGCGTTTTCCAGCGCGCAGGCGAACCTGGCCCTCGCCCAGGCCAACCTGCAATCTGCTGAGACTCCGCTCACTGCCAATCAGATCACCCAGCTCCGTAACAACCTAGCGAACGCGCAGCAGACCTACAACGACACGGTCGCGCAGGTGAACCTGACCAACACCCAGGACGCCAATCAGGTCACCGCCGACGAGAACCAGCTGACAACTGACCAGCAAGCCCTGACGTTCAGTGCCGCCTACCAAGCGGCGAAGCAAACGTTGACCACGGACCAGAGTGCGCTCCAGACCGCCATCAACCAGTTCAATACGGATGGCTGCAAGAGCCAGACCTACCCCTATTCGGGGCCCTGCGTAGCCGACTTCACCGCAGTGTCCACCGATCAAAGCAAGGTCAACGCCGACCAGCTGGCCGTCAATGGATTCACGGCCCAGGTGAATGCTGACCAGACAAGGCTCAACCAGGACACTGCCAAGCAGCAGTCGGACAAGAGCAGCGGCCAGCGCAGCGTCAATCAGGCGGCGGCTTCGGTGACGACCGCTCAGGACAACCTGAACACACAGACGGAGAGCAAACCCAACCAGATCCTGTCCGCGCAGGCGCAGGTAGCAAGCGCGAAGGCCGCGGTCCAGACGGCGCAGCAGAACCTCGCCAACACCACGCTTGTCGCGCCAATGGATGGCATGGTCAACAGCATCAACGGCGTCGTCGGTGAGACGGCCATCACCGGCTCTGGCACTACCGCGCAGGCTCCCGGAACACAAGCCCCGCTGCCCTCGAGCGCGGCCTCAAACGCGTTCATGGTCATAGGCAACGTCAGCGCAATGGAGGTGGTGATCCCGTTCGCCGAATCGGACGCCTCCAAGCTGGCGTTCAACCAGGACACGCAGGTCACCTTCGACGCAGTTCCCAACCTGACGATCAGCGGCCACGTCGTGGCTGTGGCAAGCGCGGCCACCCTCCAGAGCGGGGTCATCAACTACTACGCCACGGTCACCTTGAACCAGACCAACGCCGCTCTTAAGCAAGGTATGACCTCGAACGCGACCGTGATCGTAAGCAAGGCAAGCAACGCAATCGTGGTGCCGAACCTTGCGGTCACCAGGCTCGGGGGCCAGGCCTACGTCAACGCCTACGTCAGCGGCAAGGCGGTCCAGACCGCTGTCCAAACGGGCGTGGTGGGCGACCAGTTCACCGAGGTCACGGGCGGTCTCAATGAGGGCGCCCAGGTCGTCATCCCGACACTCAGGGTGTCGAGCGCCAGCGGGGGCGGCCGCACGGGCGGAGGCGGGGTCCGGATCGGCGCGGGCGGATGATCAGGCTCGAGGCGGTGACCAAGACCTACCGAATGGGCAAGGTCGGAGTGGAGGCCTTGCGCGGCGTCGATCTGCTCGTTGAAGCTGGTGAGTTCGTCGCGATCATGGGCGCGAGTGGATCCGGCAAATCGACCCTCATGAACATCATCGGGTGCCTCGACGTGCCGTCGAGCGGCCGCTATTTCCTCGACGGCACGGATGTCGCCAGGCTCGACGACGACCAGCTCGCAGTCATCCGCAATCGCAAGATCGGCTTCGTCTTTCAGAGCTTCAACCTCATCCCGAGAACGACCGCGCTGCACAACGTCGAGATGCCGCTCATCTATGCGGGCGCGCCGAACCGCCGTCCGCGAGCGCTCGAAGCACTCGAGTCGGTCGGTCTCGGCAACCGCGCCGGACACCAGCCTACCGAGCTTTCCGGCGGCCAGCAGCAGCGCGCCGCCATCGCCCGCGCGCTCGTTACCAACCCGGCGATCCTGCTCGCGGACGAGCCCACCGGCAACCTCGACACCACCTCGAGCGTCGAGATCATGAAGCTGCTCGCTCAGCTCAACCGGGAGCAGGCTCGCACCATCGTGCTGATCACCCACGAGCGGGACATCGCTGCGTTTGCCGGCCGCATCGTCGAGCTGCGCGACGGCCTGATCCTTAGCGACGAGCGGCGCGCGGCATGAACATCTTCGAGGCGCTGCGCGTCGCCATTGCGGGGCTGCTGGCGAATCGTTTGCGCAGCTCGCTCACGATGCTCGGCATCCTCATCGGCGTCGCGGCGGTGATCCTCCTGGTCGCGGTCGGCAACGGTGCGAGCGTCCAGATCAACAACCAGATCCAGGCCCTCGGCGCCAACGTCATCTTCGTCTACCCGTCGAACGCGAAGGGCGCGGGCGGAGTCTCGCAAGGGTTCGGCTCTGGCCAGACGCTGACGATGGCCGACGTCGACGCGATCAACACCCGGCAGCAGGACCCCGATGTGGTGGCCGCGATTCCAATCGCGCAGAGCGGCGGCCAGATCACTTATTCGAACCAGAACTACTTCGCTCCCACCACCGGCACCACCGTCGATTTCCCGCAGGTGCGCGAGTACCAGATCGCCGAAGGCTCATTTTTCACACAGGACGACGTTGCCGCGCAGCACCGCGTCGTCGTCCTCGGCAAGACTGTCGTCGACAACCTCTTCGGCACCACCGATCCAGTCGGCCAGACGATCAGGATCAACCGCCAGAGCTTCCGCGTAATCGGTGTCTTTGCGGCCAAGGGCGGAACGGGATTCGGCTCACAGGACAACGTAGTCGTTGCGCCGATCACCACCGTGTGGGCGTACCTGAGTGGGGGACGCGGCAAAGGCATCTCTCAGATCGTCGCTTCCGCCTCATCGCCCAGCACCGTCACACAGGCCGAAACGCAGATCACGACAATCCTGCTGCAGCGCCACCAGATATCCGATCCATCGCAGGCGGATTTCCAGCTGCAGAGCCAGCAGGACATCCTCAACCAGGCCAACTCGATCGCGACCGCGCTGACCCTCGTGCTCGGCGCTATCGCCGGCATCTCCCTGGTCGTCGGCGGGATCGGAATCATGAACATCATGCTGGTCACGGTCACGGAGCGGACGCGCGAGATCGGAATCCGCAAGGCGATCGGGGCGCGGTGGCGCGATGTGCTCACGCAGTTCTTGATCGAGGCCATGTTCCTCAGCGGACTCGGGGGCGCGCTCGGTATCGCCCTTGGAGCCGCTTTGGCCGTGGAGGCGCCGCATATACCCGCGATCGCAAGCTCCAGCTTTCCACCGCCCGTCGTCTCGGTCCCCTCAGTGCTGCTTGCCTTTGGGGTATCGGTTGGCATCGGGTTGTTCTTCGGCATCTACCCGGCCAATCGCGCGGCGCGCCTGCACCCGATTGAAGCGCTCAGACACGAATAAAGGAGCAAAGTTCGATGAAGACGTATGTGGTCGCCTTGGTCGTCGTGGTCGGTGTGCTGGGTGGTTTCTACGGTGGCTATAAGGTCGGCCAGAACAATGTGACCGCCAGCGCGTCGACGAACAATGCGCGTGCCAGCACTAATACCGGCTCAAACTCGTTTGGAGGCGGACGTGGGGCAACGGGCGGGGTTTGCCCATCGCCGGGAGCCACTACCGCGGCAGGTACCCAGGGCCTGGCTCGCGGCACAGTGACCAATCTCAGCGGAACCTCGATGACAGTCACCAACACCAACTGTGATGTCAAGGTGACGTTTGGCCCGACAGTCGCGATCTCGAAGCAAGCTCTCGGCTCCACCTCGGACCTGCAGGACAATCAGACCGTGACGATCACCGGTACTCGTCAGGCTGACGGGTCGATCCTCGCGCAGACGATCCAGATTGGCCCGGCAGGCGGCGGGATTCGGACCGGTCCGGCTAGTGGCGCCACGGGCTCTGGCACAAGCGGCGGCGGGTAGCCGCCGGGCCGTGTCCGCTCGCCTGGTATGGGCGCTGGTGGCTTTGGTCCTCGGCCTGGCCGGGTGGTTGATGCTCATCGAGGGCGTGCTCGGGATATCCGGTTATGTTGTGGTCGGGGTAGGTGTCGGGATCGGCTGCGCGGTGGCCGGCAGCCTTGCGCACGACGCCCTGGCCGGGCCGCGCGAACGTCTGTGATCGCCCGCGTTTCTTAACAGGCAGGGTTGCCGGCCGGGTTGCTGCGGTTTATGGTCGAACTCAGGTGTGTTCGGCTCGGGGGAGGGGAGCCAAATCGAGGGAGGGCCCGCCAAAGGTCTGTCTTTTCTTGGCTACGCGGCTCCCAGAGGCTTTTCGTACCAACCGACGTCCCAGTAGCGGTCGAACTTGCGTCCCTGCTCGGTGAAATGTGCAACCCGCTTGAACCCGAACCGCTCGTGCAAGGCGATCGAAGCCTGATTGGGCAGCGCGATCCCCGCATAAGCCCGATGCACGTCCTCTCCCTGGAGTAACTTGAACAGCTCGTCGTAGAGGCGTGTTCCGACGCCCCCGCCAACCGCGTCGGGAGCGACGTAGATGCTGGTTTCGATCGACGTCTCATAGGCTGGCTTTGGCCGCCATCGACTGCTGGCCGCATAGCCGATGACGGAGCCATCAGAAACTGCAACCACGACTCGATGTCGGCCCGTGTTGCCGTAGTGCGTAAACCACTCCTGTCGCGCATCGAGCGTCATCGGCTCGGTGTCGAAGGTGAAGTGCGTCTCGACGACATAACGGTTGTATATGTCGTTGAGCCGGCTGAGGTCTTCCTCGCCGGCGGCTCGTACGGTGATTTTGCCGTTGCTCATCTGAACCCGCAGTCCGTACTATTCACGCCCCAAGTCTATTCAGGCCGCCTACGGCGCGAGAATTGGCGGGTGGACCGAATACGGCTCGAGGGTATGTCGTTCGATGGACGGCATGGGGTTCGCCCAGCCGAGCGCGAGCATCCGCAGGAGTTCAAGGTGGACATCGAGGTGGAAGCCGACCTCTCAGAACCCGGACGGACCGACCGGCTCGTGGACACCGTCGATTACACGCAGGTTCGCGCTATCGCCAAAGAAGTAATCGAAGGCGAGTCGGTGAAGCTGCTCGAGACGCTCACGACGCGGATCGCAGATCGCGTTTTGGCCCTGCCAAGAGTCAAGGGTGTGACTGTGCGCGTGGCCAAACGTCCGGCGAGCATGGCGCCGATCGAGGCGGCTGCGGTACACATTAGTAGGACGCGCGCATGACCATTGCTTATTTCGACTGCTTTTCCGGCATCTCGGGTGACATGACGCTCGGGGCGCTGGTGGACGCCGGCGCCGATCGCGCCATCCTCGACGCGACGGTTGAGGCCATCCGCCTCGGCGATGAAGTCCGCATCGAAGTGCGGCACGAACAGCGCGGCCACGCCGGCGGAACGCGCGTCATCGTTCAAACGCACCATCGCCTCGAACGAACGTTGCCCGTACTCCGAGGTGTAATTGAGGACGCCGAAATACCCGATGAAGTCAGACGCCCAGCCCTTGGCGCGCTCGAACGTCTTGGTCGAGCCGAGGCGAGGCTCCATGGTCTCCCGGAGACAAAGGTCCACCTCCACGAACTTGGCGGCGCCGATACCCTGGTCGATCTGGTCGGTGCCTTTTGGCTGCTCCACAATCTGAGCGTTCAGCAGGTGTTCGCGTCTGTCCTTCCAGCGCCGATCGGGCGATCCGGCCAGATGCCACTACCAGCTCCCGCGAGCGTCCGCGTACTGGAAGGAACCGGCGCGACCTTCCAGGGCACCGACGAGACCCGCGAGCTCGTCACCCCGACTGGTGCCGCAATCCTGGCTGAGGCGGCCAAATTCACCCGCCCGGCGATGTCATTGCAATCGATTGGCTATGGGATCGGCGCGCGCGAAGTTCCGGGTAACGCGTTGGCCGTGTGGATCGGCGAGGAGATCGGCAGCCAGACAGGAGTGACGCTAATCGAGACCAACATCGACGATATGGCACCGAATGTCATCGCCGCATTGTGCGAAGACTTAATGTCGGCTGGCGCCCTGGATGTGAGCGTCGTGCCTGCGGTGATGAAGAAGGGCCGCCCTGGTCACGTGCTCGCGATCATGGCAACACCCGATACCGTGGCCCTGCTCACCGACCACGTCCTTCGCCATAGCACGACCTTCGGAGTGCGGATCACAAAGGCGGATCGTGTGATTGCGCAGCGAAGGACGATCGAGGTCCGGACTGCATTCGGCGTTGCGCGCGCGAAGGTCAAGGAGATTGGGGGCGAGCCTGTAGACGTTGCGCCGGAGTATGAAGACTGTCGCCGCCTGGCTAAGGAGTCAGGCCGTGACCTGCGTGCCGTGATGCGCGCGGTGAGTGAAGCCGCCAGGATCGAATTGGGGCTGGAGTAGGCACCAATCGCTCGACCAGGGTTCTCGCCAGGGCAACGGCTCTGGGGCACCCGCGACAATAAGCCGAGTGGCCGCACGAGTGCTCGACGGGAGGGCGGTGGCGAGGCAGATCCTCGATGACATTGCCACCAAGGTGGGCGCCCGAGTGGCGTCGGGCAAACCTCGACCCAAGTTGGCGACGGTAATCGTCGGCGACAACCCGGCCTCTGCGCTCTACGTCCGGAGCAAGCAGAAGGACGCTAGACAGGTCGGCATCGATTCGGAGGACCACCGACTGCCGACCGAGACGTCGACCGAGCAGCTCGTTGAGCTGATCGGCACCCTGAATCGGGACGAATCAGTCAGCGGCATTCTGGTGCAGCAGCCCCTCCCTGCGCACATTGACCTGTTCCAGGTCGTCATCACCGTGGACCCGATCAAGGATGTCGACGGCTTTCATCCTTTCAATGCGGGTCTGGTTGCGCAAGGTCTGCCAGGCGGAGTGCAACCATGCACGCCGAGCGGAATCGTCGAGCTGCTCGAGCGGGCGGGCGTCCGAATCGAAGGCGCGAATGCGGTGGTGGTTGGCAGGAGCAATATCGTCGGCAAGCCAACGGCATTGATGCTGCTCAAACGCAATGCCACCGTGACCATTTGTCACACCCGGACCAAGAATCTCGCCGGGTATACGAAACAGGCGGACATCCTCGTCGCAGCCGCCGGCAAGCCCAACCTCATCTCCAAGGACATGGTCAAGCCGGGCGCGGCGGTCGTCGACGTCAGTGCGAACCGCATCAACGGGGGGCAGGTCGGCGACCTGGGTCCAGGCGTCGAAGATGTCGCCGGGTGGTTGACGCCCAATCCTGGCGGAGTGGGGCCGATGACTCGAGCGATGCTGGCAAGAAACACGTTCGAGGCAGAGGCTCGCCGCCGCCCGTAGTCGCCGGTGCGACTCCGTCAGGTTCTTAACAGGCAGGGTTGGCGCTCTCTCAAGCTCGTGGTTGAATTCGACCGCTAGGCAGGTTGGGCTCTGGGGGAGGGGAGGGCCCCCGGGGCGAGAATCGGGGGATTTCGGCGGCCCGCGAGAAAATTAGCGCGTGACCTACACCGAGGCGCTCGCCTACATCTCTCGGCTGGGTCGCTTCGGAATGAAACTCGGCACCGAGCGCACGCGGGCGATCCTCGCCCGCATCGGAAACCCCGAGCGGGGGCTCACAGGCGCCCTGATTGCCGGCACTAACGGCAAGGGCTCAACCGCCGCGTGCCTCGCCTCGATCCTCCAGGCCGCCGGCTATACGGTGGGGTTCATGCCCAAGCCACACCTCGTCTCGTACACGGAACGCATCCAGGTCAATGGGGTTCCGATCAGCGAAGGTGACTTTGTGCGAGCTCTCGAAGACCTGATGCCGACATTGGACGCCATTGCGGATGAGATGGGCCAGGCCACCGAGTTCGAAATGCTCACAGCAATGGCGCTGGCCTACCTCGCACCGCGGGTTGACCGCCTGGTTTGCGAAGTCGGCCTCGGTGGCCGGCTCGATGCCACCAACGCACTCGACCTCGGGGTCGCGGTCATTACCAACGTCGACCTGGACCATCAGAAGTATCTAGGCAGCACGATCGAGCAGATTGCCAACGAGAAGGCAGCGATCATCAAGCAGGGCAATCACGTGGTTACAGGTTGCGAGGGCGCAGCGCTGGCGATCGTCGAAGAGCACGGACGAAAGGCCGGAGCGGTGGTGTGGCGACTGGGCAAAGAGATTCAGGTGGAATCGTCATCCAGGGGTTGGGACGGTCATATCGTCTCGGTCGCGGGTCCAGGCTTCGAGCACACCCGATTGATGGTCCCGCTCGCCGGAGACTATCAACCTGCGAACGCAGCTCTGGCGGTCGCCGCGGCACACGCGCTCGACGATGTCACCGATGACGCCATACGCGCGGGACTGGCCACGACAAGGTGGCCTGGCCGGTTGCAGCTGATCGCGACGAGGCCTCGCGTGGTGCTCGATGGAGGACACAACCCCGCCGCGATGACGAAATCGGGGGCATCGCTGCGCCGCCTGATCGGATCCGAGCGACTCATCACGGTGTTTGCGATGCTCAGCGAGAGAGATCCCGCGGAGCTCTTGGCGGCTCTGCGCACGCTGCGGCCCGATGGTGCTGTTTTCACCGAACCGGACAGCGCAGGCGGCCACGCGGTTTCGGCTGACAAGCTGGCGGCCATGTTCGGAGACGAAGCAGAGGCAGTCCTGCCTCCGCGGGCCGCGCTGGCCCGGGCCAGGGAGCTTGCAGGCCCCGATGGCAATGTGCTCGTGTGCGGCTCGCTGTACCTGGTGGGCGAGATCCTCGCCCTCGGCGCGTAGCCGGCCGAACCGTTGTCAATTGGCGGTGAAGGGACGAACATGCAGGCGTGAACAACCAGAGGTTCTACCGGAGCAACAACCGGGTCCTCGGCGGTGTGTGCGCAGGCCTCGCTGAGGGGCTGGGTGTCGATCCGCTGTGGGTGCGCATTGTTTTCCTGCTCCTGGTCTTTCTGCAGGGCGCCGGACTCTTCGTGTATGTCGTCCTCTGGTTGGTGATGCCGGAGCGGTTGGAAGGCGGGGGCCAACGGAATGGTTTCGACGCAATGACATCTGATCTCCGGCGTATCTGGGGTGCGTTCCAGCACCAGGTGGGAAGCACCACTCGACCTGCTGCTTCCACCGCTGGCGCGCCGCCGTCAGCGCCTGCGCCGAACCCTGATCCGGCATCGCCCGCAACGCCGGCATCAGCGCCGGCGACGCCTGGACCTCAGTCACACGGCATGTGGCAGAACCAGAACGTGGTGATTGGAGTAGTCCTCGTCGTCATCGGCCTTGGCCTGCTGGCGAGCAACATCGGGATCATCAACTGGTCGGTGGTATGGCCGGCCGCGCTGATCACCTTCGGCATCGTGATCCTGATTCGCAACTTCGAAAAGCGACCCTGAGCCTCGGCGACTAAATGGCCATCAGCGATGACTCACGAGCTGTTGAAAATCGATCCTCCATTCACGGCGGGGCCCGCGAGCGAAGCTAAAGCAGAGATAGGCACAGCCGACAATCATCGGCAGTAGCAGGATCGCACCGAGCAGCGCCCATAACATTCCCGCTGTCACGGCGATGCCCGCCACCAGAACGGCTGCCACCACCAGGCCGGAACCACCAAGCACCAACTCCGCGGCGTTATGAACCTTCTCGTCGGTTGGAACAGCGGCCTGCGACACCCGAAGCGCCGATCCGGGACGGCCCAATGTCGCGACCAGGCCGTACAGGAGAAGGCTCACTCCGGCCAGTCCGGCCAGGAGGGTGACCACCTCGTAGATGAGACCTTCACGCGTGTCGGCGACGTGGGTGGCGGCGACAAAGGCGGCTGCGATGAGCACCACGCCCGCGCCAAGAGCTAGCCGGCGCACTCCTACTTGGAGGCGGCGAGGAGGTTTGTCCGGAGCCGGCGCATGCCCCTGAGCCAGCGGTCGTAGTCCTGCGCTTTGCGGCTGAAGTACACGGCAACCTCGGGATGGGGAAGGATCAGAAATGTCTCGTCCCTGATCCCCTCAACGACGACCTCAGCAACCTGCTCGGGTTCGAGGGCTCCAGCGGTCAGAAAGTCAAGTCCGAGCCGGCGCTCAGCAGCCAGCATGTCCGTCTTCACGCCCTGCGGGCACAGGCAGGACACCCGGATGCCGTCGTCGCCATGGGCGATCGCAAGCCACTCGAAGAACGAAAGCGCCGCCGCCTTGGTCACGCCGTAAGGAGCGGCGAAGACGTGATTCAGCAGCCCCGCCGCAGATACCGTTCCCAACATATAGCCACCTTTGCGATCGAGCATTCCAGGCAAGACATGCCGCGCGACGAACACGTGCGACATCAGGTTCACGTCCCAGATGCGCTGCCAATCGGATGTGGTTGCTTCTGGCCCTCCATCGATGGCGATGCCGGCGTTGGAGCAGAAGATGTCGATGCGGCCCTTGGCGGTCTGCGTTTTGGTGACCAGGTCCGCGACTTCTTCCTCGCGAGATACGTCGCACCTGATGGCCATGCCACCAATCTCGCGCGCCACTGCCGACGCGCCGTCCGCATCGATGTCGGCGACGACCACAGTATCCGCGCCCGCACTCGCGAATCTCCGCGCGAGGGCTCGGCCGATGCCTCGGGCGGCGCCTGTGACCACGACGACGCGATCAGCTACTTCCACGTGACTGACTTGTGAGCCCGAACTACAGCGACCATTGCCACTCGCGAGTCTATCCCTCGAGGCGCCAGCGATGGTCGGACGGTCATGGCCGGGTGGAGTGGCCAAAAATATTTTGTGAAATTGGGACAAACGAGTAGTTTCCGAGACAAGCGATAGCGCATAGAATCACTCCCCATGGTCGGTGGGGGACTCGACTACAGCGCGCCCTTTCAGCGCGCCATCGAGCTGATTGGGAAGCGCTGGACCGGGGCGGTCGTCAAAGCCTTGCTCCCGGGGCCTGCGCGCTTCAACCAACTGCTCGCCGGCATACCTGGCATCAGTGATCGAGTTCTCACCGAAAGGTTGCGCGAGCTGGAGACTGAAGGCATCGTGGAGCGGCTCGTGGACCCGGGGCCGCCGGTGCGCGTGAGCTATCGACTCACTTCGCGCGGCCGCGCGCTTCAGCCTGTGCTGGCCGCCGTTGCCGAGTGGGCAGAGGGCTGGCTCGCGACCGCCGCGGCCGCCGTCGGCTGAAGGGGCATACCTCTCGCGGGCCCTCCCTTCCCGTTGGGCCCCTCCCCCAGCCCGACTCAACGAACGCTTCGACTTTATTGAGTTCAATGCAGATGCACAACCCTGCTTGTTAAGAGGCATTTGACGACGCTAGACCCGCTTCCCAGCCGCCCGCACTCCGGCTGATAGGCTTTACCCAATGCCGATTGGCGACTTCCTGCGGCGTCGGCCGGACGCTTTGACCTGCCAAGCATGTGGCTCACCGTTACCACCAGGTGCGATCTTCTGTCCGGCATGTGGAGTCAGGGTTGACGACCCCCAGGCCGAGCCGCTGCACATCGTCGACCGCACGACCGGGCTGTTCAACGACCGCTTCGTGCGTCCCGTGCTCGAGGACGAGCTCGCCCGCGCACACCGCTACCAGCGCAACCTCGGAGTCCTCCTGATCGAGGCTAACGGCGCCGGCACCGCCGACGAGGCGCTGAAGTCGATGGCCGCCGCGCTCGCGGGCACCGTGCGCGACGTCGACACCCCGGGGGTCCTCGGCCGCACGCCGCCGCAGTTGCTGGCCATCCTGCCCGACACCGACGTCGCCGGCACCGCGCACGCAGCCAACAGGGTCCTATCCGCCGTCAACGAAGCCTTGAAGGCGACTGGGGGTCACGCCGCCGTCGGGTTGGTGTGCATCCGTCCCGGGCAGCGCGTACGTGCGGGCGCCGTCATCGAAAGCGCAAGCCGCTCACTCCGATCCGGCCGGCCCGAGTTGATGGGCAAGCCCGCCTGACGCTAGAGATCTATCTCGCCCGACACGGCGAGACGGAGTGGAGCCGCAACGGCCGGCACACAAGTCGCACGGACCTCCCGCTGCTGCCGGAGGGCGAAGCCGAGGCAAGGGCGCTCCGCACGCGGCTGAGCGGTTTGACCTTTGATGCCGTCTACTCCAGCCCTCTCCAGCGTGCCTCGCGCACCGCCGAGATCGCCGGCTTCCCGAATCCGCAGATCACGCCGTTTCTTCGCGAGTTCGATTACGGCGAGTACGAGGGGGTCACGACCAAGGACATTCACGAAAAGCGTCCCGACTGGGAGGTCTTCAAGGATGGCTGCCCGGGCGGCGAAACCCCTGCCCAGGTCTACGCCCGCGCCCTCGAGTTCATCCGCCTGTTTGAGATCGTCAACGGTCGCGCGATCGCGTTCGCGCACGGCCACATCTTGCGCGCGGTGGCGGTGGCCTGGTTGCGGCTCGACATCACCGCCGCCGCGGGCTTTCAGCTCGACGTCGCCACATTGAGCAGGCTGCGAGAGGATCCCGACCACGGCCGCCTCCTCGCAATGTGGAACGCGCCCTAGCGGCGACACCTCAACGCTTGCGGCGCAGGCTCCAGGTCCGGCTGCGCACCCCAGGCAGCCCGGCGAACACCAGAAAGGCGGACGTCTCGACGTCGGCCCGATATGTATGGCGCTCGCCGGGGTTGATGAGGAGCATCTCGCCGGCCACGACAGCGCCGTCGTGCGAGCCGTCATCGAACTCGAGGCGGCCCTCGGTGACGATCAGCGCCACCGGGATTGCGTTGCGGTGCTCGGGCACTTTCTGGCCTGGTTCCAGCCGGAGTCCAACCACGCGCATCGATCCGCAGTCCGCGATCTGTTCGAAACCAAAGGCGCGATGCAATCCGCTCGGGCCCGGCGATGACACGCTCGATATCATGCGTCCCGCCGCAAGGCGTCAACATCGAGGCATGGAGATCGTTCACGCCACCGGTGTGCAGGGCGCACGCAATGCCCGCGGCGTGGTCGTCGTAATCGACGTCCTTCGGTCCTTCTCCGTGAGCGCATATGCGCTCGCCGGCGGGGCGCGAGAGTGCCTCCTCGTCTCCTCGGTCGATGCCGCGCTCAAGCTCGCTGATCGCATCCCTGGCGCGTTCGTCTGCGCCGAGGAGAATGCGCTGCCGGTTCCGGGGATCGCCATCAGCAACTCACCCACCCAGATCAAGGCTGCGGATATCCAGGGCAGGACGCTCATTCAGCGGTCCAGCGCCGGCACGCCGGTCATGGGAGCTGTCAAGTCGAAAGACGGCATGTTCGCGGGGAGTCTGGTCGTCGCGAAAGCGACAGCGCAAGCCTGCTTGTTAAGGCGTCCGAGCACGGTCACACTGGTCGCGTCGGCAGACTTTCC
>Ga0137389_10001575_pt1 | contig 13390 bp, 7 predicted proteins | sample 15con2h14BmetaG_FD_104645 | JGI IMG/M metagenome (GOLD analysis project Ga0137389, IMG submission 104645) | Vadose zone soil microbial communities from Angelo Coast Range Reserve, California, USA - 15con2h1.4B metaG | ecosystem: Environmental > Terrestrial > Soil > Vadose zone > Saprolite...
ACGCTCGCTTGGTCGGAGCCCCTAACTGCGCTCCTTCGCTCCGCTCAGTCGCGGGTCTCCTCCTCGCGCTCGCTTTGCAAAGCCGCCTACGAGGACACCCCGCCTCTCCGGTACCGATCCGTTAACAGCACCAGCAGACAATCGTTCTGCGCAACACTGATTTCGGTTGACTCGAAACGCTTTCGCGCCACGGGCTCGGCACACATTACGTGAGTGATGCTCGCTGCGGTTCGGTCGGCTGCGCTCGTCGGCATTGATGCGTACGACGTCATCGTCGAGGTCGACGCCGCACAAGGCCTGCCGCAGTGGACGATTGTCGGCTTGGCGGCGAGCGCAGTCAAGGAAAGTCGCGAGCGGGTCGGTGCCGCGCTCGTGAATTCGGGGTTCAAGGTTCCACCCCGACGCATCACCGTGAACCTCGCCCCCGCGGACATCCGCAAAGAAGGAACCGCTTTCGATCTCCCGATCGCAATCGGCATTCTCGTCGCGACCGGGCAGCTCGACGCGAGCCGCATCGCCGGGCGACTGTTCGTGGGCGAGCTTGGGCTCGATGGCGTTTTGCGCACGATGCGCGGCGCGCTTTCGATCGCGCGCCATGCCTTACGTGCTGGAGTCGCGACGCTCGTACTGCCCGCACCCAATGTGGCGGAAGCTGCCCGCGTCAGTGCCCTCGAGCTTTCGGCGCCGCATACACTCAGCGAGCTCCTGGCTGAGTTGCGCAAGGGAGTGCTCACGCCGGCCCGTGACGTAGTCACCTTATCGACACCGAGCGCCGATCCGACCGACTTCGCCGATGTTGTCGGCCAGCAGGGAGCCAAGCGGGCGCTTGAGGTCGCGGCCGCGGGAGGACACAACGTCTTGCTAGTCGGTCCTCCCGGCGCGGGGAAAACCATGTTAGCGCGCAGGATGCCCACGATCCTGCCCGCATTGACCGAGGAGGAAGCACTCGAGGTAATTGCGATTCATTCGGTTGCCGGCGTTCTCGCGCGCAGCAACGTCAGCGAAGGAGCACGCCCCTTTCGGGCGCCGCATCATTCGATCTCGAGCGCGGGACTCATCGGCGGAGGCTCGCAACCCCGTCCCGGCGAGGTGAGCCTCGCCCACCACGGTGTGCTGTTCCTTGACGAGATGCTCGAGTTCCCGCGCCATGTGCTCGACGGGTTGAGACAACCAATGGAAGACGCGAAAGTCGTAATCGCTCGAGCAGCACAGGCAGTTACTTATCCGGCGCGATTTACTCTCATTGGCGCCTCGAATCCATGCCCATGTGGCAAAGCGGCGGATCCGAGCGGAACGTGTAGCTGCAGCGCAACCGACGTCGAGCGCTACAACGCGCGAATCTCGGGACCACTGGCCGACAGAATCGACATGCACGTCACGGTCGGAGCAGTCGCCCTCCGCGATCTGAGCAAGTCGACGAACGCCGATTCCTCGGCGTCAATTCGCTTGCGAGTCGAGCGAGCCCGCGCTACGCAACGAACGCGATACGCGAGGAAGCGAGGAATCTCGTGCAACGCGTTCGCCGTAGGTCGTTGGCTCGACGCAAGCACGCCCGTGCACGTGGATGCGAGAACGCTCCTCCAAACCGCAGCCGAGCGCCTTGGTCTCTCCGCGCGCGGCTATCATCGCGTCCTCAAGGTTGCGCGCACGATCGCCGACCTCGAAGATGTGAGCGAGATCGCACCAGCTCACATCGCCGAAGCACTCCGCTATCGCCCGCGTTCCGACCCCGCACCCATTCTAGTTGGTGCCGGAGAAAGGGCTACTGAATAGCTGCAGCGTCCGCGACACCGAAGGCGCCGCACAAACGATTTCAGCGGGAGAGGCAGGGTGTCCTCATAGGCGCTTTGCAAAGCGAGCGCGAGGAGGAGACCCGCGACCGAGCAGAGCGAGGGAGCGCAGTTAGGTGGCTTCGGGTGCCCGCTTGCGGGCAGGGCAGCGAGCGTAGCGCCGAAGAGGAGACCCTGCCTCGACCCGAGCCGCGGTGCAAAGGCCACGCAAGGAAGAAAAGCGGAGATGCAGAAAGGCGGAGCGTCCTTGCGGACGCTCCGCCTTTTAGTCTCCGAACCGGACCCCCTTTCGGAGGCCCGGCCGGAGAAGGTGCTACTCCTGCGGTGGTATTACGATCTTGTCGCTGCCGATCGTCACGATACGGAAGTCATCGCGACGGTTCTGCTGCCAGCAGGCTTCGTTGTGCTCGGTGCAAACCGGGCGCTCCTCGCCATAGCTCACGAGGTCGAAGCGATCTGCCGCAATGCCGTGGTCAACGAGGTACCGCTTGGCGCTTGCCGCACGGCGCTGGCCGAGGGCCAGGTTGTACTCGTCGGAGCCACGCTCGTCAGCGTTACCCTCGATACGAATTCTCATTCCCGGGTTAGCCTGCAGCCAAGGAATCTTGACATCGAGTGTTGCAGCTGCATCCGGTCTGATCGTCGACTTGTCGAAGTCGAAGTAGATCGGGCCAGTGATCTTGGTCGTATCTGTGAATGCAGGTGGAGGTGGTACGCAAGCCGGATCCGTCGCCAGGATGTTCGAGTTGTACTGGCATGTAGGCGGCGGTGGCGGCGGTGGTGGCGGTGGTGGCGGCGCAACGCAGTTCGGGCTCGAAGCAGGAATGCTTTCGAGTCCGGCGTACGTGCACATAACCTCCGGACGCGCGCCACCAAACAGCAAGCTCAAGCCGCCACGAACGTGGAAGTTGAGATTTGCGCTTGGGCTGTGATTCGGCATGTAGTCAACCACACCGTCGACACGAAGCGCGGTGCGATTAGCGATGCCGAGACGAATGCCCGCGAGGCCACTCGCGCCAAAGTTGTAGCTGTAGCTGTCAGGCGCCGAGCCACCCTTGAACTTGTAGCTGGTCCGAGTTCCGCCGGCGCCGATGATGAACTGGCTCTGGCGGCCTCCGATAAAGTTGCCGATCGGGAAGTTGTAGTTCACGCGCGCGGCGAACGCATGCGCGTTGACGTCCGTCGGCGCGCCCGCGACGGCCGGTGCGCGGTTCGTTTGCGGAGAGTAGTAGCCATCTCCTTCAATTTCCCAGGCCGGATCGCTGAGGAAGACGCCGAGGCGTCCGCCATAGCCGATCCCATTCTTGGGAATCGCGCTAGCTATGCCGGCGTTGTCGTCGAAGTGGGTCCACTGAACGAAGCCGCCGGCTTCGACGGTTCCCGGAAGGGGCGCGACGAGCTCATCCCACCACACGTACGGGGCCCACATGACGGGATTGCCCGTTGCGCCACCGCCGAAAAGATCTTTGATATCCGGCGAGAGCTGCAGACCAGCCTGCGCGCCGAACTCGGTCTTCCCGCCATCTGACGGCAGGTAGTTAACGAGTCCGTCAACGCGGAGCGCGACGCCGCCAAAGCCGAGATTAAATCCGACCAGTCCGTTGGCGCCGAACTGATAAGCTCCGCGGCCAGCGTCGGTACCTCCGCGCAGGTTCTCGAGAGCTCCGCCAGCTCCAACGTGGATCGATGGCAGATTCCCGAGCGGGAAGCTGTACACGAGACGGGCCGTGAATGCGCTAGCTTTTACGTCGCCGCCAATTGCGTTCGAGCTCGAACCCAGGAAGCGCGTGGTACTCGTGGATTTCGCTGGCGTATACCAACCGTCAGCCTCGAGATTCCAGTTCGGCGCGATGAAGGCGCCCACGCGTCCACCATAGCCCCAGGAACTTCCGAAACTGGTGTCCAGGTTCCACTTGCTATCGAAGTGCGTCCACGTGCCGAACCCGCCTACCAGCAACGTACCGGGCGACTGTGCTGCCGCCGTTCCGCCGAGGAGTAAGGCCGTCATCGCGCAGACGGTCCAACTTCTTCTCAACATGATTGGTTCCTCTCAAAGGGTGGAGATGCTTTGCAGCGGTTACCGCGGTTGCACGTTGTGTCGTGAGGCAGGATGCATGCCCAGTGAGCGCACAAGCACTCTCCAGACCGACCCCCTCACAACCGGAGAAACTAGCAAATCTTTTCGGAGGCGCTAGTGATGAACGCCCTTAAAAAACAACGCGACAAACATTCGTCACGCTCCGCCGATTTGCGGCTGCGGTAGCCGTTCTCGTCGTGGGCAATCGGCTTGCAAGTGCCACGCCAGCCAACACCCCCAGCGAGAAAAGACCGACTTTAAAACGAAATACGGGAATTCTAACCGGAAATTCGGCCTTTTTGCGGGGTCATGAACCTCGCGCAGACATTAGCGTAAGTGACCGCAGGCCATGCCCCTGCCTCAAGCATGCCCTTGTCAATGATGGCGCGTTGCCGGCCTTCGCTAAGACACAACTCGGCGCCACCATGACCCGCGCCGGCGCGCCAGAACTTTTTCGCTTGCCTCTTTCCACGCCTCCTTCATCGCCAATCCGTCCGCGAAACGATCTTCGGGCTTCGCCGCAAACGCGGTACGGAACCAGTTTCCGAGCACGGTCGGAAATGGTGCAAGGTCCGCCTTTTCGGACAGCTGCCGCGCCAATATGCTCTGCGCATCACCATCGCCGAACGGCGCATCGCCGGTCATCGTGAAGTACACGATGGCGGCCATCGCGAAATAATCCGCCGCCGGCCCTTGCGGCTCTCCGAGGAGCTGCTCCGGAGCCGCGAACGCGGGCGTGCCCGTGGTGCCCGCAACGTCCTCACCGGTGACGTTCGCGATGCCGAAGTCAGTGATGCGCCAGCGCTGATAGCGATCGATGAGAATGTTCTCGGGTTTCAGATCCCGGTGCAGAATGCCGTTCGCGTGCGCCACGATGAGACCATCAAGAACCTGTTCGACCTGCGTTGCGATCTCGGCGGTCTGACGCGGACCGGATCGCGCCACGAGACTGGCAACGCTTCCCTCTTCGGCCAGCTCCATCGTGTACCAGGACAGATCTCCGCTCGAGTCCCAATCGTAGATCGGAACGATCGCCGGATGCGCAAGCTGCGCCGCCAGCTTTGCTTCGCGCCAGAAAGCCCTCACGGCCCGGTCGTCGCGCGCGATTGCCGGGTGCAGCGCCTTCAGCGCGACCTCCCGCTCGAGCGAGAGATCGCGCGCGCGCCAAACCGTTCCAAACGCGCCACTCCCCAGCTTTGACAGAATCTCGTAGTCGTCACCCACCGCCCAGCGGACGCGCGCTTCGGCCGACTCGTTGGTGGTGCGATCCGGCTCCCCGCGAACCATTACTACCGTCCGCGCGGGATCGCCCCGATCCACCGCTCTCAGAAGAACCGCGAGTGACGGAAAACGATCAGCCGGATTTACCGACAACGCGCGATCGAGCGCGACCGCCATCGACTCGGGAGTCTCGGGCCGCACCAGCTTGATTGGCGGAGCGCCGCGGGTTGGCGGCGCTTCACCAGTGAGGGCTGTGAAGCACATCGCGGCGAGCTGCCACTGGTCGCTCACGGGAGTGGGAACCCACTCATTCGATTCCCACTCGGGCGGCATGGGGAGCAGCTCTTCCCGCATTGGTCGCGACGCCTCAAGCGAGCGTATCTCCAGAGGCCCGTTGCCAGGCCTCACACCTGGAGGAATTGCCGCGCGCGGAACCGCCCACTGCCACTCCAGCATCCATAGACGGCCCGTCGGTGTGGTCCACAGTGCGTCGCCGTTCAAGCCACCATGCGCGATGCCGGTCTCGTGCAGGTACGAGAGCGTCGAGCATGCGCCGCGAAGAAGCTGAAAGACGTACGGAATGTCCGCGAGCCCGAGCCGCGCCAGACGTGCACGCACGGTCTCCCCCGTTATCCAGCGGCGCAAGTAGCCCGGGCCGCGGCGGGCGTCAGCATACGCTGTCCAGTAGTGGTAAGTCGTCGGAATCGAGGGATGACTCTGTCGCGCCAGCTGCTTGGCCTCCTCGAAAAGCCACGCGGTGTGCGCGGAATCGGGCGCGGTCACCAGGGACAGGGAGCGCCCCAACGCATCGACCACCTCCTGATAGTGTCGATAGTCGCCGATCATTCCGCCAGGGCCCCAGGACCATTCTGGGGGCAGCTGCCAATCAACGAGATGCGGCGGCAAAACCTTGGTTGCGCGGGGCGTCACTACTCCACGATTCATCCCGCTCATGGCTCGCTCCGTACAAGCACTATCAACACTCTCGTTCCCTTTCCTTCTTCGCTGGCGATGGCGATCTCTCCTCCCCACGCTTCGATCAGTCGGCGGCTGACGGCCAGCCCGAGCCCACTCCCGGTCGTGCGCGTAGAAAAATGCGGCTCAAAGATCCGCGGCAACACTGCCGGAGCAATGCCCGCCCCATTGTCGACCGTTTCTATCGTCACTCTTCCATCTTCCTCTCGCAGTGAGATGTCGACGTGACGCGCGCCTGCGAGCCGCGCGTTCTCGAACACATTGAGCAGCACGTCCCGCATCTCGTCCCTCCGCGCCATCGCCCACACTGGCCTGTCGGCTCCCCGCAACTGCCATTTCACTTTTCGGTCGCCCATCTGTTCCAGACCGACGACATCCTTCACGACCGCGGCGACGTCGACAGCCATCGACGGCGCCAGATCCGCGGGTGCACTTCCGTACCGGCTGAACGAACGCGCGATCTCGTCGAGCCTGTCTATCTCGGCCAGGATTCGTTTCACGTTGTCGTTGAGCACCGCGTCGTAATCGACGCGCGGGTCACTGCGCGCCCGTCGCAGATGCTGAACTCCCAGTCTAATCGGTGTGAGGGGATTCTTGATCTCGTGCGCGATCTGACGCGCCATCTCGCCCCACGCCAGGACGCGTTCGGCGCGAGCCACTTCAATCCTGCTGAGCTCGAGGTCCCTCGCCAGACGCTTAGCCGCGATGCCACTCAACCAAAGCGCCGCAAGCGCACCGGCTGCCGTCGCGAACAGAACGAGCATTCCGAGATCCCGGCGTCGCCGGTCCAATACGATATCGTCGCTTCGAGCCGGTGCGCCGAGCACGTAACGCTCCTGCCCCGGGCCGAGAACAGCACTGTAGCCGAAGAGCATTTTCGCGGAGCCGAGCTTTGCTTCCCAGGCCGCGGATAGCTCGCCGGCAGTCGCGAGACTGAGCTCAACCGGTGGAGGCAATGGCCGGCCGGTCGGAGCGAGAACATCGAGCAGGCTGTCGCTCGTTCTGTCGAGAAAGCCGTTGGAATAGAGGAAGAGCGGAGTGTCGAAGCGTCGTGCAGCCCCCGGCAGCTGCTGGTAATCGTTGCCCGCGGCCACCGCGTTGAGCGTCTCGTGAACGAGAACTTCGCGTGTCTGCAGATCGTCACTTCGCAATCTTTGATACGACCACACCGCGAAGGCAATGGCGGGAATGACGAAAAATGCGAAGAGGGCGAGAGTGAGCCTCGCATGGTAGGTGTAAATCCACCTCGCCACGTGCACGCGCAACCAGCGTACGAAACCTCTTTCCGTAAGGGCGCCGAGCAGCCAGAACATGCCGGCGACCAGCAGGTCCAGCAGCAGCACAAGGCTTCCCCGTTCGGCCCGCGCCCATATCGAGCGCAGGTCGATCTCCACGTGCGCGCGCATGGTCCCCGCGCTCGTCGAGATCAGTCGGTCGCCGTGAAGCTCATCCCCCATTCGATGCCATCGCAGCTGCATCGTATCGGCATGGACCGAGGGCGAGACATCGGTCAGCGCAACGGCATAAGGAGGATCGCCGCCCGAAGGCGACGCCATCCCAAGAAGAGCGGCGTAAGGATTTGGGTTGAGAAGTCGTGTGCGCGGCAGAACCAGCACCGACGTCGCGCCGCCCGAGGGATGCGCTACGGCGGCAAGAATCTGAACCCCGGTCGGGCCAAGCGTGCTGCGCGTCACTGTCTGTCGCGCGGCGATCGCCTCCTTCACCGCCGCCGTCACGGCCTCTGAGTCCGGCTCGGCGGGCGCGACCGCAAATTCGGCGATCTGCTTACCCGTCTGATCCCAAGCCGCGAGGGTCGCCGGATACTCAGCGGCTGCCAGGTCGGAGGAAGCATATGCCTTCAGTAAATCCGCGCGACTTCGTGGCTGCGGCGACTTGGAGAGCGTGTCGACAAATCGGCGCGTGAGCTGGAGAGCGTAATCGTCAACGTGCCCGAGCGCCGCAACGTCCTGCTCGGCGAGCTGCATGCGCTGCCGATATGTCGTCGACCAGAGACCGCCGAGCGCAACGAGTGCCGCAATGGATGCCGTGGCCAGTGCCGTCCGGAAAGTGATCACTCCGGGCTTGCCGAACGCCATGCGCAGCATCCAGTACGCGGCAAGCAGCACCGCGAAGAGGAAGAGGAATAGAGGAATCTCCCACGAAAGCCAGAGGCCCGGCGTAGAGCCCCAGGGGGGTTGTCCGATTCCACGAACTATATTCGATGCGAAGGGAATCCCGATCCCGAGCGTAAGAAGCGCGCCCACCGCGGCATATGGGCGCGGCCAGCGGACCAGGGGATGCGCGCGAATGACTGCGTACACCGCCATCAGAATCAGCGCCGAGCTGATGCAGAGCGCGCCGGCGTTCGCTGTGAGCGGCCCGCCGAGTTTCGAGAAGTAGTACGCGGGATCGAACAGGCGCGAAGTATTCGAAAAAGAGTTCCACGGAATGAGCGCCGTGATCGCGAGCGCCACCGCAACGGCGAAGAGCCGTTCCGCCAGGGCCCGCCTTTCCCGCCACGCATAGACGAGAAACGCGAGAGCGAGAATTACGAGAGCTACCGCCCCTCTCGCGCGAAGCATCGACGCGCGGCGGAAGCTTACCTCGTCGGCCGTGGCAAGTCGCGGCATTGCCCGCAGAATCGGTCTGCCGTCACTGGAGAGCACGACCGGTCCGCCTCGCGCGTTGGCCGGCGGCGAAAACTCGTAGGAAGCAACGCCCTGCGCCGGGGCCAGGCGGTCAGCCACCGATTCGGTGAGCCCGTCCGCCGGCGGCGCGGCGTGGAGCACAGCCGACGCGACGGCGCGGCGGCGGGCGCGAGTCATGGCCACGTTGAGCATAGTATAGAATGGACTGAACGTCACGCTCACGGGGCTGCCGAGTGTATCGGGATCGACCCGCATTTCGCCCGACCAGGCGAAGGGCCGATTGCGATCGAAGAGGACGACCGACTCTCCATCTCTTTGGGGAGTCCGGGCGGAGAGAAATGCAAACGCGCCTTCAGGGTCATTGGGAGCATCGAGCGCGCGGATTGCGCGCTCTTCGAGACGCTCGCGAGTCTCGGTGAGAGCCCGTTCCAGCGCGCGAATTGCGCCCTCGGCCGTGGCGATTCGCTCACTTCCGTTCGGCGGCACCGACCCTGACGTGCGTGGAAGCGCCGGAGTTCTGACCCATATCGCAATCAGGAAAAGCGGAATCGCGGCGGCCGCGAGGATTGCGCCTCGAGGCAGGCGTCCGCTTCTTACATTAAGACTATCAGCTGATGCGATGACTCTTCCCTCCTCCGTTCCAGTTTCCGGGCCGCTGCGGGTTAAGCAGCTCAATCCGGCGCAGATCAGTGCGATACTCGGCAATGATCCGCGACTCATCATTCCGATCGGGACCTGCGAGCAGCACGGCCCTCACCTTCCGCTCGGTTGCGACACGATAATCGTCGAACGCATGGCTGATGATCTGTCCGCGGAATATGGCGTGTTGCGGGCTCCGACGGTGGAATACGGTGTGAACGTCGACACGGAGCGTGGGTTCACGGGCAATGCGTCGCTAAGAAAAAAGACTCTGCACCGCATGCTCAACGATCTGCTCGATTCGTGGGAAGCGACCGGCGTTCGCGAGTTCATTCTGCTGACGGCGCACGGGCACGATCCGCATCAGGAGGCGCTCGCGACCGTCATTACCACTGCTGCTCGCGTCAGGGTGGTCGACATGTTCGGCGTCAATCTCTCCGACCTGCTCGAAGGCCAGAAGGAAGCGATGCATGGAGATGAGGTCGATACGTCCATAATGCTTTTTCTCGCGCCGGAACTCGTCAGCCTCGATCAGGCACAAGACTACATGATGTCGCGCGAGCAGCTCAGACGGTACAGACGCGGCTGGCTCACCGTTCCGAGCGGAAGCGCGGGTTCCATCGGGAGGCCCTCGCTCGCGTCGGCGGAAAAAGGGAAGCTCATTTACGACCGCATCTATTCCAAGATCAGCGATCGGATCTTTCTGGCACCGGCATCGACCGAGTGAGGTCGCGGCCCGCGCCGCGCTTCGTTCCGCCGACCCTGTTTGGCGAGAAATGCGGCATGCATGCGTTAATTCAATCTTAAGGAAACTCGGTGTGTTCCGAGCTGAAACTCTGTTGTATAGTTGCTCGTAAGTGTTCGAAAAGCCCACCTCTTCTATAATGATACGATCACTGCTTTTCATAAGTCTCCTGGCCGGCGCCGTGCAGGCATCTGCCCAGATTGCTCCACGCGATTCGACCGGCCAGTCCACGCTCACAATTGATCAGGCAGTCGAGCTCGCGCGGCGGAACAACCCCGAGCTCCAGCAGATTCTGAACAACCGCATCAACGCCCACGCCGCGGTGCGAAGCGCGTACGGCGCTTTGCTTCCAACCGCGGACGCGTCGCTCAGTTTCCAAAGGCAGCAGGGCGGCCAGCAGATCTTCAGCGGCACGAGTCTCGGCGCCAGATCCAACGTCAACCAGTCGAACTATCAGATCGGATTCAGCTACAGGATCAACAGCGCAACGCTGATCACGCCAAGCCTCCAGCGCGCCAATCGCGATGCGGTTGAGGCTGACATAACTGGCGCGAGCGAGACTCTGCGGAATAATGTGCGGCAGCAGTATCTGTCGTCACTTCAGGCCGAGGCGAATGCCGACCTGCAGGACTCGCTGGTGGTGGCGTCGCAGCAGGAGCTGATTCTCGCGCAGGCCAGAGAGATCGTCGGCTCGGGCACGCAGCTCGACGTGCAACGCGCCGAAGTCGCGCTTGGACTGCAGAGAGTGCAGGCGCTGAAGGCGAGGAATCAGGTTGACATCGAGAAGCTGCGATTGTTTCAGCAGCTGGGCATCGCTCAGCCACCGAACGTGAAGCTTGTGAGCCAGTTCCCCGTCACCCCGACGGCGTTCAATCTGCAGGATCTCATCGAGTCGGCGCGCCGTCAGAACCCGAACGTTCTCGCGCTGCGGTCACGCGAACACGTGGCTGACTTGAACGTGAGACGCGAGAAGGGAGAATATTCGCCAACCCTGTCGTTGTCGACAGGCATCGGCGGCTATACATACGGGTATACGAACGCCGACTTCCCGGTGTCGCAGGCGGCGGCGCAGCTGGACGCGGCGCGCACTAGCTGCATCCGGGAAGAGGAAGTACGCGCGGCGCTCAACTTGTCGAACCAACTGGCCGCGTGCAATGCGATGGCGTTCACGCCGGGGGACGCGCAGGCGATCCGCAATAGTAACTCGAAGTTCCCTTTCAGCTTCACCAAATCTCCCCGCGCGATAAGCGCCACACTCTCGCTTCCGTTGTTCGACGGTTTTTCGCGCGAGCAGCGTTTGCAGGAAGCGATGGCGAGCCGGTCAGACGCGCGCTACAGCGTGAAATCAAAGGAGCTCGCGCTCACCGCTGATGTGACCGCGGCGTACCTGATACTCGTAACGGCGGAAAAAACTGTGGCGCTTCAGGAGCAGAACGCGATCAAAGCAAGGCAGGAGCTGAAGCTGGTGCAGGACCGGTACAGAATCGGGGCGACGACGTTCGTCGACCTGACAGAGGCGCGCGCGACTTACGAGCGCTCCGAGAGTGACCGCATCACCGCTGTCTACGACTACCATAAAGCCTTCGCCGCTCTGGAAAGCGCCGTCGGTCATCCCCTTCGCTAATCGGATCGATCTATATGAAGAAACGCACCAAGTGGACAGTCGCCGGCGCAATCGGTCTCGCCATCGTGATCATCGGCGTCACCAGCGCGATGAAAGGCCGCAACAAGGCGACCGAAGTCCGCATGGAGAAGGTTCAGAGGCGTGATCTCGTCGCTTCGGTGACTGCGAGCGGGCAAGTACAGCCGCACACCAAGGTCGACATCAGCGCCGACATCAGCGGACGCATCGTCCGCCTGGCCGTGAAGGAAGGCCAGATGGTGACACAGGGTCAGTTCCTTCTCGAAATCGACCCGTCCCAGTATCGGGCGAGCGTCGAGAGAGCGACCGCGGCTGTCGCCTCGGCGAGGTCGCAGGCGGCACAGGCCAAGCCGGCTCTGCTCCAGGCGCAGCGCAACTTCGATCGCTTGCTGGCGCTCAAGAAGGCAAATCCGACTCATGTTTCAGACGAGCAGGTCGAACAGCTCAGAACGCAGGTCGACGTAAACCAGGCAACGCTCGAGGCGGCGAATCACGCGATCGATCAGGCGACGGCGTCATATCGGGACGCGCAATCGCTCCTGAGCAAGACGACCATCTCCGCTCCAATGAGCGGGCGGGTGACGCGTCTCAGCGTTGAGCAAGGCGAGACCGCGATCCAGGGTACGTTCAACAAGGACGCGGCAACGATGCTGACAATTAGCGACATGAGCGTTCTCGAGACAAAGGTGAAGGTGGATGAGACCGATGTGTCGCGCATCAAAGTCGGCGACTCGACTGTGGTCCAGCTAGATGCCTTCCCGGACACGACCTTCGTCGGCCGTGTCTCCGAGATCTCGAACAGCTCGGTAAAGGGCGCGAGTACCGGCGGTACCGGCGGCGCGACCGACCAGGCCATCGACTACGAAGTGACGATTCAGCTGATCAACGCTCCGCCCGATACGCGGCCCGATTTCTCGTCGACGGCGAAGATCATCACGTCTACCCGAAACAACGTCCTCTCGATTCCGATCATCGCGCTCACCGTTCGCGAGGATAGCGTCAAGCCGGACACTGCCCTGACGCTGGCGAGAAAAGCGCCATCGAAGCAAGTCGGCAAGCGCGACGTCGAGGGCGTTTTCGTGGTCGGCTCCAACAACAAAGTGACGTTCCGCCCCGTAAAGGTTGGTATCGCGGGTGAGAAGTACTTCGAAGTTCTCTCCGGCCTCAAGGAGGGCGAGAACATCGTCGGCGGTACCTACCAGGCCATCCGCGAGCTCAAGGACGGCGCAACGGTGCGCGCGCAGAAAGACCAACCAAAGAAGGCCGGCGAGCCGGCGAAGAGCTAATGCTGACAACTGACGAAATACCGCTCAGCACCACCGCTGAGCGGCAAGTGGTCACGACCGAGTCCGGGGCCGCGCCGGAGAAGGATTGGGTCATCGTCACGCGCGGGCTCAAGCGTGACTACGACATGGGTGGCGAAATTGTGCACGCGCTCCGCGGCGTCGACATCGCCATCCGCCGCAATGAGTACGTCGCGATCATGGGCCCGTCGGGGTCGGGCAAATCGACGCTGATGAATCTGATCGGCTGCCTCGATACTCCCAATGCCGGCGAATACTGGCTGGCTGGCGAGCTGGTTTCCGACAAGGACGAGGACGAGCTAGCGCGCGTCAGAAATCGCGAGATCGGTTTCGTGTTCCAGACGTTCAA
>Ga0137389_10001577_pt1 | contig 13385 bp, 14 predicted proteins | sample 15con2h14BmetaG_FD_104645 | JGI IMG/M metagenome (GOLD analysis project Ga0137389, IMG submission 104645) | Vadose zone soil microbial communities from Angelo Coast Range Reserve, California, USA - 15con2h1.4B metaG | ecosystem: Environmental > Terrestrial > Soil > Vadose zone > Saprolite...
ATCATTGCCGGTATCATGGTGGTGAGCATAGCGTTACCACTGGTTGCCCGCGCTCTCGCACCTCGTCGCGGCGACATTGTCGAGGTCACTGCCAGTAGCGGGCGATAGGAACTGCATGAGCAAGGAGAGGAGCCGATGGAGGACGCTGTGGATGTGATGGGCCAAGGTTCATCACGTACACAGTACCAGATGCTTTCAACCCCGTAGCCGCTATTGCATGAGGGGAACTTTTACCTCGCACTGTGATACAACACGATCATGGCCCGCCGATCGCGCTTGCCGCCGTGGCTGCCGTTCCCAGCGTCTATGGCGCCCCCAATGGATCCGGCGTGTTGGGTCACGACCTCCTGCTCAGGGTGCCGTGCAGCGGTGGTGACTTCAACGTCGCTTGGGAGCCGATCCTCGTGCTCTTCACCAATGTCACGGCTGCGAACACTCGCCTGACCACGCTGGCGCAAATCAACACAACGGTCAACAGCGGTAATGGGTCCTTGAGTATGAACGGAACAAAAAACAACACTAATGAACTGGATGGGGAAATGCAGGTTGGCCAGATGTCTGTGATACAGCTAGAGCCGCTCAGAGAGCCGTGTATTCCTGGGAGATGGGAGAATAGTATAGAGAATGGTGAGTGGCTGGCCAATGTCCGTTCAGTCTGGCCAGCCTGTAGGTAACGGTCTTTGGGCAAGAGGGTTATGCTTCTTTTCGCGTCTGGGAGTTGATCTCCGACTCTTCTCGCTCTTGTTCCGTTTCCTCCGGTTCCCGCAGCGGATGGAAAGCCCCCTGGCGGATCTCCTCAGCAAGCGAGAATGTGTACCGGCCCAGCAGATTAATATGATCATAGCCGAGCGAAGAGAGGCGTTCCACGTCCTCTGGCACGATGGTCATATCTCGTTGAGGAAGAGCGCCACACATTTCTTCCCTCACTCGTGTGTCGTCGTGTGCGTGCAACTCTTCCCTGGAAGAAGAACTGCATTGGATGGTGTTGCCTACTCATCGAGAGACAAGACAAGTTCTCGCTGCCCTGTTGCCTTGGAGGACGCAGAAATTACCGTCATCCGTATGTTTGCAAGCATCTGGATTGCCGAGGTCGCCATGGTGAACTCCGCCAGTGGATAGGTGGTGGCAACAGCGATCACGCGCATGTCCGCTGCCAAGCCCGCCGCAATTCCAGACGGAGCATCCTCAAATACCAGGCAGTCCTCTGGTGCAACACCCAGCTGGTGTGCCGCCTTCATATATCCTTCGGGATGTGGTTTCCCATGAAGCACGTCCTCGCCTGTCACCAGCACCGCAGGCAATGGTAGGCCAACTGCTTGTAGACGCGCTCTGGCGAGGACGAGGGGACCTGATGTAACGATAGCCCATTGCTCTGGTGGGAGTGCTGCTAAGAGTGCAGCCGCTCCTCGCACGGCAACATCGCGGGAGGTATCCTGGGCCTGGAGCAGATTGAGTGCCTCAGCCTCACGATCCGTCGCTACATCTGGTGCTACAAGGCGCATCGTCTCGATGCTTCGTCGTCCATGTGCAATCGCCAAAATGTCCGTCACATTCAGCCCATGATGTTGGGCCCAGAGCCGCCAAGCGTGCTCGACGGACACCGTCGAGTCTACCAGGACACCATCCAGGTCGAACAAGATGGCTTTGCAGGAATAAGTCTTCATTCGTTCACCCGCTGTTACTTGTGTTACTGTGGTTTATCAGAGAGCCTGTCCAACTGCTGAGCAACCAGAGTAATGGCGTCATCACCTACGAATGCCCCATTGCTCGGTGTGAAGCTGGCTCATCTGCTCCATACGCGCGGTAATGAAGTCGTGCCGCGCGGAGCCCAACGATAACCCTCTGAGCCCCCGCTCCGCTGCTTCATACTCCGCACTTATTTGTGCTAATAAGCGCGCCACTTCGCTTTTCAAGATGGTCTCCTTTCTGCTAGTAGATGGATTACGAGAGATTGATGAACCCGATGTGTCTATTTTCGTACGCATCGAGGAGCCGCACCAATGGAAGCGGCAGAATGTCCAAGCTCTGTTGAACATGTTTCCAGGGGCGGGGGAGATAGCTCTGGTTGCAATACTTATTGCTGCGTTCCTCATTGGTGCTATCATTCCCTTGCAAGAAACACATGGACATAATCTATCTGGTTGGCTCCAGAGCTTGATTCACCGCTTTATTCATGCCAATGAGGAACGCAGCAATAATGAACTCTCAACGATCATTCTCCCTTTGTGCCTGAGCATGGCGAACCAGCGCATCAATTGTCACGGCAAAGAGTAAGACGGCACCTTCAATCATCTGCTTCACATCAGAGCCCTGACTGCGCAGATCGAGGCCATTTTCCAGGCTTCCGATAATCAGAGCGCCTAGTACAATGGACCAGACCGAGCCACGCCCACCGAAAAGACTGATGCCGCCGATGACTGCTGCCGCAATTGCATCGAGCAGCAGGGTAGGACTAATCTGACTGGCCACGGCGTTGGCACGTGACGCTGCCAGCATCCCTCCGATGGCAGCGAGCGTGGAGCAGAGGGTGAAGATCGCCATCCGTATCCCCACCACATGAATACCCGCTCTTCTGGCCGCTTCGGCATTGCCGCCAACAGCGTACACATAGCGGCCAAATCTCGTTTTTTTAAGGGCAAGCCAGATCAGCAGGATGAGTCCAAAGAGAATAGCTGCTGAATTGGGCACACCCAGATAGGTTCCTGGAGTAGGTCCAGGTGTATTTTCAAGCACCACAATGGTTCCCTCGACAATGATCGCCACGATGACCACCTGGATGATGAGGTGCAGCAACGATCTCGTTCTCAGGCCGGAGCGTCGTCTGAGTATCTGGTCAACCACGAGAGCAGCAGCGTAGAACATGAGAACCAGAGTAGGCAGTCCAACACCGACAATATCAGGCAAGAAGCTTAAAGGGCTCCCTGCGATAGCCGTGATGAACGGATCATGCACGATCAATGTGGCTTGTCCTGCCAACAAGTTCAGCAGTAAGCCAGCATAAGCGATTGAGGCTGCCAACGTCACAATAAAGGAAGGGACACGAAGGACCGCAATGAAAAACCCATTGATACAACCGGCAACCGCGCCAATGAACAATCCAGCGATAATAGCTTCCCAGCCGGGAACACCCATACGCTCGGAGAGCACACCCATCACCACTGCACTCAGGGTACCAACCGAGACGACGGAGAGGTCAATCTCTCCGAGCAGCAGAACCAGGGAGACCCCCAGGCCTTCGACGCCAATAGTAATAATCTGCTGGAGCAGATTAGAGATATTGCCCGTAGCAAGGAAGATACCATTTGTCGTCACGGTGAAATAGACCGTAATGGCAACCAGGGTCAGTAAGACGGGAAGGAAGCCAAGATCACTTCGTACGAATTGCCTCAGGGTCCACCTCTGCGTGTTATCAAGAACTTCCACTGTGGAAGTCGTTGTGGTGCTCTCTTGCGGAAGTTGTTGCCTAAAGATTTCACTCACGACTCATTGCCCTTCTGCGGCCTATTCTCATCGGTCGTCTCGCTCTGCATGATTTCACCGAATTCCGCACCTGTCATGGCCGCCACTATTTGTTGGGTGGTAGTGGTTTTGACATCAAACGTGCCAGCTCTTCTGCCAAGTCGCAACACAATCACACGATCAGCTACCTCGAAGACATCGGCGAGATTATGTGAGATAACCACAACCGCCAAATTCTGACCGCGTAAGCGTCGAATCAAATTGAGCACCTGGCGAGTTTGAGCAACACCAAGTGCTGCGGTTGGTTCATCGAGCAGCACAATTTTGGCCTGCCGCAAAATCGTCTTGGCAACAGCGATGCTTTGGCGTTGACCGCCAGAGAGTGTAGAGACGATCGCACGGATCGAAGGAATTTTCACATCAAGGGTTCGCAGCACTGCTAATCCCTGCTGTTCCATCGCCATTTCGTTGAGGGTCCCGTAGGCGGTACGTAGCTCACGGCCTAAAAAGAGATTGGAAACTACATCCAGATTATCGCAGAGCGCAAGATCCTGGTACACCATCTCAATCCCTAAACGCGTCGCCACCTGGGGACTGATGATCTTCACCGGTTGACCATCGACCATGATCTCACCCTCATCAGCCGGTCCGGCCCCAGAGATGGTTTTCATCAAGGTCGATTTCCCGGCACCATTATCACCTACCAGGCCAACGACTTCACCGGCATAGACCTCAAAATGAACGTTGTTCAGGGCACACACAGCCCTAAAGCTTTTCGTGATGCCTCGCATCCAAAGGCGGGGTTCTTGGCCTGTTGATGATCCTGGAGGAGGCAATACCTCGCTTCCCTCGGGTATACTATTTCGACGCATAGAGTTCTCCCTATGAAAAGTACCTTGCTGTATTCCATCTGTGAATGTCGGTCTCACATCATTGCTCGATGGCTTGTCATGCTCAAGCTCCTACCCATATTCTGCTAATATCCCTATGGACAGAAATTGCCTACGCCCTTCGGAAGACCCTGACAGATCTCGTGTGCTGTCACAAAACCGTCAGCAAGCACTGTTGCAGCAATGTTCGTCTTGTCAACCGCCACAGGCGTTTCGAGGATGGCAGGGATAAGAGCTCCATCAGTTGTCCTGGTGGTTACCCCCTTCGTGAGCGAAACGGTAGTTGTCCCGTCATGAAATGCTTTCACCAGATCTGCTGCCGCCTGCGCTTCTTTCGCGATTGCCTTGTACACTGTCATAGCTTGATCGCCAGTGAGAATGTTCTGGATACCGGCAACGGTCGCATCCTGGCCTGTCACTAACACTTTTCCATTGAGCTGCTTCGCTTTGAGAGCGGCAATCACCGAGTTGGCCATTCCATCGTTGGCAACATAAGCTATCTGGATGTTGTTCTGTTGCGCAGTCAAGATGCCCTCCATCTCCACCCTCGCTGTATCGTTGTTCCAGGCAGGAGTGTACTGGTCATACACCTTCTTGAGGGTTCCATTATCGAAGAGTGGTTGCAGCTTGTTCAGCACTCCTTGCCTGAACATCAGTGCGTTGTTGTCGGTTTGGCCTCCGTTAATCATCGCCACATTGGCATTGGTCCCCTCGAGATACTCCTTATAGTGTTGAGCAATATATTCCCCTTGTAGTTCACCGACCCTCACATTATCGAAAGAAACATAATAGCTGAGATTCTTGGACTCAATCGGGTGGTCATAGGCAATGACCGGCACTCCTCTGGCTTTGGCCGAAGCGACAATGGTGGCTGCAGATGCGCTATCAACTGCTGTCACGATCAGGATACAATCCCCTTTGACCAGATCAGCTTCCACCTGAGCTTGTTGCGCAGCCGAATCCCCCTCGGCGTTGTTGTAATCTACTATGGCACCCGGCAGCGCTGCCTGAATCTTCTGTGTCAATAATGGCCTATCTTTGCTCTCCCAGCGAGCAGAGGTTGAGGTATCAGGCAAGAGAAGCCCGATTTTTGTGCATCCCTTGCCGTTAGTGAGTGTGGTTGTCCCTGTGGAGCCACTATTTCCACAAGCCACAACGACTATGGAGATGAAAACGAGGCTGAGCACCATGCTCCTTACATTGGTGTGTCGATGACGATGGTACATCTTGAACCGTTCCTTTCTTTGTCGCCACACTTCAGTCTCCCACATGGGAAACTCGCAACGATGTCTTGTCGGTCTGCTTACTTACATCAGTTCTTCTGGTCAAGCGGTAATCAGCACAAGTTGAAGGCGGGTCATATGACGAGGGAGATGCATCTGCTCTTCCTCCAAATGTTGACCAGCATCTGGCTGTTACCATCTCTGAGAGCCGAGGGGCGCAGCGGTTATTGTCACGGTCATTGCAGCAATCCGACGCGCCGCGATCCCACAGAGAGATAGCTCCTCTGATACGATGGACTTCTCCGAGGCCATACCCAGAAGACCCAGCGCTTTTGCTTGTTCTCAAGGTGTGGCTTCCCATAGAGCAGATCGTGTGCTAGAGCTACGTCAGAAGCACTTCGTATCCTGCATCCTGATAACTACCAACACCACCCATAACCGTAATCACGGTCGTGGGCGTGTCCGTATCGTTGGCAAAGCCATGCCATTCATTCATTGGAATGAAAACCACCTCCCCCTCTTGGAGACGAACCGGTTCTCCATCAGTGAGGTGTAATCCTGAACCTTGCAGCACGTACAAAAACTCTTCGGCGTGCGCATGCCGGTGAACTTCATGCGCCTTGTTCGGAGGAAATACTGTTACATTAAAGACGGCATGCTCTGATCCTCCATGCTGGCGCTCAATCAACCACCAGACATGCATGCCTTCCCAGCCTGGACGCATTGGAATGGTTGGATCTTCGGTGGTGTTGTTCCGTGAAGCAATAAACATCTTCTTTCCCAGCCCTTTCTTTTTCTGCGAGAAATCGTTTCTAGTACATGCCTCAGGGAGGCATGTGGATCTGGTAGATCAATCTAGAGGAGAAGCGACGAGGAGACCTGCAACGATTCCTCACGCCCAGCCTGTCGCGATGAGACGTAGCAGGCCGCAATCACCCGGAGGATGTCACGTGCATGCTGCGCAGAAATCGGGACTGGTGCTCGACCACGTACAGCATCAAGAAACGCAGCAGCCTCACGCTCAAAAAAGGTCGTGTGAGCAATCTCTGCCAGTTCCGGGCTATAGTCCGTCGTTTTCGCTGCCCACGGAGTCGAGAAGTTGGTCTCATTCCAGGTCGTCCACCCCGCCGGGAAACCGCCACGTGCCTCTTTGAGAAAGAGCCGGTAGTGTGCTGGCAATGGACATGCAAAGAGGACACCATCAGTCCCATAGAGCGCCACCTCCCAGGACTCCACCCACGGCAACGGGTCCCAGGACATAAAATCCAGCGAGATGAGGTGATGATCATACTGGAAGACAGCAACGGCGGCATCTTCTCGTGAGGTGTCTCCAAAGACACCCCCAAATTTAGGCACCCGTGCATTGACCACACGAGGTATGCCAAAGTGATACAGCATCAGATCAACGACATGGCATCCGATCACGAACAAGGCTCCCCCCATATCTTCTGGCTGATTGAGGTGGGAGGTCCGTGCTTCATCCAGCGAACATGCGCCATGCACACGTACCTGAAGAATCTGCCCTAACACCCCCTCATCAATGATCCGTTGTGTGAGAGCCACCGTGGGTGAGAAGCGGAAACAATAGCCGACCTGGCAGATACCCTGTGTTTCCTCCACTACAGTCACCAGGGCATCCAGATCGGCGAGATTGCGCCCGCCTGGCTTCTCAAGCAATACCGCTTTCCCTGCTCGCAATGCCTCAATCGCCCACAGAGGATTCTCATCGCTCTTTCCATGCAAGAGCACTCCATCCACGTTGGGATCAGCAAGCAAGTCATCTTTTGAACGGTGGGGAATGCCAAAGTGCTCAACGAAGGGCTCAATCACGGCATGATCGTCAGCGGCTCCCACCACGCGTACATCGTCGCGTGCCATCATCACACGCAGTCGTCCTGAAGCGTGAGGGTGCGTCACACCCAGGCAGGCAATACCAAATGCGTTCATCGGTTCTCCTTTGTGCTCTCTCCCAGCGTCTCTGCCAGGAGGTGGGTAAAAAGACATGCTCTTTATTGAGCGCTTTGCTAAGAGTATCGCTCCTGCTCTTTGCCGACCGCCTGGACCTCCTGATCAAGCCGCAAGCGCGCAGTCAGTGCGTGACCCATCATCAGTTCGGCATCCGAGATAGCAGCGATAGCAGGGGCGACTAGGCGACTACCTTCCGGCGTCACGTGTTGATAGGTCACGGTCTTGAGAAATTTGCCGACCCATAAGCCACCGGTGTAGCGTGACGCCCGTTCTGTCGGAAGCACGTGATTGGGCCCGATGCCCTTGTCTCCATAGGCGACCGTTGCGTGCGCTCCGAGAAAGAGCGAGCCATAGTTCGCCAGATGCTCTAAAAACCAGTCGGGATGACGCGTTTGTACCTCAAGGTGCTCTGGGGCATAGGTATTTGCGACCTGCACCATCTCCTCATTGCTTTCGCAGAGGAGAATGGTCCCACATTCTCGCCACGCTTGTCCTGCAACCTCCCTGGTCGGCCAGGTCGTCTCCAACCAACGATCAACGGCCCGTGCAGTTGCTTCACCAAAGGCACGTGAGGTCGTCACCAGAATGGCTGGCGACGTAGGGCCGTGCTCTGCCTGTCCGAGCAAATCCGCCGCGACCAGCATTGGATCAGCGGTTTCGTCGGCGATGATGAGAATTTCGGTGGGACCTGCCAAGAGGTCAATCCCGACTGTGCCGAAGAGCTGGCGTTTCGCTTCAGCAACATAGACATTACCCGCGCCGACGATCATATCCACTGGCTCAACGGAGGGAGTATCCTCAATACCGTATGCCAGGGCTGCTAGAGCTTGTACACCTCCCAGACAGAGAATCTCATCGGCACCCGAACTTGCCATCGTGTACAACTGCGGTGGATAGATGCCTTCCGCCCGGCGCGGAGGGGCAACAGCAACAACGCGTTGGACGCCAGCAACTTTGGGAACAACGATGGTCATGATTGAGGAGGCGATGAGTGGATAGCGCCCTCCTGGTGAATAGGAGCCGACGGCTTGCACTGGAAGATGTTTCTGGCCCAGCACGACGCCGGGCAAGGTTTCGTGTGCAAATTCAGTAACCGTGGCTTTTTGGAGTCGTGCAAAGGTACGCACCTGCTCCTGCGCGAACTGGATATGCCTTTTCAATGCGGCGTCCACCCTAGCCTCCGCGTATGCGATTTGCTCTGTCGAGACACGGAAAGATGGCGGATTCCAGCCATCAAGGCGCTCAGAGTAGCGCCGAACAGCAGCAATGCCTTCTTTCTCCACTGCTCGAAGAATCTCGCTCACGGTGGCGTGAATCTCCTGCGTAATCACTTCCGGTTGTGGAGTAGGCCGCTTGAAATACTCCATACAGCTTTTTCCCCTTTCTCTCATCATGCTTTTGATATCTGTCAATTGCTCTTGCTACTGTGCTGTCCAACCTCCATCAACGAGGATGCTTGCTCCGGTGATGAGGGCTGACGCCGGAGAAGCGAGAAAGACAACGAGACCAGTGACATCTTCAATAGTCCCAAGGCGACCAAGTGGAATACGCGCGAGCACAAACTGTCGAAAGGTTTCATCTTCAAAGAATGACCTGGTCATCGGTGTTTCGAGAAATGTCGGGGCAATCGCGTTCACCCTAATGTTGTAGGCACCAAGTTCAACGGCCATGGCACGGGTGAGCCCTTCGATAGCGTGTTTGGTCGCGCAGTACACGGTGCGCAGTGCCGCTCCAACATGGCCCATCTGGGAAGATATATTGATGATCGTTCCGCCTTGCCCAACCATCCTGCGCACCGCCTGCTGGCTCACGAGAAAGGTTCCCTTCACATTGAGTGCAAACATATGGTCAAAGTGTTCCTCCGTCACACCCAGGAATGACTCAGGAATGTTGGTGCCAGCGTTATTCACCAGGATATCCACGCGTTTGAGCGCATGAAAGGCCTGGACGACCTGCGCAGGATCAGCGATATCGCAGACAATCGGCTGTGCTTGTCGGCCTTGGCGCACCGCCTCGTGTGCAACCTCCTCCAGTGTCTCACGATGGCGGCCAAGCAACACGAGATCCGCGCCAGCAGCAGCCAGTGCCAGAGCACACCCACGCCCAAGTCCTTGCCCCGCTCCGGTAACAACGGCCACCTGGTTATCCAGGTGCAGTGAGTGTACATGAAGATGTGTTTGATCGGCAATCATGCTCTACCTTTCCTTTCAAGAGGCTTCATCTGCGATCGAGGCACGAAGAGCGACTACCATTTCACCTGAACAGGGCGTTTTTCGTCATACGATTGTGTGGCTGCCATGGCAAGAGCCAGCGCCTTATACCCATCTTCGACGGTGACCGCTGGGGGCAGGCCACGCCGCAAACGATCAATGAAATCTACCAGTTCCAAGTAATAGGCATCGGCAAATCGTTCTAGAAAGCCGGGAAAGAGATCGGAGGTGCTGCCCCTGCTGTTGAACATCCTGATATCGTGATAGGTGAGGGCGCCCGCTTGAATCGTTCCCGTGGTGCCAACGACTTCCGCTCGGGTGTCATATCCGTATCCAGCGATACGGCTGTTCTCGATATCGCCCAGAGTTCCGCTGGCAAAACGCACGAACGTTAGTGCTTGATCAATATCGTCATGAGACCGCAAGAACTCGTTGTGAACGATTCCCCCGAGAGCGGTCACCTCAACAATCTCTTCATCCATCAAGAAGCGTGCCATATCGAAGTCATGGACACTCATATCAACAAAGATGCGCCCGCTCTCTTGAAGATAAGAGCGAGGGGGACAACCAGGATCTCGGGACAACGTTTTAAAGTAGAGCGGTTTGCCTATCGCGCCGTTGTGAATCTGCTCTCGCATTGCGCGATAGCTCGGATCGAAGCGACGCATAAAGCCTATCTGACAGTAAGCATGGGTGGCTTCAACAAGCCGGGTAATAGCAGCGGCTTCCTCCAATGAGTGCGTCATCGGTTTCTCAACAAAGACGGCCTTGTTCGCGGCAATTGCCGCTTGTATCAAAGAGGCATGTGTTACTGTAGGGGTCACGATCACGGCAGCATCCATCTCTGGATGGCTCAACACTTTCTCGATATCTGTTGTGGCGATGGGAACCCCATACTGCTGTGCAAACGTCACTGCTCGATCCTCGATGACATCTGCGACGGCAAGAAGATGCGCCCCCGGAATACGGCCTGCGAAGTATTCGGCATGGGACCACCCCAGTCTCCCAAGCCCGATGACTGCACAGTGAATCTTTTCCCTCATGAGTACAGATACCTCCCTCTACAGCGATCAATGGATACAGTAACAGGGGCATGCTGGTTGCAAGATACTTCGATCTGTTGAACTACTGCTCCATCACAACCTGGAGATTTCGCTCCAATCTGACGACTTAAGCGATCCCTCTCTTCCTCTCCATATCTGTTTGTGCCACCATCCGCAAGGCAGCACGGACAACGGTGGGCTCGTGCTCAGGAGCAACCATGGCGATGACACTGAGGGCGACCCGTGTATAATGCCTCGCAAGACGGTCTGCTGCTGCCGCCGCATCGCCTGCGACACAGGCGTCGAAAATGCTTCGATGCTCCTTCGTCCCCACAGCCCAAGCACCCGGCGTGTCCAATGTGTAGACGCGACGATATCGTTCGGCGTGATCGGAAAGTTGTGCTATCAAGCCGACAAGGCGATCTCCAGCATGAGCGACGAGACCACGGTGAAAAGCGCGGTGGGGCACACGCCACCGTTCGTAATCCTCGATCATCGAATAGCGTTCGATCTGGCTGAGTTCTTGTTCGAGGGCCTGGAGGTCGGAGGACGTGAGCCGTGGAATGGTCAAGCGAATCCCGAGTGCCTCCAAGGCGATACGAGCAGCATAAAGTTGCTCCAGATCCACGAGAGAAAAGCCAGTAATATGCACGCGCTGTCTGGGTTCCCCGACGACGAGCCCCTCATGTTGCAACAGACGGAGTGCTTCCCGCAAGGGAGTGCGACTGACGCCTAACTGCTGGGCCAGCTGCACCTGCGAGAGAGGAACCTCGGTTGGCAATTCCCCACGCAGAATCATGTCGCGTAGACGTAGATGCACCAACTCAACGTTCTGCCCCACCGTGCTATCACGCTCCGAGGCTCCAGATTCTCTGTCATTCTCTTCAAACTCAGGCATACTATCTCCTCATGGTCAGCGCGAGATCTTACCTTCCCGCCCTTTGTGGAGCAGCCAGATCCACGCCCCGTTCAATAAAATCCCCTGGCGGCGGTGGCCCCCACTGGTTGTTCCAGGTCGGATTATTTGTCCAATCCTGCGGTTGATACGATGCTTCATGGTCGATGCGCTGTAGATCTGCAAAGTACTCAACGACGGCCCCGCTAGGGTCGAGGTGATAGGTAAACAGATTGTTGCCAGGGCCATGTCGGCCAGGTCCCCACAACAACGTATGGTTATTCGCGACCAAGTGATCGCCTAGCCGTTCAAGGTCCGCCCAACTTTCAACCTCCCAGGCATAATGATGCAACCCGTTGCAGCCACGGACCAGATTGAGCGTATGATGGTCTGGGCCGCAACGGAGCCAGACAATGTCTCCCCCTAACGCACGATCAGAGAGACGAAAGCCAAGCACGCGCGTGAGAAAGTCTTGCATCTCTTCGACGCGTTCACATTTGAGCAAGGCATGCCCCAGACACCGGGGACGGATACCCGGTCCATTAAAGAAGACGTTTGCACTCAGATATCCAACTCGTCGCTCTTGCGCATCGTTTCCAGCCCCCAGGGAAAGCTCAGGCGCACGTGGCACAAAGATCTCAAACAGATGCCCAGATGGACCCAGAAAGCGGATGGAGTGTGCAAGTCCCGGTTCCAGTGGTTGTTCAGAGAGCAGGGCGATTCCCTCCCGTTGAAGCGCCGTATGCAGTTCCTCAAGTGCGACAATACTCGTCGCTTCCAGGGCAACATGATCAAATGCTGCGGTGTCAGAAGCGATCAACTGCAAGGCATGATGCTGTTCATCACAGGTCAGGTAGACAGTGCCGTTCTGCCGTTCCACCTCGCGCAATCCTAAAATAGTCGTAGCATGAGTAACAGCGGCGTCAAGATCAGGAACGTGCAACGCCACGTGTCCAATACCAAGAATAGGTGTGGTCATACATGTCATCCTCTCTGCTGACAAGCGTACAGGTGCGCAACGTGAGAGACGAAGCGCATGGTGCCATCACTGACAGGGAAGCTCTTCCTGTGTCTGGGAACTCACCACTCGGTTCTGGATCACCCCAATCCGCTCAATCTCGACCTCAACCACAGCCTGTGTTGCGGCGGCAGCATCAACCCCCATCTGTTCAAGGAGAATACCCGCCCGGAATGCCCCGTCAACCTCATAGGTAACCAGTCACATTGACACCTCCTGAGCAAGAATGCGAGAGACAAGTCAGCTTGCACTACGAACTATCTGTATACAAGGAACGCAGGGGAAGCAAGAAAAATGGCTGGGGCACGCCTATTCTCAGTGCCCCAGAAGGAAGATTTTCTTTCTACCCATGAAAAGAGTATACAGTCTACGAGATGAAATGTCAATATCTGCATACAGATATTGACAAAAATCATTGACAATTGCATACTGCTTCTTTATGATGGGCAGAGAAAACAAAACAGCAGTGGACCGACGAACAGGTCCGAACCTTTCTCACCGAAAAACAGACCAAGATTACTGAGGCAGTAACCACCATTTATGAGTAGGAGGATCTTTTTGTCATTGCAATTCTTTCCTTGATCAAAACAAGCAGGCATACTTAATTTGAGGGACAACCTCGCTTTTAAGAACAAAAACACGCAATTTTTGATCTATGATAGTCAGCAAAACAAAAAGC
>Ga0137389_10001583_pt1 | contig 13358 bp, 16 predicted proteins | sample 15con2h14BmetaG_FD_104645 | JGI IMG/M metagenome (GOLD analysis project Ga0137389, IMG submission 104645) | Vadose zone soil microbial communities from Angelo Coast Range Reserve, California, USA - 15con2h1.4B metaG | ecosystem: Environmental > Terrestrial > Soil > Vadose zone > Saprolite...
GCGGCGAGAAGCGCGAAGTGCGGGCACGAGTCGTTGTCGGCGCGGACGGCAAGCAATCGCAGGTCGTTGGACCCACTCCGCGCCGTGCTCCTCAACCAGTTCGACGCCCGACGCGTGGTCCGGCACTTGCCTGGCCTGCTGGACCAGATGTTCGAACCGATGGATCGGTTTCGCCACGCATTCATCGCGAACATCTACGAAGCGGAAGGCGAGACCTCAGCCTGAACTAAGCCCGCCAAGCTCGGTGGGAACAACTGACAGAAGACCGGGAAGGCGCTTAGATCAAAGCGAAGATCGAACGCGGGTGCCGTCCCGTACACTCGGCGCGCGGTGGACCCGGTCGTTGTCTCAGTTATGGCGCTCAGCGTGTTGGTCGTGCTGATCAGTGTCGGGGTCTTCGTCGCGTCCCGACGACTGGCGCCGTTGGTGCGGGCTCGCCAGCAAGCGATTGCGGCGCTGTGCGCCCAGCGCGGTCTCGTGCCGGTCGCTGAGTCTAGCGATTTCGCCATCCTGGGCCGCATCGAGCCTCGCTGGCTCTCGAATTGTTTCTCTTCCCCCGACCACGCGGTTACTATCGCCGACTTCATTCGCCCCGCCGGCAAGAACACGCAGTTCTTTAGCCTGCTGACCTTCGCTGTCGCCGGCGTAAACGTGCCGTATGTAGAAGTGGCGCGTAGAAACCTGATCGCCGGCCCAGTGATGGGAGGCCCGCCGACTCTGGAGTTGGAGTCCACCGAATTCGACAAGCGGTTCATCGTCAAGGCGAAGGACCGGCGCAGCGCCGTCATGCTGCTGGACCCCGGGATGATGCAGTTGATGCTTGACTGCCAGGAGGTGAGTTTCGACATGGTCAGCGACAAAGTGCTGGCTTTCATCAACCGCCACACCGAGCCGAAGCATCAGCCGGCAGAGCCGGTCGAGTTTGAGATGTTGTTCAGATTCTTGGACGGCTTCATCCCGCGAGTGCCTGACCTGCTGCGCAGCGAGTACCCCTATGTCAACGGCATCCAGGGAGTTCGTGACTAGGCCAACTCATCAAGAGCGGCCTGGATCTCCTGCCGCGCCTTCGCGATCTGCTCCGCCACTTTCTTGGGCAAGTACACGTGACGATCGTGGTCGGTGTGGCGGGGGTTGATGAGTCGATCGAGCTCGTCCTCGAGATTCAAAAGCGCAAGGGCGGTTTCCAGACGTTTCCTGATTTGGCTCACAGGAAGCTAAGCCCCACGGCCCATCATCATTGCGCGACTAGCGCCCATTCCGGCGCAGACGACCCCAAGCGTTCGCCCGCTACTCTTCGTCATCCACACCGATGATGACCTGGGTGACTGCATCCATTACCGCGCGCCTGAACGCGGCATGATCACGCACCGTGCTGCTACCCCTTCCTCGATTGGTGATCCAGTCCGGCACCCTCGATAGGACTAATAGCCCGTTCGCGTAGACGTGCACGACGGGCGGCTCTGTGGCCGTCACCCTCAGAACCACGCGCGCGAGGTAGCCGACGTGGCTGTAAACCCCCCAACCTCGCGCCCACGCGACCTGGCCCGCCTCGTGAAGCACCCGCGGTCCATCTGGCGTGTGATCGACCCTGCCCTTCGGAATGGTTGCGGTTCGCACGTTGGCGTCGGTGACGATGTAAACGCCTTTGTGATCCTTGAAGCATGAGGTGAGATGCGCGACCATCTCTTGGTTGAGCTCATCGACCAGGATCCCAACCAGGTTGGGGGATCTGTCGTCGATGGCCGCTGTCGAGCCGATCTCGTAGATCGATCCGTCCCTCGCACGGACCCACTTGACGCTGTTGGCGTGGCGCTCGCACCACATTCGGCCATTGAGAAATACGCTGTGCTCCTCGCACCAATATCCGCAACGCCGGCCCATCATGTCCTTGTAACCGCAGCGGAATCCTTTTCTCTTGCCGCAGCCCGCCCCGCACGTGACGCCGTCGGGGAACGCCTTCCGGTCGGGCCGGCTCGTGCCGGTGCGAGGCGCCGCCGGCGCCGAGGGGGCTCTGGGACGTCCGAAGATGCTGGCTCTCATTCCCTTTGGAGCGGCGATCAATGTCCGACGCCGCTGTGCCATGCAGCAGGCTACTGGATCTACCGTTCGTAACGTCCTTGCATCGAGCTACTTGCTCGCGAGCCCTACATGTCGGAGACCAGCTTTCACGGGAGCAGCTGCTGGCGCAGCGTCCGGGCCAACCACGCCTCGTAGTCGTCGGGCGTCCAACCGTTGATTTCGACCAGCTCCGTGTACACGTCGGGCACGGTCAGCGCGTCGAGGATCGCCGTCGTGCGGGCGCCATCGACCTGGCTTCCGAACGACTGGGCCAGTCGCGCGATCCCGTTGCGGCGGACCGCGAGAACCTTCTCCACCTCTTTGTACACGGTGCGATCGGTGCGGCCGGCCTGCTCGTGAACGGCCACGATATCGTGGCCGTGCTCCCACCGATTCCGGATGGAGCGAGCGAACAGATCGATCTTTCGGCCCGGGTTCGCTTCCTTGAGCGACGCCTCGTATAGCGCATTCGCCTCAGGCTGGCGGACCAGGCTCTCGCGCAGCGCGCGGAGGATGCCGGGCTTCGATCGATACACGGCGTACACGGTCTGCACCGCCACGCCGGCCTCGTGAGCGATCGCCTTCAACGTGGTGGCGCCATAACCCCGGGCCGTAAAAAGACGGCGGGCCGCCTCGGCGATCCGGCGTCGTGTCACTTCCGCGCGTTCCGCGCGAAGTGATGTCTTGACGTTTCTCACTCGTTAGAGTATAACTCTACTTCAATAGAGTTTCACTCTAATTAGCTAGGAGGCTGAGGAAATGTCAGCGGAAGAAAACATCGCCATCGTTCGCCGGCTTATCGACGAGGGGTTCAGTGGCGGCGACCTTGACGTCGTCGACGAGGTCATGGCCCCCGGGTGCCTGGAGCATCAGCGCGGCAACAAGCCGGGTGCGGAGGGCGCCAAGGACACGATCCGCACGCTGCGGAAGTGGTTTTCCGAGTTCCAGCTCACCATCGAGGACGTCGCGGTCAATGGCGACAAGGTGTGGATGAGGAACGTGGCTCGCGGCGTGAACACCGGCTCGATCATGGGCCACCCGCCAACCGGAAAGCACATGCAGGTCGATGTGTACGACGTGGTCCGAATCGAAAACGGCAAGATCGTCGAGCACTGGGGCGTCGCGGACCAGATGGGCTTGATGCTGCAGCTCGGGCTGCTGCCGCGACCGCAGGCCGCGCCGGCCCACTGAGGGGCTGCATCACCTCGCTTTGGCGTTCAGTCGCGGATCTGCTTTTCGAACCAGTGGTGCGCGTAAGGCTCATCGTTGAAAGGGGCGACCTCGCGGTAGCCCGCGGATCGATAGAGGCTGATCGCTTCGACCAGAGTCTTGTTCGTTTCGAGTCGAACGGCCCGGGCACCGTGCTTGGCGGCGTGCTCCTCGAGCTCGCGCAGAATTCGACGGCCCAAGCCGAGGCCACGCGCGGATTCAGCAACCCACATACGCTTGATCTCGGCCGGCTCGTTGTCGTGGAACTTGAGGGCACCGGAGCCGATTGGCTCCCCCCGGAGGGTGGCCACCACCAAGAGACCGGCCGGAAGCCGCAGCTCCTCCTCGCTGGCAGGGATGCTCCGCGCAGGATCGAAGCCGGTGTCGAACCGGCGGTCGAGCTCGGAGAAGTACTCGCTGATGCAATACCGAGCGTGTGGATGGGCCGGATCGATTGGGGCGACCTCGACCATGGCCGCGGTCCAGCGCCGCTCGACGTCGGCTGTCGCGGCGACCACGATCAGCTCACGGGTTGTCGGGCCGACGGGGCGGCGATCCCAGTCGCCATATTCGCGCTCGACGGCGAAGCCCGCGTCGGCGAGCGATTGCGTCAGCTCTCGTTCGGTGCGGAACCGCAGCTTGGTGGGTGACACCAGCTCTTCGCCGGTAGCCGCAAAGGCGTAGTGGCCTGTGCACGTGATGATCCCGTCGCGCACGTCATGGACCTCGGTCCAGGTCTCGACCCGCCCCGCATTAGGATCATCCGCGGACCAGCGGGCGTCGCGGGACCAGTCCTCCCACTCCCGTGCTCCGGGGTTGCGGCTCTCGAAGGCCAGTCTTCCGCCGGGCCGCAGAGCGGCAGCCAGGCTCGTGAGTGCTGCGTGCCAGCTCGCATCCGTGATGAAGAACTGAGCCACGTGGCCGGTCATGACGGCCAGGTCGGCGTTCGGCGTACCAAGCCGGCTGGCGTCGCCGTCGATCCAACGCACTCGGTCGCTGCACCGGCGCCTTGCGATGTCGAGCATTGCCGGCGCCGGGTCGACCCCGATGAGTTGGTAACCCTGCCTGGCCAGCTCGCAGGTGATCAGTCCCGTGCCGCAGCCCAGGTCGACGATCGAGGCCGCGCCCACCTCGGCAGCGAGCTGCGAATAGAAGCCAGGCTGCGCGTCGGCGGAGTATGGGTTCATCGTGTCGTAGATCGCGACCAGCCGGGGGTCTGTGAATTCGGCGATTGTCGCCACGGACCTAATTCGACGGACCGAGAACCGATGCGATCCGCTGGATGTCCGGCTCTGCCATATCGGTGAACCTCAAACCGATCTCGAACTTTGCTTCTACATCGGGCGGGACCTCGTCGGTCCACACGACCGTGGCCCAGCAGCGGACCACCGAGTCGTCCGGCAGCATCACATCGAGTTCCAGCCGGCTGCCGATTGCGACGGTCTCGTCTGAAAAGACACGCATACCGCCGAGGCTGATATCTCGCGTGTTGTAACGGTGGTGAAGGAAACTTAGGCCGGCAGGCCGATAGAACACGGGTGCGGCCACCCTGGGATATCGCCGCCGCTCGCGCCGAGAGCGCTCTGAACGATCATCGCTCGCCATGTCCGGCCCACAAGACTAGTTCGGCGACGTTTCCTCGGGTGGCAGTGGCACCGAATGGAACAAGAGCATCTTCCAGCCGCCGCTCTCCCGCTGGAAGGCGATCGTAGTCGGCGCAGAGACATGTTGTGGCTTGCCTTCCAACGTGTAGTCCTGGTCCATCCAACACGTCAGCAGTCCGACCTCTCCCAGCACGGTTTCACGGACGTCGCTGATCGTCGTGTGAACGTCATCGACCATCGTCATCATCTGATGGATATAAGCGCTGAGCTCGTCGATGCCGCGCAACCACCGACGAGAGATCTCGTCGACTGTCTGAATGTCTTGCGCTCCCGCTCTGATGACCGCCTCGCCGTCCTTGCGGTCGAGGGAGTCCAAGAATTGCCGGGTCGCTGCCTCCAGTGCTCCGCCCATCTCCACCTCCACCAATTTGACGTACCCAGATTGTGGCCCCGACCGGCAATTCGAGCAAGTGCGGTGTAACCTGCCCCGGTAGTCGTCGGCATAGGCGTGGCGCGGGGCGCCGGGGGGACGTGCCCGCCTCCATCACCCCGGCGAGTGAGCGGAGGTGTCATATGAGACGCATCTGGGCCGTCCGTGTGCTGGCCGTCATCGCCGTGTTGGGTCTGACCATCGTCAGCACGAGCGCGGACCAAGGCAGCAATGTATCGCTGAGAGCGAAGCTGTCGGGCTTCAAGGAGGCGCCTCCCAAGCTCTCCAATGGCACCGGGAGGTTCACCGGCACCATCAACGGCGGAACGCTCTCCTACACGCTCACCTTCTCTGGGATGGCAAGCGATGTCACCCAGGCCCACATTCACTTCGGGCAAACCGGCGTGAGCGCCGCCGTCATCCTGTGGCTATGCGATTCGGCCGCCAATCCGAGTCCGATCAGCACGACACCTCACTGCCCCGCCAAAGGAGGCACCGTCAAGGGGTCGCTGACGGCCGCCGACGTTATAGGCGTTCCGACCCAGAACGTCTCCAAGGGCGATTTCACCGGCGCCATCCGGATCATCCGCAGCGGCGACGCGTACGTCAACGTGCACACGATGACCTTCGGACTTGGGGAAATCCGAGGCCAGGTCAGGTCAGAACAAGACTGAGCTCCGTTCGATCCTCAATGCCGGCGGCGAGCGTCGCCGCCGGCGCCACTCCGCTCGGTAAGGTTTGATCACCGATGTCGAGAACGAGGTACGTGCTCCGACCATGGGGTGAGGGCGCCCTCCAGGGTGCTAAAACCAAGGAGTGCTGAGTTGAAGTACATGATCATGACGTTCGGGTCCGCCGAGGGTGCACTCGAAGCCATGGGCAGGGAGTGGATGGTCGAGATGATCCATTTCATGCAACAGCTCGACGAGGATCTGAAGAAGTCGGGCGAGCTCGTCAGCGCCGAAGGTCTGGCGGACGGAAGCCAGGCCAAGACGGTTCGGCTCCAGAACGGCATCCCTGTCGCGACTGACGGGCCATTTGCCGAGGCGAAAGAGTCTCTGGTCGGCTACTGGATCGTCGATGTCGAGAGCGAGGCGCGGGCGATCGAGATCGCGTCACGCATCGTCGCCTACGTCAAGGCGCCCATCGAAGTGCGCCGGGTGATGGACGCTCCGCCTGAGGTCTGAGCTGGAGTCCCAGATCGAGGACCTGCTGCGCGGGCTTGCGCCGGAGGTCCTCGGCGCGCTGGTGCGCCGTCATGGGCAGTTCGACGCCTGTGAGGACGCTGTCCAGGAGGCGCTGCTCGCGGCGGCGACGCAATGGCCGGAGAACGGCGTGCCGGACAATCCGCGATCGTGGCTGATGACCGTTGCCAATCGGCGGCTGGTCGATGAATGGCGGAGCGAGAGCGCCCGGCGACGTCGAGAAGAAAACGCGGCGATCATGGAATTGCCGGCCAAACCACAAGCCTCCGCTGATGACGACAGCCTCACCCTTCTTTTCCTCTGCTGCCATCCAGCTCTGTCCACGCCCTCGCAGCTTGCCCTCACGCTGCGGGCGGTTGGCGGTCTGACCACCGCTGAGATCGCGCACGCATTCCTGGTCCCCGAGTCGACGATGGCCCAGCGCATCAGCCGTGCCAAGGAGCGCATCAGGAGTACCGGCGCTCGCTTCGAGCTTCCGCCGGAGGCCGACCGCGCAGGACGCCTCCTTGTCGTGATGCACGTGCTCTACCTCATCTTCAACGAGGGTTACATGACGAGCTCGGGCCCTGTGCTGCATCGCGCCGATCTGACCGCCGAGGCGATCAGGCTCACGCGCATGGTCCACCGGCTGATACCGAGCGATGGCGAGGCCGCCGGTCTGCTCGCACTCATGCTCCTGACCGATGCCCGACGCACAGCCCGAACGACCGCCGACGGCTCCATCGTTCCACTCGCCGAGCAGCAGCGTTCGCTTTGGAACGCGGCCCAGATCGAGGAGGGTGTCGCGCTCTTGACACGCACTCTTGGCACCGCGCCGGTCGGTCCCTACCAGATGCAAGCGGCGATCGCGGCCGTCCATGACGAGGCGCCGAGCGCCGATGAGACCGACTGGCCGCAGATCCTCGCGTTGTACGAGGTGCTCGAGCGGGTATCGCCCGGCCCGGTGGTCACGCTCAACCGAGCGGTGGCGGTCGCCATGGTCAACGGCCCTCGAGCCGGTCTCGCTTTGCTCGGAACACTCGACTCCGACGAGCGGATGGCGCACAACCACCGCCTCGAGGCCGTTCGTGGTCACCTGCTCGAGCTTGCGGGCGACCCGCTGGGTGCCCGCCACGCCTACCTCCGAGCCGCCCGGATGACGGCAAGTCTTCCGGAGCAGCGGCATCTGACGCTGCGGGCGGCGCGGCTCACCGAGGACGGTCCGGAGGCTTCTGTTGAGACCGGCGGCGGATAATGCCGCCGTGTCTCAGAAAGCGGTGCTGCCGCTGGACGTTCAAAACTCTTACCGGGCCCGCTACCGCGCATTGCGGCCGAGCTGGAGCTCGAGTGGGGAACAGCTCGAGGCGCTGGTACGCACCTACCTGACCCCCGAATGCCAGGTCATGGATCTCGGATGCGGCCGCGGGGGACTGGTCGAGCTGTTCTGGAAAGACGTGAAGCTTGCCGCCGGGCTCGACCCCGACATCCCCTCACTCGCCGAACATCGAGCGCACGGCATGCCCGTGATCAGGGGGCGAGGAGAGGAGCTGCCATTCGCGGGTGGGTCGTTTGACCTCGTCGTGTGTCTCTGGGTGCTGGAGCACGTGCGCAACCCGGATCGAGTGTTTAGCGAGGTGCGTCGGGTCCTGCGGCCCGGCGGTCATTTCGTGTTTCTCACCCCTAACCTTCGAAACCCGCTGCTCGTTCTCAATCGCCTGGGCCGGGCTCTGCCGCAGCTTCAACGCCGGCTGGTGCCTCGGATGTATGGCCGCAGCGAGGCGGACACTTTCCCAGTCCAGTACCGGGCGAATACCACGACCACGATCCGCTCTCTGGCAGGTCGCGCTGGCCTGCAGGTCGTCGAGCTGCGGGTGGTGCCGGATCCGACCTACCTGGCCTTCAACCGTTTCATGTTTCGGGCTTCGGTGATGTCAGAGAGGCTTCTCCCTCGGGGTTGGGGCATTCACCTGCTGGGCGATCTGACAAGATAGCGCCGATGAGCTTTCCCGAACTTCTTCAGATCATTGCCTTGATAGTTTTCGTGGTGGCCGCGATCGGCTGGTCCTTCAAGAAAGTCGACCTGATCGCCATCGGCCTGGCACTGTGGGTGCTTTCAACATTCATCACCGACCTGGGGCATCTGAGCCTGGCCATCATCTTGCTGATCCTGGCTTTCGTTGCCTTCGTGCTCGCCGCCATCGGCTGGAAATACAAGAAGATCGGATTGATAGCGGTCGGGCTGGCGCTCTGGATGGCTGCGCTAGTCGTCCCCCAGTTCATCCACTGAACCCGACTTCTAAGCTCCATTCTCCCCACCCGGCTGGCCCCGTCCACTGGGGTCCCCGCGCCGCAGCCGCGGGAGGCAGCCTCCCCACGTGGTGGGGAGGTTAACGGGCGGCCACCCGCGCCGCACCACCGCCGCCTGTTAGACGGGCGGCGATCAGCACCGGCACGATCGTTACCAGGATCACGAACGACACCACCACGTTGACCTCCGGCAGCCTCTGGCCGAGCCGGATGGCTCCGAAGATCCAGATCGGCAGTGTGTTCTGCGCACCGGCGGTGAATGTGGTGACGATCACCTCGTCGAATGAAAGCGCGAACGCGAGCATGGCGCCTGCCACTACGGACGTCGAGATCAGCGGCAGCGTGATGTCCCGAAATGTCTGAAATCCGTTCGCGCCGAGGTCCATCGCCGCCTCGACGAGCGAACCCTGCGTTCGCCGCAGTCGAGCCAGCACGTTGTTGTAGACGACCACGATGCAGAACGTCGTGTGTCCGACCACAATCGTCCAGAACGACAACGGAAAGCCCCCAAAACTGAAGAAGGCGTTGAGCGCGATGCCGGTGACGATCCCCGGCAGTGCGAGCGGCAGGATGAAAAGCAAGCTCACCACGTCCCGTCCGAAGAAGCTCAGGCGATGGATGGCGAACGCTGCGCACGAGCCGAGCACCAGCGCGAGCGCAGTGGCGGCAAGCCCGGCCTGCAATGAAAGCCCCAAAGCGGTCCTGATCTCTGGGTCGTTCCACGTTGCCGTGAACCACTTGGTCGTGAGGCCCGGTATGGGCCAGCTCTCGATGTTCGAGGTATTGAAGGCGTAGAAGAAGATCAGCAGGATGGGGATGAACAGAAACAGCAGGATGAGCCCGACCCAGATTCTGAGCCCAAGCTTCGTCCACACGCCTTCCACGATTTAGTGTTGCGACCCCGAGATCCGACGAAGATGCGAGGAGCTTCGGGGGCGCGACACTATAGCGCCTCGAAGGCGCCAAGGCGCTGGGCGACAAGAAGGTAGACGGCCATGATTCCCACCGGCACGATGGCAAGCGCCGCCGCAAAGGGGACGTTGTTGGCGACGCCCACGTTGCTGTAGACGACGTTTCCAATGAACGTGGAGCCTGCGCCGCCGACCAGGATTGGCGTGATGTAGTCGCCGAGCGTGAGCGAGAAGGTGAATATCGAGCCGGCGACCACACCGGGAAACGCCAGCGGCAGCACGACATCACGCACCGCCCTCCACCGCGGCGCGCCGAGGTCCGCCGCCGCCTCGAGCAGCGTCTCCGGAACTCGTTCGAGAGCCGCGTACGTCGGGATGATCATGAACGGCAGCCAGATGTAGGAGAAGACGATCCACATCGCCACATACGTGTAGCCGATGTTGGCCGGTGGTAGGCCGATCGACTGAAGACTCCAGTTGAGGAGACCGCTGTGGTTGAGGATCAGGATCCAGGAGTAGACACGGGCCAGGTAAGACGCCCACAAGGGCAGCAGCACGGCCGCGAACAAAATGGTCTGCGCGCGGCGTGATGCCACGCGCGCCATGAAATACGCGAACGGGAACGCAAGGACTGCATCTGTGAGCGTGACCAGCGCGGCCAGTCCCACCGTGCGGCCAACGATGAGTCGATACGCCGGTTCGCTGAGGATGAGCCGGAAGTTGTCCAGGTTCCACACCTGGATGATCTGGGTCGTAAAGGTGTCGATCGTCCAGAAGGCCGTGATGAGCAGCAGGACGAGCGAGGCCAGGTAAATGAGCACGAACCACGCGAGTGGTGGGACGAGGAGAAGGGCTGAACGCAGCCACGGCAGGCGCCAGAAGAGGCTCTGCAGAGGGGCGGCCCCGCGATTCTTGCGGAGCCGCCCGGCAGTTGTTACCGCCATTTCAGGCGACGCAATTTACGCCGTGATGGATGTCCAGGCCGTCTGCCACTGAGAGTAATCGACGCAGTTTTTGCTGCCGTCGGCGCAGGTGGCGATGGGGGTCTTCCAGAAATGGATGGTGTTGAAGTACGAGCCCGGTGCGTCGGCGTGGTACTGCGCGCACGAGCCGGCCTGCAGAGCCTCCATCTCGGCGCAGGCCTTGGTGTTGACTGGGGTCTCACCGAAGTACAGCGCCTGCAGGGCCTGGACCTTCGGGGTGCTCACGTACGCCGTCCACAGGTATGCGCAGTTCGGATGTGTTGCGTTCGTGGCGAGCATCCAGGTGTCGCCCCAGCCCGTCGCCCCCTCGATCGGGATCGTGTCCGCGAACGCCCCGCCCGCGGACTTGAGCTGAATCGTCTGGTAAGGCCACGCGGCGCCGATTGTCACGTCACCGTTCTGGAACAGCGTGATCTCGTCGCCCGCGGTGCCCCAATACTTCTTGATCAGTGGCCGCTGCTGCTTGAGCAGCGCGACAGTTGCGTCGAATTGCTTCTGGGTCAGCTCGTACGGGTCCTTGATGCCCAGGCTCGGCTGCGACTTGCTCAAATAGAGCGCAGCGTCCGCGATCGTAATCGGGTAGTCATAGGCTGTGACGAGGCCCTTGTTGGACGCGTCATAGACAGCGGCCCAGCTCGTCGGCGGGTTGGGAAACTTCTTGGTGCTGTAGAGCAACGTGTTCGGACCCCACTGCAGCGAGATGCCATAGTGGATGCCGTTGATCGTGTTGTATGCGGGCGCCTTGAAGTAGGTCTGGAAGTTGTTGAAGTCGGGGATCAGGGCGGTGTTCATGGGCTTCACGTCGCCGCTATAGATCAAGCGGAGGTCGGCGTCGCCGGATGCGGACACCATGTCCCACTGGCCGCTGCCACCACCCTTCATCAGGCTCACCATCTCGTCTGACGAGCCCGCGTACTTGGCATTGACCTTGCATCCGGTGTTGGCGGTGAACTGGTCAACCCACGACTTGTCCGTGTAGCCCTCCCACGCGATCAGGTTGAGCGCACCCTCGCCGGGGCCCACGGTTGTTGGGGGCTTGGTGTTGGCGGTCGGCGGCTGCGCGGCGGTGGAGCCGCCGGTGCTCGTGGTGGAACCGCACGCTGTGAGCGCGATGAGCGCCGCGGCGGCGACCGTTCCCAGCCGGACCCACAGGGCTGGGGCTTCTGTCGATCTCATTCTTCCTACCTCTCCTTGGTTTTCTATACCGCGGCCGGTTTCACTTCGGCCGGTTGCTGGTCGAGCACGTAAGTATGCTCGGGCGCCCAGGCGAGCCGGATCCGGCGGCCCTCGTATCGGAGCGCCTCGCCGGCCGCCTCCGTGTTCTGGCGCACGGCCACGAGTTGCTCGCCTCGGTCCAGGCGGACGTTGAAGCGGGTCGTCTGCCCCACATAGACCACCTGCTCGACGATCCCGTGCTCGACGGTCATGCCCGGCGCGGCCGCGTCATATTCGAGCAGCATGTGCAGCTTTTCGGGACGGACGACGAACTTGATCCCGTCGCGCGTGAGGAGGTTGGAGATGCCGATGAACCCTGCCACGAACTCGGTCGCCGGCCGCTCGTAGAGCTCGACTGGTGGCCCGATCTGCTCGATGCTCCCGTTCGCCATCACGGCGACGCGGTCGCTCATCGTGAGTGCCTCCTCCTGGTCGTGCGTCACATAGATAAAGGTGATTCCGACTTCCTTCTGGATGCGCTTGAGTTCGAGCTGCATCTCCTGGCGCAGCTTGAGGTCCAGGGCTCCAAGTGGCTCGTCGAGAAGGAGGACCTCGGGCTCGTTGACGACGGCGCGAGCCAGGGCGACGCGCTGGCGCTGGCCGCCTGACAGCTGGTTCGGCTTGCGTTTGTCCAGCCCGACCAGCCGGACCATCTTCAGCGCGCGGTCCACCCGCTCACGCCGCTCGCCGGCAGGGACGCCCTTCACGCGAAGGCCGTAGCCGATGTTGTCGCCGACCGTCATGTGCGGGAAGAGCGCGTAGTCCTGGAAGACGGTGTTCGTCTCGCGCTGGTGGGGCGGCACCGATGTCACGTCGCGGCCGCCCAGCTCGATCTTGCCGCCATCGGGATGCTCGAAACCGGCAATCAACCGCAGCAGGGTCGTCTTCCCCGAGCCCGAGGGACCGAGCAGGGTGAAGAACTCGCCCTCGTCGACGGTCAAGTCGATTCCGGCAACCGCGACGACGTGCCCGTAGTTCTTGCGGACTCCTTGAAGCCGCAGCGCCGCCGGCATTTCTTTGTTGCTCAGTCGAGGGACGCCATGACGTGCTTGATCTGGGTGTACTCCTCGAGCGAGTAGATCGACATGTCCTTGCCGTAGCCGCTCTGCTTGTAGCCGCCGTGCGGCATCTCGTTGACCAGCGGGATGTGCGTATTGATCCACACGGTTCCGAACTGGAGCCGCCTGGCCATGCGCAGCGCGCGGCCGACGTCGCGTGTCCACACCGATGCCGCAAGACCATAGTCGACCGAGTTCGCCCACTCCAGCGCCTCGTCCTCGTCGGTGAACTGCTGGATGGTGACGACCGGGCCGAAGACCTCGCGCTTCACGATCTCCGCATCGGGCCCGGGCGGAAGGACGATGGTCGGCTCGTACCACGACCCGGCGCGCTTGATCCGGGCGCCACCGGTCGCGATCTCGGCGCCTGCTTTGCGCGCGCGCTCGACAAAGCCGGAC
>Ga0137389_10001584_pt1 | contig 13358 bp, 14 predicted proteins | sample 15con2h14BmetaG_FD_104645 | JGI IMG/M metagenome (GOLD analysis project Ga0137389, IMG submission 104645) | Vadose zone soil microbial communities from Angelo Coast Range Reserve, California, USA - 15con2h1.4B metaG | ecosystem: Environmental > Terrestrial > Soil > Vadose zone > Saprolite...
GCCAGCGCGCGCGCCAGCCCAACCCGTTTTTTCATGCCGCCGCTAATCTCGGCTGGTTTCAGATTCTCGAAACCGGTCAGCCCAACCATCCGGAGCTTTTGTCTCACAATTTCTTCCATTTCATCGGCCGGCATTTTGGTGTGCTGCACCAGTGGCAGAGCCACGTTTTCGCCCACTGTAAGTGAGGCGAGCAGCGCCCCCGATTGAAACAACATTCCAAAACGTCGCCGCACCTCCGCGATCTCGTGCTCGGGCATCGTTGTGATGTCCTCGCCAAAGATTTTTACCGAGCCGGAAGTCGGCTTCATCGAACCAATAATATGCCGAAGCAACGTGCTCTTACCGCAACCGCTCCCACCCATGATTACGAGCGTCTCGCCGCGATCCACCGTAAAGGAGATATCGTTGAGCACGGCGCGATCCCCGAATCTTCGGACAAGATCGGAAACCTCAATAATGGGCTCTCCGTTGGAGTTCATGCGCTAAAGAAGAAAATTCCAGTCAGTACCGCGTTCGTAACGAGCATCGCAAGCAAAGCTTGCACGACTGACCCTGTCGTTGCCTGACCGACCCCTTCCGCGCCGCCTTCGACATGAAGCCCAGCATTGCACGCGATCGTGATGACGATCCATGCAAAAACGCCGCTTTTGATCATTCCCGAATACAAATCCCATGTGTCCGCGCTTTGCAACGCCCGGAGCACGTAACCGGCGGTATTAAAATCGAGCGCGAAGCGGCATACGGCCCAGCCTCCTAAAATGCCGATATAGTTTCCGAAGATTGTAAGCGCTGGCAGCATTACCAGCATCGCCAGGAAGCGCGGCACGACTAGATATTGAACCGGATTAATCGCCATTACCTCCAGCGCCTCGATTTCCTCGGAGACTTTCATCGTTCCCAGCTCGGCTGCGACGGCTGAACCGCTGCGACCAATAACTATCACTGCGATCAAGACCGGTCCCATCTCGCGCAAGAGTGTCAGCATAACGAGATCGGGAATGTACATTTCGGCGCCGAGGCTCTGGAGAGAATGGGCGGCCTGCATGGCCAGCGTCACACCCACACTGAACGCCGTCAGCGCAACCATCGGCGCAGCGCGCACGCCGATGAAGACCATCTGACGGAAGATCGGCGCGATTTTGAAAAACTGACCGGTGAACGGCGCGATCAAAATCCAGTAGAGCAGACTGAGATTAAGCTGGAGATAGTTTTTCAAAACGTGGCGAATGTGAGCGCGCAGAATGACAAGGCGCGCGCACCAACGAAAGCCGAAAGTTTTGCACTCTGATTACAAATCGACTCCTGGTCCAGCATCGGGCCGAGCATCCTTTGCCTGCGCTCACAAACCAGATCGTTTGTGACGGGCTCTAGGCCGGGTTCACGGTCGATTAGCTCGAATTTTCAAGACGCCCGGCGGACAGGATTCTGACAGCGGTGCCAAACAATCAAGCCTGACTCATCAGCTTGACCCCATCTCGCGCACCGCTTACGCTTAGCTTGCCCGTAGAAGGCAATGGCTCAAAGCGAAATCGAGGCTGTCCGCGCGTTGCTGAGTTCCAAGCCGCGACCTGTCGGGTGGCCTGACCGACGCCAGCGCCTCGACGATGTTGGTTCTGTTTGGCCCGCAGCCGACGACGTGAAGTTTGCTGCGGTCGACGTCAGCGGCCTGCTGGGGGAATACTCGGTCGTTCCCGGCAGCGATCCCTCCCGCATTCTGATGTTTTTTCATGGTGGTGGCTATTGCTCCGGGTCAATCCTGAGCCATCGCCGCATGGCAAGCGAGGCGGGCCGAGCGGCCGGTATCCGGACACTAGCCGTTGCCTATCGACTGGCCCCCGAGTATCCGTTCCCCGCGGCGTACGACGACGCGCTGACGGCGTGGCGTTTTCTGCAGAATCAGGGCATTTCGGCTGCGCATATTGCAATCGGTGGCGACAGTGCGGGTGCCGGGCTCGCAATGGCGTTGATCAACCGGCTGCGCGATGCACACGAGGAGCTTCCGGCTTGCGCGTGGCTCGTATCACCTTGGACGGATCTTACAATGTCTGGTTCAACGCTTGCCAGCAAGGACGCCGTAGATCCAATCATCCACAAGGGCTATCTGAATGAACTGGCCGACGCCTATCTTCCCGCTGGAATAGATAGGAAGGACCCGCGAATTTCTCCTCTTTATGCCGACTTCAGGAGCTTTCCTCCAATACTGATCCAGGTTGGCTCTGCCGAGACGTTGCTCGATGACGCCACTCGCCTTGCGGCCGTAGCTGGTGCAGCCGACGTCCCGACGACTCTGGAAATCTGGCCGCACATGATCCATGCGTGGCATCTGTGGAACGCTCATCTGGAACCCGGCCGCCGCGCACTCGTCAGCGCGGGTGCGTTTATCCGGCGACATCTTGGAACTCTCAGTGGGTAGTGCCACCGCACGATTCAGCCAACCGGACTTTTCGGACGAGTGCCTACGATTCACCCTCAACATGCGACGAGCGACTACAACAACCCTCGCTTTCGAAAGTCGCCGAGATTTCCTCCGGACGAACGTTCGATCAGATCGATCGTAAATTTGAGCAGGCAAACTTCCCACGCATCGTCCACCCCTTGGATGACGGCGCTGAGCGGCTCGTTTGCGCTTTCCACACGGCGCTTTGTGCGGCCGATGACGGCGTCAATCGAATCGCGGATCGTTTCTTCGGTCACATCAGTTTTGCGAAATTGAAACCCGTAGCGCAAAACCGCGATATTGCGCAAATGCTCGCCCAGTTGATCGACGTAGCGCTGCGCTTTGTCACCGAAACCCTCCAGCAAGAGGCGGCAATAATGCTCGGGCGTCAGAATCTGGGGACGCTCGGCGTGAATCTTTCCATTGCGAATGCGGACCTGATCGACGCGATCCATCAATTCGGAAATGAGATAGAAATTGAAACTCGTGCTGCCAAAGGTCGCAATCTGACGCTCGGGAGCGAGAATCACCTGCGTGTTTTCAATTGCGTAATCGAAGTCGTCCTTTCTCATTTTCGACGTGCAATTTAGGGCAGCGCTATTCTATCGCAAACCAAACAGGATGATGGCCGCATTAGAGTGATCTCCGGCAGGCGAATGCCTCGACAGGGAAATGAGTCTCTACATCTGCGACTTCAGGAAACGCCCGCGCTCCCTTCAAACGCGCTCCTTTTGTCCTCGGTTGAGGACTCTAAAAAAAGCGTTGCCACCCGCAGGGTGGGGGAAGCGCACGAGCTAGCGTCCGATCTTCTCGATCCTGCTATTGACCTTGCGGTTGCTGTTCGCCGCTTTGTGCTGACTGAAAGAGCGATAGATATTCGCCGTAACCTTCTGCCTTTAATTTTTCCACTGGAATAAAACGCATCGCAGCCGAGTTGACACAGTAACGTTGACCGGTCGGAGCGGGGCCATCGTCAAAGAGGTGACCAAGATGGGAATCACTTTTGCTCGAACGAACCTCCGTCCGCTCCATGCCGTGGGAAGAATCCCTTTTTTCCACCACTTTGTCTTTTGAAATCGGTTTGGTGAAACTGGGCCAGCCCGTGCCGCTGTCGAATTTATCTAGCGAACTGAAGAGCGGCTCGCCCGTGATAATATCGACGTATATTCCCGCCCGGTGATTGTCCCAGTAGGCATTTTGGAACGGCGTCTCCGTTCCGCATTCGCGCGTCACATGATACTGGTCTTTCGTTAACTTCGTTTGCAATTCGGTGTCGCTGGGAACTGCTTTCGTTGGATTCATTTTCTCGGCCTCCTTTTTCTGTCCTTGAGCATAACTAAACAATATCGAGCCGATAATCACAACAATCGCGCCCAGCAATCCAATCCACAGCGTTTTATGTGACCCATGCTTATATGTTAAAAGTGTGGTGTTCATTCCCTGAATCGATCCCTCCAGCAATTGATAATCTACTTTACGCGGGAGCGCCTTTTCTGGCAAACGCGCGGGAGTGAGATCGATCTCCTTTAATTCAATTCGTAAACAAACCGAAAAATGGCCGTTCGCAGTTTTCTTTAGGGCGAATCGTCGGTGTTACACATTTTTCCTATGCAAATTCGCAGCGTGGCGCGAATGGACAGCCTGAAATCGGCTGGGAGAGATCAGGCGGAGAACCCGGAATCGCAGGGTCTCTCCTTTTTCGCGAAGCGCAGAAATCTATTTTTGCAGCGCCCGATTGTAAGGATGCTTCGGTTCGTAAAAAATCCGCGACGTGTTGCGCGAATTTCATTATTCGACATCCTGCCGGCCGGCTTCGGGGACGCGAATGTAGCGACGAAACACAAGCAATCCAATCGGCGCGATCGATGCCGCCAATGCAAAGATAAGCCACATGGTCCCGGAATGTCGCGGACCGTGTGCGGGACAAAACGCAGCTAACAACCATCCTCCGCCTCCAACGAGCAGTTTCCCGATAAGAAACGGAATGTAGGATAGCGCGCCATACGACGCCTCCTGACCTCTTGGAGCAATCGCTGCAGCGTACTCATAAACTCGCGGCGAGTAGAACGCTTCGCCGATTGAGAAGATCGATATGTAGATCGCGATCATCATGTAGTAGGGGTGAATGCTTCCGTGCACTCCCAGATAACCGTGACCAATCCATTGCCCAATGAAACCTTGGGCCGATCGTTGAAACCACGGAGTCGGTAAAGCCATAACAAAAACAGATGCGGCGCAAATCGCTCCGCCCACGACCACCATTCTGTAAGCTGAATATTTTTGCGTGAGCGCGCCAATGATTGGCACCAGAATGATGATGAGAATGTAATTGATATTCGAGAGGTGACCGATCGGAGCGCCATTCCCTAGCTCGCGGATACCGAATTTCGGAAACACGTAGTCCATTTGTAGAAAAATCAGCTTCAGAAATCCGACTAAGAGAAGAAAAGCAAGAAGCCGATAAAAACCGGATTGACCGAGTAGCCGCTTAAATAGCGCGACAGTATCGAGGGCCGTGTCGCGGATTGTTAACCAGATGCGCTCCCAGAACGCACCGGTGGCGAATAGCACTGCCTCCGCCGTGAACTTAACGCCTTGGTCTGTCGCTTCGGCTCCTCTTCTCAGAAAATAAATCGTTGGCAGAAGCAGTACCTCGAAGCCGAGGCTTACCAGGAATAGCGTCCGGTAAGTCGTTATGTGCAATCCAAGGAGATTTAAATAGCCATACTCGCCTAACGAGTGGCGCACGTAGTCGAAAATGCTGCCAGCAATCAGATAGCCAACGTTCATGACCATATAGATCATCGAGAAGGAAATTGAGCGTTGTCGCACAGTCGAATAGCGGCGCGTAGCGGCGATGAGCACCGGTGTGCCGAGCGCCTCCCCAATTACTAACGGAAACAAACCGCCGGCAAGCGCCAGCCAGGGTATCGTCGCAAATACCATCATCGAGCGAGCAACCAGACAAATAATGACACCGAGAAAAAAAGTTCGGCGAAGACCGAGCGCGTCGGTGAGCGAGCCCGCCAACAACGTGAACACGGTCATCGCCGGTGCCCAAACCCATCCGATCAAAGCTCCCGCTGCTTGATCGCTGAACCCGAGATCTGACGAAAGCCATAAAATCAACGTTTTATTCGTGATGGAGTAGGCGGAGATGATCAGGAGCTTTATCAAGAACGTGAGCCACAACTCGCGTTCAGCTCCCTTGAGCACCGTGAATTTCGCGAAAAAACCGGTTTGTCCTGCCGCCCCGACCGGAGCGACGCTATCTTCCGGTACAAACGTCTCTTCGGTCGCGTCTCCCACGGGTTTGAACATCCGCTACAACATCTTCGCGACAAATTCACGCCCATCGAACGGCGCGAAATCATCTAGCTGCTCTCCAGTGCCTACAAAACGCGTTGGAATTCCAAGTTCATCCTGAATTGCCACGATGATGCCTCCTTTGCCGCTGCCGTCCAGCTTGGTGACGATGAGACCAGTGAGTCCCACTGCGCTGTGGAATTCGCGCGCCTGACTGAGCGCATTGCTGCCAGTCGTCGCATCGACCACCAGCAGAGTCTCATGGGGCGCGTCCGGGTCGTGTTTGCCCAGAGTGCGTTTCACCTTTTTCAACTCCGCCATTAGGTTTGTTTTCGTGTGCATCCGGCCGGCCGTATCGCACAGAAGAAATTCAATCTTGCGCTGAGCGGCGGCCTGATACGCTTCGTAACAAAGCGCCGCCGGATCGGCGTTGTATTCGCCCCGAATCATTTCGACCCCCAGCCTCTTTGCCCAAATGCCAAGCTGCTCAATGGCAGCGGCGCGAAAAGTGTCGGCGGCTGCCAGCGATACACTGCGTCGATCGTGCTGAAGATAATGAGCCAGTTTCGCCGTCGATGTGGTTTTGCCAGTGCCGTTTACCCCCAGGAGCAAAATTACTTTTGGCTTCCCAGGTAACGGTCGGATTGGCGGTGGATTGGGCGGCAGAATGTGAGCAATTTCCGCGCGCACGACTTTTACAACGTCGCCTATGCCCATTAGGGACCAGGCTTCGCGTTCTTGCAGTGTTTTGATGATTCGGGTTGTCATGGGCACACCGAGATCTGCGCGGATGAGGGATTCTTCGAGTTCGTCCCAGTCGATCGGTTTGCCGGCGAATTGCTGGGCGAGGGATTGGAGAAAATTCATGTGTGTTGCTTGTAGCCGCTACACTCTGCGAAGCGCGGCACTAACGTGTTTAGCACATCCGCGCCGCGTCGCCCAGAGGTCGACGGCTACAGTCCCTTTCGCGCAGGCTCGCGCGCGGGTCGCGTGAGATCCTTTCGCACCCGATCGAGAATCCCATTCACAAAACGTCCAGATTCCGCGCCGCCAAAAGTTTTTGCCACCTCGATCGCTTCGTTGATTGAGACGACCGGTGGGATGTCGTCGCGATAGAGCATTTCGTAGATCCCAAGCCGCAGGACGTTGCGATCGACTGCGGAGATACGACCGAATTCGTAATTTTCACAATAGCGCCGGATGCGCTCATCGATTTCCGGGAGATGCGCGACCATCCCTTCGATCAGCGGCTGCGCGAATTCACGCACACGTGGCGTGGCCGGGCAAAATTCCCAGAAATCATCGATATGCTCGGGCCCTGCGCCATGCTGAAGATCGCGCCAGAAATGATATTGAATCGCCGCTTCCCGCGCTCGTCGCCGTTTGCCCATAAAAATTAGCTCCCGCGAAGATCGGACATGACGTTGGCGATTTCCACTGCAGCCCGCGCTGCCTCCGTCCCGCGGTTGATTTTACTTTCCAGACAGCGCTCGCGCGCTTGAAGTTCGTTGTCAAAACTGAGCACGACATTAATCACTGGCACACCGTGATCAACGGCGATGCGCTGGAGAGCGTCCGTCACGGAGCGACTCAGATTTTGCGCGTGGTTCGTCTTACCTTTCAGAATCACCCCGCAGGCGATGATGGCGTCCGCTTTTCCCCGTGACGCCACCTCGCGCACGACCACCGGAATTTCGAATGCCCCGGGCACTCGCTTGACGGAGATCGTCGCGCGCGGCGCGAGAATACGCAATTCTTTCTTGGCATTATCGACCAGACCCTGCACATAGCGCGGGTTAAATTGACTCGCCACGATGAAGAACGTGCGTTTCCCGTCAACGATGCGGGGACGAGGGGGGAGAATTTCGACATTCAACTTCAGATTTTCAATCCGTTCGCGTCGACTGACAGTGCCTTCTGCTAGCAGCCAAACGGAATCCCAAAGCTCTAATCACAGCAGGTGCCCCATCTTCACTTTCTTCGTCTCAAGATATTTGGCGTTGTGCGGATTGGCTTCGCTACGAATCGGCACCTGTTCTACCATCTCCAGGCCGTAACCTTCGAGTCCGACAACTTTCTTGGGGTTGTTGGTGAGAAAACGGAACTGGCGGACCCCAAGATCGAAGAGGATTTGCGCGCCGAGGCCGTAATCACGCAAATCGCTTGGGTAACCGAGCTTGGTATTTGCCTCCACCGTATCGAGTCCTTCCTCTTGCAATTTGTAGGCGTGAATTTTTGCGGCCAACCCGATGCCGCGGCCTTCCTGCCGCATGTACACCAGAACGCCGTTGCCTTCTTCCTGGATTTGCCGCAGCGCCGCGTGCAATTGATTTCCACAATCGCATCGGCGTGAACCGAAAACGTCGCCGGTGAGACATTGGCTGTGCACGCGCACCAGTGTCGGTTTGTTCTCGTCGATCTCGCCTTTCACCAGCGCGAGATGATGCTGGCCATCGAGCCTCGCGCGGTACAAGTGTAAATCGAAATCGCCGTAATCGGTCGGCATTTTTACGATCTGTTCCAGCTCCACGAGCTTTTCCCGGACGCGGCGATGCGCGATCAAACTTTGAATCGTGCAAATGCGCAGGCAGTGTTTTTTGCGGAACTCCATCAGCTCCGGCAACCGCGCCATCGTGCCGTCGTCATGCAGAATCTCGCAAAGCACTCCGGCCGGTTGCAGTCCAGCCATGCTGGCAAGATCGACAGCCGCCTCGGTGTGACCAGCCCGGCGCAGTACGCCGCCATCCTTCGCCCGCAGGGGAAAGACATGACCGGGTTGCACGAGATCTTCGGGCGCGGATTTTGGATTGGCAATCGCCAAGATCGTCGTCGCGCGATCGTATGCGCTGATTCCGGTAGTGACGCCGCGCGCCGCGTCCACTGAAACAGTAAAGTCTGTGCGATACATTTCCCGGTTCTGCGTCACCATCCGTTGCAAGCCGAGTTGCTCCGCGCGCTCGTTTGAAATGGGCGCGCAAATCAGGCCGCGCCCATGCGTAGCCATAAAGTTGACCGCTTCCGGCGTCACCTTTTCTGCCGCCATCACCAGGTCGCCTTCGTTCTCACGGTCGGCATCGTCAGTCACGATCACGATACGACCCTTTGCGATATCGCTCACGACATCATCGATCGTATCGAACTGAAAGGTCTCCTTCGTCTGCGAAATCATCGGATTAATACCATTACTGCCGCCACAGCTATGAGCAACTCTTACTCTTGCTCGTAGTCAATCGCCCCTACCTGATGCCACGATCGCTTCCGGTCGATACATGTCATGATTGCTTCCCTGAAATTCAGCTTTCATTTTCACTTTGAACCGCGCGAGATCGACAAGGTCCCAGCGGGTGAACTTCCAACGCCCATTTTTTCCACGTGGCTCATGCTCAAAACCCACAATGAAGTGAACCGCATCATCGCGCACTTTGTTCGTCGCGATTTTTGGCTCGAAATAGAACGTGCGAAAACTGCTGTCGCGGCTTCCAGCTGCGTAAAGTTTTGCATCCAGATAGAAAACGCGTTTGCTTGCAACATCGGCAATCCGTAGATCGGGATAACCAGAACGCATCACGCGGTCCTGTGCGGTATGTGGGAAATCACAGGTCAATCCCGGCGTTGAGTTGAGCAACTCGCGCAACGTATCTTCAAAATGGCCGCTCACTTCGTTGATGCGCAGAATGCGTTGAATTACACTGTCCAGCGTATTCATCTTCTTCATCGTCTCATCGCACGCTGTGCTGATTTGCTTGATTACGCGCTGGTCCGTTTCGTTTTTGGCGTCAACCGCCAAAACATGTTTGCCCGTCGTGTCGAGAATCACTTCAGCGAATGGAATCCCGCGCAGTTGTCGATCTTCATTAAGTAGCCACGGGATGAATTGATCGACCGGCTCTTTTGCTGGGTCCGCAGGCGTAGTCCCATTTTGTTGCGCGAAGCATTTCGCGACGCAGAAACCGATGGCGACAAGAATCGAGATGCGAAGCATTGTTTGATTCGAGATTCAAAATCCCGGTCCGCAATTGAACAAGAGCAGCGATCACCGCTTTTCTCCCGAAGTCAGGATTGCGCAAACACCAAAAACGAGAATGCTAAACTGACAGCTGGGCAGCTCACGATGGATAAGTCAGAGAAAATTTTCGTCGCCGGTCATCGCGGTCTTGTGGGTAGCGCTTTGATCCGCCGCCTCGAACGTGAAGGTTTCCATAACCTGCTGAAGCGCGACCCGTCGCAGCTTGATCTGGCTGATGGACGGGCTGTGCAGAATTTCTTCGCAGAAGAAAAACCAGCGGTTGTGATTTGCGCAGCGGCGAAGGTTGGTGGGATCAAAGCGAATAACGATTTCCCAGTTGAATTCCTGCTCGATAATCTGCGGATTCAGAACAACGTCATTCAGTCAGCCTACGAAGCTGGCGTGCGCAAACTGCTTTTTCTTGGAAGCTCCTGCATTTACCCCAAGTTCGCGCCGCAGCCAATTCCGGAAACAGCGTTGCTGAGCGGTCCGCTCGAGCCAACCAATGAACCTTACGCCATAGCAAAGATTGCCGGCATCAAGCTTTGCCAAGCATATTCTCGCGAACATCGGGCGAATTTCATCTCAGCGATGCCGGCAAATCTTTACGGCTCGAACGACAATTTTGATCTGGAAACATCACATGTGCTGGCCGCGCTTTTGCGTAAAGCGCACGAAGCCAAAACGCGGAAAGATCGAGAGCTGATCGTGTGGGGCTCCGGGAAGCCGCGCCGTGAATTTTTGCACGTGGACGACCTTGGGTCGGCCTGCTTATTTCTGCTTGAGAAATACGATTCGCCCGAGATCATCAATGTTGGCTGCGGTGAAGACATCTCGATCCGCGAACTGGCGGAGTTGATCTGCGACGTTGTCGGATTTACTGGCGAACTTGCCTGGGACGGGACTAAATCAGACGGCACACCTCGAAAACTTCTCGATATCACCAAGCTCCATAATCTCGGCTGGCAACCAACGATTCCGCTTCGCGACGGCATCGCTCAGACCTACGATTGGTTTTTGAAAAATGTGGCACACTGAAGGCCATATATGTCGATGAAGAAACTACGTGTTGGCGTTGTGGGCGTTGGTGCTATCGGAAGCAATCACGCGCGGCTTTACGGGGAAATTCCGTCGGCCGAGTTTACCGCGGTGTATGATATCGATCTTCCCAAAGGGAATGCGATCGGAAGAAAATTCGGGGCGGTACCGGCAAAATCTCTGGATGAATTCATTGAGATGGTTGATGCCGCTTCGGTGGCGACGCCGACCAACACGCATTTCGATGTTGCCCGGTCTCTACTTTCGCGCGGCAAGCATTTGCTAATCGAGAAACCCATCACAGAAAAAACGGCGCACGCCGGTAAATTGGCGGAATTAGCTGCGCGGAGGGGCCTCATTTTGCAAGTAGGTCATGTCGAGCGGTTCAACCCAGTTTTAAGCGCGCTCGAAAAACATCTCACCCATCCGCGGTTCATCGAAGCGCACCGGCTCTCGCCTTATCCCAAGCGCAGCACCGATATCGGTGTAGTTCTCGATCTTATGATCCATGATCTCGAAATCATTTTGCATTTCGTGCGTTCGCCCGTGAAGAAGATCGACGCGGTCGGTGTCCCGGTTTTAAGCCGCGGTGAGGACATCGCAAACGCGCGGTTGCGTTTCGAGAATGGCTGCGTGGCAAATGTTACTTCGAGCCGCATCAGTCCCGAGCAAATGCGTAAGATTCGGATTTTCCAGGAGGACGCGTACCTTTCGCTGGATTATCAAAATCAGAGCGGAGAGATCTATCGACGCGCTGGGGGACGGATCACGCGCGACAAAGTCGCGATCGAACGCGAAGAACCGTTAAAACGTCAACTCACTTCATTTATCGAATGCGCGAGCACCGGGCGCGAGCCGCGTGTTTCCGGATTCCAGGCGACGGCGGCGCTGGAGTTGGCAGTTAAAATTACAAAGCGGATCGAGTCGAGTGTCTGAAACTCGGTGATGTATTCCAACTCAGGAGGCTGTAATCGCGTCTCTCAGGCGCGCGGTTACAATCTGGAGCAAAAGGATGAAATCCAAAACAATCTATTTTGTCGCGGGTGAAGCGAGCGCGGATAATCACGGCGCCGCGTTAATGCGCTCGCTGCAGGGGTTTAGTACAGACCTTAACTTTATCGGGCGTGGCGGCCCGCAAATGCGAACGATCGCTGGTCGGCAATTCAAAGATTGGATCGACGAGGCAGCTGTCCTTGGCTTGTGGGAAGTGATTAGGAAGTACAGCTACTTTCGAGAAAAGCTTCAAGAAACCCTCAACGAAATTAGAAAGAGCAAACCCGACGCGGTCGTGTTGATCGATTATCCCGGATTCAATTTGCGCCTGGCGCGTGCATTGCGGAAGCAATCGCCGCAAGCGAAAATCATTTACTACGTCAGCCCACAAGTCTGGGCTTGGAATCGTGGCCGCATCAAAAAGATGGCGCGCTTTCTCGATCTCGTGCTCTGCATTTTTCCTTTCGAGGCCGACCTTTACAACAAATCTGGTCTGCGCGCGGTATTTGTTGGTCATCCCATGATCGAAAGGCTGCGCGCTCGGAAGATCGATACTGAGCGTGACTCGAATTTAATTGGGCTTTTTCCAGGCAGCCGTTTCCGGGAGGTGCGCAAAATTTTTCCTGTAATGCTTCAAAGCGTGTCTGAATTTCAGAAACGAAATCCGAATATGCGGTTTGAAGTCGGCGCCGCATCGGAGGAACTCGCTCGGGAAATGAGGGGGATGCTCAATCAGGGTGTGCAGAACGGACGAGCAATTCAAGTCAAGGTCGGCGAAACAGCAGCCCTTATGCAGCGCGCGCTTGCCGGAATTGTGGCATCAGGCAGTGCCACGCTTGAAGCTGCTTATTTTCGGCTGCCATTTGTCCTGATTTACAAGGTGGCGTGGCCGACTTATCTGGCAGCGCGACTCGTCGTTAACGTGAAATATCTTGGGATGCCCAACGTGCTCGCAGACAAAGAAGTGGTTTCCGAGTTCATCCAGCACCGCGCAAGGCCGGACGGGATCGTCAAGGCCGTGCGAGGGTTAATGAAGGACGCCGACGCGCGTGATCGGATGGTTTCCGAGTTCGATAGAATCGTCGGCAAACTCGGCGAAGGCGGAGCGAGCGAAAAAGCGGCACGAGCAATTGCTGAAGAGATTGGCAGAAGTCGGATGAAGCCAGTTAACTGATCAGGCGATGAAAATTTGGGATATCTCACGTACGCTCTCGAACGATCTCGCGGAATGGCCGGGGGACGAGCCGTTTCATTTTCGATTGACGAAGAAAAAGGCGGAGGGAGAAAGCGTAAATCTCGGCGCGATCGGCATGAGTGTGCATAACGGCACCCACGCCGATGCACGATTCCATTTTGACACAAGTGGGGAATCAATCGAAAGGGCGCCCCTCGAAATCTATTTGGGCCGCGCGGTCGTTGTCGATCTTACGGAAGCCTTCTCCCAGTCGAAAGAAAAACACCTGATCACAATCGAAGATTTCCAGCCGCATTCTGAAGAAATCGCGGAGACCTCGCGGGTTCTGGTTAAAACTGGCCGATGGAGCAACTCCGCCGTTTTCCCAAGGCAAATTCCGGTGA
>Ga0137389_10001590_pt1 | contig 13335 bp, 12 predicted proteins | sample 15con2h14BmetaG_FD_104645 | JGI IMG/M metagenome (GOLD analysis project Ga0137389, IMG submission 104645) | Vadose zone soil microbial communities from Angelo Coast Range Reserve, California, USA - 15con2h1.4B metaG | ecosystem: Environmental > Terrestrial > Soil > Vadose zone > Saprolite...
CTGCCCCTCTGCGCTGATGACTTCGCTGAGCGGCGACGGCCCTGGGCCGGCTACCTCGAGCAGCGAGGCGTCTGCTTCGGCTTCCCCGATCACTTGCCGCTCCCGCCGCTTGCGCCGCAGCGCATCAATGCAGTAGTTGCTAGCCACGCGCAGCAGCCAACTTGGGAAGGGAACCGAGCCGTCGTAACTGTCGATGGAGCGCTGCAGCTTGAGGAAGACTTCGCTGGTCGCATCCTCGGCCGTCTCCCTCGATCCCAGCAGGTAACGGCACAAACCGAAGACCCGCCGGGCATAGCGACGATAGAGCTCCGCCAAGGCATCCGCATCATGGCCACGGGCGAGCTCGAGTACGCTCTCCAGTTCCAGCTCCTCCATCCGGCTTCCTTGCCTTTCGCCGGGCCGCGGTCCCCTTGCCTTATTGCTCGTGGGTTCCATAAAGCAGTACGCTGGGCGGTGGGAGAAAGTTACACAGATCCGAGCATCCCACTGCGCTCCGTGTGTCCCCGGCTCTTACGTTCTTGGGCCAGATGCGCGAGAAGTAGAGTGGCGGCCTGGCCAGAAACGCGAAAGGTTCGCGGGGAGTAGTAGTCCTAACCTGTTTCGTAAAAACTCCATCACCTCGGCTGGAGGGCATCTCCCCACCTCTCTGATTCGGCGTCCCACCGCCCCCCAATCGACGTCGGTCTTGAGTCTTGATCGACTTGACTTTGCCATTTCTATAGAAATGAAATACTTCTGCAGAATTTAATCGCGGGCTATCCCCGAAGAAGGAGAGGCAATGAAAAATGCTCGATACACTGTCGAGTATCAACCTCCGATTTCTTCGTCAGCTATGCACTCACATTACCGCAGCTGGCGCGTGTACCAGACGTTGCCGGGTGTGAGCCAGTTGAAGCCTTCAGCCCAGGCGGTCTGAGTGTGCGAGTGATTGTCGATATCCATGTCGAAGTAGTCGCCAAACGGAAACCGGAAGCCATCTGCAAAGATGTAGCTATAGCCAGTCACGTAGGTCGATAACACCGTTTCGCTCGACCAATTGGAACCGCCGTTGGTCGAGGTCCGGTAATAAACGTTCCAGTGCGGCTTATCGCGCTGATCCATCCACGCAATGCGGATATCGCCGGCTGCGCTTGCCGCGACCGACGGGAATGCATGGTCAACCCCGGAAGGGGCAAGCGAAACGTCCGCCTTTGGACTCCAGGTGTTGCCCTGATCAACAGAAGTTGAGAAAAAGATCCGCTCAGGACCACCATCGATGGTACCTGAGTTCCACAGCACATAAAGCTGGCCGGCCGTGTCAGAAGTCATGGCAATGCCGGGGCCAAGAAACGCCCACCCGCAGCTGTAGGCGGAGCAATCCGGCGGCGATCCTGATACGTCGAGCAAGGTAGGAGTCCAGGTCTGGCCGCCATCGGACGATTTGGTCACATACAGGTTCACCGGACCTTTGGCTCCGCCATTCTGTGTGTAACCGTCCCAGGAGAAGTAAACGTTACCAGCAGGATCGACGGTGCCGCCGCCGGTGAGAGACCATCCGAATTGCGCGTTGGCATTCACCTTCACCGAAGTCCAGGTCTGGCCTCCATCATGTGACGATGAGCACCACACAGTCTGCGCGTGATCGTAGGCGACGTACACATCATTACCGCGCACTGCGAGAATGTCTTTGTCAGTACCGGCTTTGGTCGAGTTGGCAATTTCGGTGGTCCAAGTCTGGCCAAAGTCGGTGGACTTGGCGACTTCGATCAGACTCTTGTTGTTCTGCAACCATGAACCATAAACGGTGCGGCCGTCGACGGGATCGACCTTGAGCTGCACGTCAATCTGGCCGGAGCCTGGGTCTGCGATTTGCCGCGGTGCTGACCACGTTTTGCCGTTGTCGCTCGAGACAACGAGATAGGCGATAGAGCTTGGACAACCTTTGCAGCTCGGAGGAAAGTCAGGAATCAGCGCATAGACGTGACCGTAGCGGTCGGCTGCGATGGCCGGCTCCCAGGTATCGCCGGGGAGGCTTGCACCGAGGCGTGTTTGCGACTGAAATGTTTGGGCGGCCAGCAACGGGCCGGTTGCAAAGAAGAAAAGCAACAATAGTGCCGAGAGACGACGGGCAGTGTCGGTCATTCGGAAGCCTCCTGCTACGCAGCGAGCGAGGGTAGACGGACTGCGGAGCGCAAGTATACACCCCTCGGTTTCATTGAAATTTGGGGAAGCACATCACTTTTGGGAGTAGGAACTATGGTGGGGTTGATGCGCTTCACGTGATGAGTTAGCATTCTTTCCTCCCTGAACTTCTACGGATGTTCACCAGGAGGTCCCAATGAAGCGAGCGATTCTGCTCCTTTTACCAGGTATGTTCTTGCTAGTTTTTGTCCTTCTTGCTCAGCCAGCTGGCGCCACACAGCCGTTGGTAACAGGAGCGGCCAGGCACGATACTTCGGCCCCGCTGCGCCACATGATTTTCGTGGGCACGCAAACACCGAGCGCTTCCCAGCAGCAGATCGAACCTTTGCCCACCCGGGCGCCTTTTAGCAGCAAGATCTCGGACTCGGTGGCGCAGCCGCTTATCGCAGGGCTGCAAGGTGTGACTACGGGCCTGAACTTCGAGGGCCAGGGAGCCCAGGATACGCGTAATGTCTTTGGTTTCGCCTTTGTGCCTCCGGATACAAACGGCGCGCCTGGCGAAACCCAGTTCGTACAAATCGTGAATGTAACGATTGCGGTGTATGACAAACGAACCGGCGCGCAGGTAATGGGACCTGCTGCCATCCACACGCTTTGGACGGGCTTTGGCGGGCCTTGTGAGTTCCAATCGCCGGACGGCGGAGATCCGGTGGTGCTCTACGACCACCTGGCGAACCGCTGGCTGATCAGCCAATTGCAATTCAACAGCACATTCACGCAAAACGAGGAATGCGTCGCTGTCTCAACCAGTTCGGATGCCACCGGCAGTTACAACCGCTATGAGTTCGATTTTGGCGCAAACTTCCCCGACTATCCGAAGTATGGAATCTGGCCAGATGCCTACTACAACACCGTGAACGTCTTTCCGGGCCACGGCTTTGCCGGAGCGGAAGCTTGTGCCTTTGACCGCAGCGCGATGCTGGCAGGTTTGGCGGCAAATGCGATCTGCTTCCAGCAGCCATCCAGCGTCTCCAGTCTGCTGCCTGCAGACCTCGATGGCCGTACGCTGCCACCAGCAGACAGCCCCAACTATTTCGTGGGTCTGGCCGACTCCACTCATCTGAATCTGTTTAAGTTTCATGCGGACTTCTCCAATCCTGCCAACTCAGCCTTCACGGGCCCGAGTCTTGTCTCAGTTGCGCCTTTCAGCGAGATCTGTGCCCGCGCCACTACGGTGGCGTGTATCCCAGAACCTAATCCGGGGGAGAAGGTGGACGGTCTTAGCGACCGCGTGATGTTTCGGCTGGCCTACCGCAATTTCGGGGACCACGAATCGCTTGTAGTGAATCACACGGTTGCCGGAGGAGCGTTGGCTGGTGTCCGCTGGTACGAGATACGGAACCCGGGAGGCGCGCCCGCGGTCTTCCAGCAGGGCACGATCGTGGATCCGGACGTAGATTACTGGCTGGGAAGCGTGGCGATGGATAAGATAGGCAACCTCGCTCTAGGATTCAGCGCTTCTGGAAGGCAATTGCCGCCCAGCATCTATGTCGCGGGGAGAGCTCCGGGGGACACGCTGGGGGTGCTCTCTGGTCCATTGGTAATTGCGGGGGGAATCGGCGTGCAGGTGCAGTCGTTTAAGCGCTGGGGAGACTACAGCAGCATGGAGATAGACCCAACCGATGATTGCACGTTCTGGTACACCAACGAGTACTATCCTGTGACTGGCAGCATCGCCTGGAGCACCAGGATCGGTTCATTTAAATTCAATTCGTGTAAAGCAACTGGAAAATAGACATCTGGAAAGTCGTTAAATAGAGGGGCTTGTTACCGAAGTTTTGGCACAGCCTCTCTTGCTTCTGGCTGGGTCGCAGCCAGGTTTTAAACCACACAAAAATGATTGATGTGGACAAGCTCAATCGTATGCTCAGTGCTCAGGGCGCTGACCCAGGCTCAGGATCTGGCCATCAACGCCAACCGTCATCGGCTTGACGCCTATGAAGCGCGCAGGCGAGTCGAGCTTCATGACGATACCTTGTCGAACACCGCGGAAAACGGGCGCCCTATCACAACTGCTTGCCGGGCGTTGCGCGCGTAGAGACGTCGAAACCTGAATGCGCGTGGATGTCCAGAAAGTGCTTTCTCCGGCATTTGTGCGCATCTCATCTGTTTGAAAACATGACTATTTGTTGGCTTCGTTTCGCAAAATGTGGGCTCGGAAACAGTTAACCCTCCCGTGATTGGCGGGGCACCAATTTCGCTTGATGTCCCTTTCTGCTAGGCCGGCTTCCTCTCGGCCAAGACTTCGCGGCCTGTAGAACCCGACGGTCATGAACACAATAGCCGATCCCTCCCAGGCTGACCGGACCTTCTCAGTTTGGCTAGTGCTAGTTCCCCTTCTCCTCGCAATATCCAGGGACGCCAAGCCCTCGAAGAAAAGAAGCCCCGATGCCAGATCGGGGCTTTTAACCATTATGTTGACTCCCGATCCTTCTCGGCGCAGACTTTGGCCGAATCACCCTTCCTAAAGAGGGCGCGCTCGTATCGCCCACCACTTCGTGACCGCGATTCCGAGATACGCGCCGTCAGTCTGCCGCCACGTTCGATCTCCTCGAGAATCTCCTGCCGCTCAATGGCTGATTGCAGGACACGCTTACGCAACCGCGTAGGTAAACGCTCGCCGACATCAGCTCCTTAGTCAGACTTGCACCAACTCCCAGCTGAACCGGGAAGAATCAGGGGAAGTTTTCCGACCACCATCTTCTATGAATCCGGCTACACCCATTGCACACCTTGCGGCAGGCCAGCAGGTAGTTGTCGGTTTCTCTCACCTGTTCACAGTCCGCGATGTGGTCCCTTTTTGGCGATGCGTCCCTATCACTCCTGTACTCCTGTGCCGACGTGCGCCGAACTCAGGCGGATCGCTTACTTGAGGCGATGGTGAACAGAGCGTAGAGCGCGTCTCGGATTCTTACCCAGCCACGTCGTCCCACGGCGAGGGAACCCAACTGCCTGCACCAACGGCTTAGCAGACCACTCGCCACGATTACCTTAGTCACCTTTAATTCCCCCGAGCCTTATGTGAACCTGAATTTAAGCTTGATTTCCTAGCGGGCGGGACCGGACGCCAAATCAATCAAAGCACGATTCATCGGGAGAACCGTCGAGAACTATGAAGCCGCGGAAGGCTCTCCGGGCAATGGGCTCAGTGAGCTCCAAACTGATGGCCGGCATCTCGATATTCTGCTCCCTCGTCTGGGGTCAGCAGATGGCTGTCCGCTGGCAGGACGAAGTGCAACGGTATACAAATGCGCAGGATTGGACAGCGGCGATGAGCATTGTCGATCGTGAGATCGCCCGCGCTCCGCGAGACTTGGATGTGCGGGCATGGCGCGCGCGCATTCTGATGTGGTCGGGACAACTTGTCGAAGCCGAGCGCGAATATCTCGAGATTCTTGCTGTTGCCTCGAACGATCCCGATAACTGGCTGGGGCTGGGGAGCATATATTCACACGAAGGCAAAACGGAGGAGGCGCTGTGCGCGCTTGATCGCGCAGTGGAACTCGATCCGCAGCGCTCAGACCTTCGCACTGCGCGCGGCCGAGTGCTGCGGACGGCAAATCACAAGAAGGCAGCCAAGCTGGAATTTCAGAGAGCGCTGGAACTGGACCCCAGGAGCGCGGAGGCGCGCAGCGGGTTGCTTTCGTTGAGAGGCGATCCGAAGCATGAGTTGCGCGTGGGAGTAGACACCGACCTGCTGAGCTTCGCCAACCCGAACCACGACCAGGGAGTGAGCCTCACTTCCCAGTGGACACCCCACTGGAGAACGAGTGTGGCTGGGGACCTTTACCAGCGGGCGGGAACCGATGCGGGGAAGTTCGTGGCGAGCTTGACGGGAAAGTTGTCAAGGTGGGGAGCATTCACTGCGGGTGGGGCAACGGCCGGCGACAACGGCGTCATCCCGAAAGGCGAAGCGTTTTTTGACTACGACCATGGATGGAGCGTGGGCGAGAGCGGACTGGTGCGCGGATTGGAGATCGTTTACGGGCAGCACTGGTATTGGTACACGACGGCGCGGATTCTGACTATCAATGGGACGACGATCTTCTACTTGCCGCATGAGTGGACGTGGTCTTTGGGCCTGATCGAAGCACGGAGTCATTTTTTGGCAACGGGTGCGGAATGGCGTCCCTCGGGAGCGACAAAATTCGGGTTTCCGATAGCCCGTTGGGACGAGCGCCGGCTTAGCGGCAACGTCTTCTTTGCGTCCGGCACGGAAAATTTCGCGCAGCTGGATCAGATCGGACGATTTTCTTCACAGACGTACGGTGGTGGTTTGCGCTTCCAATTCGCTGCGCGACAGGACGTGACCGGCTTCGTAGCGTATCAGAAGCGAACCCAGGACCGGAGACAGACAAGTTTTGGATTTAGCTATGGCATCCGTTTTTGAAGTCTTTCGAAGGCTGGGTTCGGCCTCCTTCGTGCTGCAAGCAATCCTTGCCGCGATCGCCGCGGATGTATTGCTGCTGGCGTACATCCTGCTCCGACGAACCTACCGGAAACGATATTTCACTAGACGCGATGCACGACTGTTGGAAATGCGCCACAGATGGGACGCGCTGATTTCCGGAGAGATTCCCTACGAAACCTGGCGCACGAAACCATCGGATCGCCGGCTTGTCGAAACAATGGTGCTGGACGCATTCGAGATTGCGGGACCGCAAGAATCGGCACACTTGCTGGGATTCCTGCGGGCCAGCGGGCTTATCGAAAAACTCGCCTTCGACGCAAGGCACCACCGCGGGTGGCGACGGCACCGGGCGCTGGTAGCACTCGGGCGAACCCGGGCGCCGGAGGGTATTCCGGCTTTGGCCGAGGGACTGCGCGATCGTGCCCTGGAAACGAGACTTGCAGCGTTGCGGGGACTGGCGCGCATGGCTTGTCCCGAGGCGGCTGACGAAATCTTGGATTGGTTGGGTGAAGCTGGACTTGTAGTGCCAGAACTGCCCTTGCAAACCGCGCTGATCCAGTGCTGTGCCGAGCGACCGCAGGTGTTGTTGCCGTATCTGCAACATGCGCAAGGAGGCGTGCGCGAAGTGCTCGGACGAGTATTGGGAGAAGTGGCTACACCGTCCCTGGGGCCAGAAGCCCTGCAGTTTGTAGACGACGACCTCGACGAACTGCGAGCCGCGGCCGCGCGAGCGCTGTCGCATGCGGACCCCGGCATGGCGGTCGAGGTCTTGAGCGAATTGACACAAGATCCGGTGTGGTTTGTCCGGCTGCGTGCCATTGTGAGCCTTGGGAAGCTGAGCCACCCGGATGCAATCCCTCTGTTGCTGCGCGGATTGACGGACTCGAACCGGCTGGTGCGTTTGCGGGCGGCCGAAGGGCTCATCGATTTCAAGACGGACACGGTCTCGATATTCGAAAAGGTAGTTGCGACGAAAGACCGATACGGGTTCTATGGATATCTGACAGCGCTTGAGAATGCTGGCTTACAGGGGAAGCTCGAGGCGGAACTCAAAGCGACCACCCAAATCAGCGCGCAAAAGCAGGCCATCCTGCTGGAAGTATTGCGCAAAGGGGCGCTGCCTGCGGAACAACCCGTGTACGAGGAGACTGCGGCGGCAGCGGCGTCCCGGTCATGATTCATTTTTTAGAAATTTCGAACCAGACACTTTTCTACTACTACCTGGTTTGCAATCTCGTATACCTGACTATGCTTCTGGTTGCGCTGAAGGCCAGCGTGGCACACCAGCGGCAGTTGGAAAGCCTCAGACCCGCCTGGATCAAGAGATCCCCGTTGACCCCTCCGATCACAATCCTGGTGCCGGCGCACAACGAAGAAAAGTCCATCTGCGTAGCTTTGCGGAACCTACTTGACCTGGACTATCCAGAACTCGAAGTCATCGCCATTAACGACGGGTCGACAGACAGAACACTCGAAGTAGTTCAGCAGGAGTTTGCGCTACGGCGGGTGCGAGTGGTGTACGTTCCGCAAGCACCGAGCGCGCCGGTGCGAGGGCTGTATCGAAGTAATGCCGACGCACGCCTCATTATCGTGGATAAGGAAGCAGGCGGGAGTAAGGCTGACGCGGTAAATGCCGGCCTGAATGCAGCCACTTCGCCTTATGTGTGCGTTGTCGACGCGGACTCAGTACTTGAGCGTGATGCGCTGCTGCGGATCATGCTACCTGTACTCGCAGACCCCAAGCGTGTCGTCTGCGTCGGCGGAATTGTCCGGGTTCTCAATGGGTCAGAAATCGAAGCGGGGCGGATACGGCGCGTGCGGCTGCCGCGGAAGAGCATCGAAGTCATCCAGGTGGTCGAGTACCTGCGTGCTTTCCTCATTGGAAGAGAAGCCTGGGCACGAGGAAACATGCTGATGATCATCTCCGGAGCCTTCGGAGTCTTCCGAACCGACCTGGTTCACGCCGTCGGGGGCTACCGATCTCGCGCCATTGGGGAAGACTTCGACTTGGTGACGCGTCTGCACCGGCACCTGCGGGAGCAAGGTGCAGACTACAGCATCCAGTTTGTCCCAGACCCCGTGTGCTGGACAGAAGTCCCATCCGATCTAAAGTCGCTCGCGAGACAGCGCGCGCGCTGGCAAAAGGGCCTGTGGGATGTCTTGTGGCCAAACAAGGATATGCTGTTCCGTCCGCGCTACGGGCGTATCGGGTTCCTAGCACTCCCCTATTTATGGCTGTTCGAACTTCTGGCGCCTGTGATCGAGCTGGGTGGCATCGTCACCATTGCCCTGGCAGCCTGTCTTGGCGTGCTGAGCCGGGATTTCTTCGTGCAGTTTCTGCTCTTCGGTTATGCGTTTGCCACCGTAATTTCAATTGGCTCGGTCCTGCAAGAAGAACTGACCTACAAGCGCTATAACGATTGGCAAGATGTCGCGCGGCTCGTGAGCTACTGCTTCCTTGAGCATTTTCCTTACCGCCAACTGCACATGATTTGGCGCCTTCAAGGCCTTTGGCAGTACCTGCGGGGCGACTTGGCTTGGAGACCGCTGAACCGACAGGGCCTGCAATCGGCAGGCACAGACTAGATGTGCGAGCCAATGCACTGGCTGCGGATCGCAGTTCTTCTGACCCTTTGCCGGAGCCAAAGCGATCGGGGCTACACCGATGATGAGACGAGCGCCGCCACGCCCAGCAGTTCTCCGTGACGGTCCAGAAGCCCTGGTGATAGACCAGGCGCAACCCGACATCCTCTTACTTGATATCGGCATGCCCGTACTTGATGGCTTTGCTGTGATGCGCCGTCAGGGAGAATCCTCGCGTGGCCGCTTTGCCCGTGCTCGCGGTAACGGCGTACGCCATGCAGGGGGACCGGGAACGGATCTTGAGTTCGGGCTTCGATGGCTATCTCTCGAAGCCGATCAACGCAAAATCGCTTGCCCAAGAACTAGAGCGTCTTTTGGGCGAGCGAGATGCCCAGCGATCTCGGGCAGAATCAAACCGCAAGAAACAGGCGGCAAACGCAGCCGGCCGCGACGGGCGTTAGCTGGGATTGTAATTTGAGGGGGTCACTCCAGTTTTTCTGCTTCAACAATGAATTCCTGAATCGCCTGTAGATTTTGTGGACTTATCTTCGTGAACTGGATTCCCTGACGCTGCTCCTTTGCCCACACGACTACGCCTACCGCATCGATCGTTATCCCGGACATAGGCAATCGAAAGGACAGTTTCACCGAATCTCCCGGCTGCAGGTTTCCAATTTCGACTTGGATTCCACCTGAGCTCAGGTTCCAGGTATCTCCCCGCATCGTTCGAGAGCCCACGCTGCAGGTCGCCGCGGTGTGGAGTGGAACTCGCATGTGCCGACGCCGATTCTCAAGAAGCGCCCCCCGGACAGTGCGGAACAAACCGGTAAGCTTCTGCCTGTCCACGGGCTTCTGGAGAAAGAACGTTGCTCCAATCGCAAATGCCTCCTGCATAGTTCGCCGGTCATCCCGTCCGGTCACGATGATAATGGGAACAGACTTGTTCCAGGACGACTTGCGGATGCGGCGCGCAAGATCGAAGCCATTCATGTTTGGCATTTCCAAGTCCAGGAAGATCCCATCAAATTTCTCCTGGTTCACTAGATCAGCTGCTTTCTCGCTGTCACTGACTGGACAGACCTCCGCCTTGAGGGACGTGAAAACTTCGGCCATCAGTTCCAAGCTTGCAAGGTCATCTTCTACAACAAGGAGCTTCAGGGACGCCATGCAATTATCCTCAGTTCTAGCAACCAGGTTCTAGCGACCCAGCGTCGCGCCCGGATCAACATACGTAAACGTCAAAGCCACCCTTATTCCGATTGGACCAGTAAATTGCTGATAACAGCATTATCCATCATCACCACTGGGGCTTACTTAAGTAATTAAGAGAAGGTCGAATTGTGACACAAACCATTTTAGGCGTGTTCATCTTAAAGGTAAGACCGGGGCGTGCAGACGTCCGGGAGCAGACTATCGCGCGTTTTTCCGCTTGAACCATCCGTTCGCTGACGAGGAGCCAATCAGGCGCTGAGATTCCGTTCATGTATTTGCGACGCCGGATCATTCGCCACTGCCTGGTTTCTCTCTCTTTCGTGCTTCTATACCTTCTGCTGAACCGGCCCGAAGTCATTCTCTTCTCTCGCATCGGATTCGTTGCCTGGTATCCCGCCATAGGGCTGGTTATGGCACTCCTGCTGGGGGTGAGCCCCTGGTACGCGCTTCTGGCCTGTCTTTCCGATGCCCTTGCCAGCAAGATCATCTACGCACAGCCGGCAACCTCGTTCGGTAGCACAGTCGGCGCCATGGGCATTGCTGTTTTTTATGGCGCAGCGGCCTACGTGCTTCGTGGGCCTCTGCAAATCGATCTCGGGCTGCGCCGCCGTCGAGATGTGGTTCGGTACGTTTTGGTGAGTGCCACCGCCGCTACAGGAGCGACAATCATCGGTGTCGCATGTCTGATTGGGGATCACGGCATTACCTGGGGCGAATACAAGTCTTCCGCGCTAGGGTGGTTTTTGGGTGACGCTATCGGCCTGGTGGGCATTGCACCGTTTCTTCTCGTTCATGTGTTTCCACCCATTCGTAATTGGCTCGCGCCGGCACCCTCCCAGCTTCACCCAACCACGGCGCACTCTTCAGGAACAACGCTCACTCTTAGTGCGCTTGCAGAAACCTGTGGCCAAAGTTTGACGATACTTGCTGTCCTCTGGGTGATGTTTGGAACCAGGGACGGACGTTACGACCATTCTTATCTGTGTTTCATTCCGATCATCTGGATTGCAATGCGCCAGGGAGTCCGGCGAGTCGTTACTGGTCTGCTGGCGCTAAATTTTGGAATCGTCGTCGCCATGCACTTGTTCCCGCCAACCGCAGTCCTGTTCACCAAAGTCGCACTGCTCATGCTGGTGCTGTCGGCGGTAGGACTCATCGTAGGATCCGAGGTAAGTGAGCGGCATCGCCTGGCACTTGACCTGAATGAACAAACCAGCTATTTAGACTCGCTGATACAAAATAGCCCGCTAGGGATCGTTGTTCTTGACCGGCAAGGCCGCGTCGAACTAGCGAATTCCGCTTTCGAGAAACTCTTCCAGTACGACCGACACGAACTCGCCGCGATTGATATTGCCAGCATGGGGATGTCGGACGATGAGGCTACGGACTCCAGGCAACTGATTCCGCACATCTTCGAGGGAAACGCCTTCCACAGGACGGTGCGACAGCGGCGCAAAGACGGGCAGATTCTTGACGTAGCCCTGCGCGGTGTACCGCTGCTGCTAAACGGCGAGGTACGAGGCGCATATTTGATATATGAGGACGTATCGGAGCAGATCAGGGCGAGCGAAACACAGCGGCGACACGCGGAGTCCCTGGACCAGCTCGTCAAAGAGTTGGAACTACGCACAAGACAGATGACGCTATTGAATGAAATGGGGTCTCTGCTGGAATGCAGTGGGACTGTAAAGGAAGCGTGCAACGTGGTTGCTAACTCGGTTCAGAAGCTTTTCCCCGAGGCTCCTTCTGGAGCACTCTACCTGTTCAAGTCGTCGCGAAACCTGGTCGAAGCAGTGCTTCGCTGGGGCACCATAGCCTCCTCCTCGGAGCCTACATTCTTGCCCGATGCTTGCTGGTCCCTACGTCGTGGCCAGCCTCACTGGAGTGAGCGACCGGGAACTGGCGTCTCCTGCCGGCATCTAGCCCAGAGTACAACCACCCAGTGCCTGTGTGTGTCCATGGTCGCACAGGGGAACACGGTTGGCGTTCTGCATCTCGAATTTGAGAACGCGGCAGGATCCCGACTCGATTCTGGGACGGGTAAACTTCAGGACTCTCATCAGCGATTGGCCGTCAGCGTGGCCTCGCAGATCGCCCTTTCGTTGGCTAGCTTGCAGCTGCGCGAAACACTTCGGGAACAGTCGATTCGCGATCCGCTGACTCGCCTGTTCAACCGGCGCTTCCTGGAGGAATCGCTTGAAAGAGAATTGCAGATTGCCAGCCGCAAAAAGCAGGCTATCGCAGTCCTCTTCCTCGATCTCGACCACTTCAAGAAGTTTAATGATACTTTCGGCCATGATGCGGGAGACATGGTGCTTCAGGCCCTTGCCGATCTGTTTCGTACCTTCTTTCGCGCCACCGATATATGCTGCCGTTATGGCGGCGAGGAATTCGCCATTATCCTGCCGGAGTCATCTTCAGGGGACGCGGCTATCCGTGCGGAAGCGCTTCGCTCGGAGGTAAAGGGCATGCGCTTGCAATATAGGAAGCAGACTCTTGGGACGCTCACACTTTCGGCAGGTGTGGCTGCGTTTCCCGAGCATGGCTCAACATCCGACGAGTTGCTCAAAATCGCCGACCAATGCCTCTACGAATCGAAATCGCGTGGCCGGGATGTTGTGACTGTGGCCTTGCCACAAAACGCGTAGTTGCGCCCGCGCACGGCTATCCGGAAACTGAGTATTGGCGTGTGGAAACGAGGTCGGATTTCCATCCGCTAAGTCATTGCGGTGCTCATTGATGCAGTCACCTAAAGGAGCGTGTCAACTGGCGGAGGCCCTTTTTTTCGATTGGACGACGCTCCGATTCGTGTGATTTCACGCGGCTTATAGAACGTCTTCCCTTCAGCCGTCTGGGCGATGAAACTACTCGGCCGGTTCTTTGGGTGCCCGGTTTTTTGATTCATTGTGTGTCTTTCCCGTCGGCAACCTATCTACAGACTTGCCAAC
>Ga0137389_10001591_pt1 | contig 13334 bp, 9 predicted proteins | sample 15con2h14BmetaG_FD_104645 | JGI IMG/M metagenome (GOLD analysis project Ga0137389, IMG submission 104645) | Vadose zone soil microbial communities from Angelo Coast Range Reserve, California, USA - 15con2h1.4B metaG | ecosystem: Environmental > Terrestrial > Soil > Vadose zone > Saprolite...
CCAGGAACCCTTGCGGCAAGAGATGTACTCGCGGCTGACAGCTCAATTGTTGCCAGAACGTCACTTGCGTGCCAACCAACGCGTGCTCAAAAAGCTTTACCGCAAGTACAAGCGTAAGTCTCGCAACGAGCCTGCTGTGCCTCCTTTCGATCCTATGGATCAGTTTCTGGATTTTGTCGTTCTTCTTATTTGAATAGTATTGCGGCTTGAGCCCACTCGCCTATGGATCGGTCATGGCGATGAACGCAGTGCAAGTGGTCCTGATCAGCCTACCCTTGGCTACATTCTTCGCTCGCCGTTCTCACCACGCGGCTCTGTGCATTGCCTCCCTGCTCTTAGGGGTAGGTATGGGCCTCTTTAGTTGGCTCTATTCCTATCCAGGGTACATGCTCGGCGTTGTTATCTGGACGGTTGGCGAAATTCTGTACTCTTCGATTTCGCCGACAGTGATCGCGAACATTTCTCCATCCCATTTGCGCGGGACGTACCAGGGCACCTTCCAGACGGTACGCGCCGTAGCCATCGTTATCGCTCCTGCGCTTGCCGGCCTGGTGCTGCAACATCTGGGCGCGACGATCTTCTGGCGAAGTTGTTTTGTCGTTGGGTTGCTTACCGCAACTGGCTACTTGCTCCTGGGGATAGCGTGCCGTGTCCGTGAGCTGGTTGGCTGACAAATTTAATGCTGCTTAAAAAAACGCTGAGTTTATACAGCAAATGGGAAGTCAACGCCTTTCCTCCCTCTGAGGATGGCTCGACGCGAGGCGAGAGCTGAGAGCGAGTCTGGTGCAGGATCAAGCCAAAAAGGTGCTCGCATCCTGCCATCCACCCTGATACAGAGGCTCACAAAGCATACTTCGTGGACTTTGTTGCCTCTCTCAACATGGCATCGAGATACCATGGGTTCTCTGGGGGTAGGCATATCATACGGAAGAGTTCCTTCTTCCCGTCTTCCCATAGTGGAGTCCTCCAAACGTTTCCTCTAATCTGCACCGATTGACTTATGTTTCGATACGCTCAGCATAGCTCGCCATCGTGAGCGCATAGTGGTGCAAGACGGTCCGTAATTCCGGGGGGTGACTGTTGTTTGAATCAATTCCGTTCGCTTTTCCGACTCATATAATTTTTCATGATTCGCCTGGAAGCGCTCTGGAAGCGAGTTTACGGTAGTTCGCCGTTCAATGGCCCTGACACAAATCTTTTCCAGGCAGCATTGAGCCGTTTTTCTCGAACTCTGGCTGACCAAGCAAAAGGAAAACGCATCGTTTTCTGACGCATAACCATTCGCGACGTCCGGCGAGCAGGCTTCGGGAGCGGCTTCATTTCTGCCAGATAAATTTTCGTCTCGGTTGCGAAAATGACCGTTTGTACAATCCTGACAGGCAAGAAAACGTTTTGTTTGCTGCTTGGAAAAGAATTGTGTCAGGTCATGCCAGAAACGCGCCGTTTTTGCCTCTCAACTATCGAGATTGCCCTTTGCCAGAATAACTTGCCGTTTTGTGCCACCAGTTTTGCCGCCTCATCAGGACTCAAGTCCAAGTTCTCGTAGAGTAGCATGCCAAGTTTCACGTGCTTCAGGCATCTGCATTGATCCACCAGTAAGAAAAGACTGTACTTTGTGTAGAGAAGGATAGATCCCTTGCGCATGGAGAGAGAAGACTGCTTGCCTCACTTGTTCACCGACCTGAACAAGATAGCGCTCCTTGCGCTGTTGCCGATAATCTCTCGCGCGTTGTTTTACCAATTTGCACTCTTCAGGAAAATGATATGCGAGTTGGCGAGCCTTGTAGCCCAATCGCCGGGCTACTTGATAGAGTGCCAGCGGCTCTTCTCTGCTCTCAAGAGCCGCCTGGAGAGCCATTTGGCAACGTTCTCGATCTACCCGCTGGTGTTGGCGTCGTGGCAGAGGTGAACGAAGTTCTGTCCCTCTCTGAATGGTTTGCTGGAGCTGATCGAGTTGACCGTTCATCACTTGTAAAGGCGTTATCTGACAGACATAACAAAACTTGAGGACCGTTTCGAGCGTTGGATTGTAGGCATCATCAGGATCTACCCATCGATAGAGAACCGTCCTGTCAATGCCTGTCGCCTGAGCGAGTCGTGAATGGCCTTTCTGCTCTTGAAGATACGTTGCAAGATGCCTGAAGAACGGTTCCCATGTGAGCGTCCCAGAAGTCAGACTGGCTGCCTGTAACTCTTCGAGCGTCGCCCAAATCCATTCTTGCCAGGCAATGAGTTCTGTGCTGACTTCTTGGTCTGAGAGCACAGTGGTTTCTTTTCCGAGCCAATGCGCACAGGAAGTACATTCTCCCGGATGTGTTTTGTTCGACGCAAAGACCAGTTGTAGTTTCTGGCAGCGTGGACAACGATTGACCAGCGGTGTTCTGTGATGAGGACAGAGGGTCACGACACGAATCATCCACAGAAGAGGCTGATAGATTGGATACCCACTTGTCCACCACTCAGAGAAACAGGAGGGGCACCAGGCTGGCGTTTCACGCACTTGCCACCGAGGAGAAAGGTCACCAATCCATGATGGCAGCGTCAAGAGGTGTAAATCGGAGCGGGTCGTCAAATGATTCAACGCAAGAGTCCAGGGTTTGGTCATCACTCCAGCACCATTGAGACTCATCGCCCATTTTGTTCCAAACACTCCGACAGGGGTAACGAGACGTAAGTGCTCATCGAGTCGAGGAACGATTTCTTGAGCCGCGAGAGCCCTCGGAGACACATGATGTGTCCATCCCAGGCGATTGATGTACCCTGTCAAACTTTCACACCAGATGGTTCCAATCTCGCGGGGAGCCAGACTGTAGAGCCGACTACGCGGAGGAACATGCTCATCTTGTTGAAGCACATTGCACTCAAGTCTCCTGACGTGTACCACGACGCTTGTCGGTTGCATGTTACTTACCCTGCTGCCTGCTCTTCATCAGGAATGGGGACGGTGCTGTCCTTCTTTCCCTCTCCAATCGGGTCGCGACCAGGCCCCCGTTTCCCAGGTCTCCGAGGCTGAGCCCTGGCTGTGTGAGGCGGATCTTCCGGCTGCGGCGAATGCGCACTTGGGCGCTGCCCTCTCAGCCCTAAGAGGGTGAGAAGCCGCTCATCTGCCCCAGCAGACTCAGTTAGCTCTGCTTCGCTCTCCAGGGCATTGCGTAGTGCCAGTTCGACCCGTGCCTCTGACATGGCTGTCTTGCGCAAATGGGCCAGTGTCACCGTTCTGGCCCCCTCGGAAAGCGCGACGTTGAGGGCTCGATTCAGATGCAGCTTCACCAAACCGATACAACCGATACTGCGAGCATACAGGAACTCCCAATGCTCAACGAGATGCGGTTCTTCAGGAACCGGCAGTTGTCGCTGCAAGGCCCAGAGTACACTGCGGAACATCTGAGCATCAGAATCGATGGTGGCATCATAGCGGGGAAAGTGGACATCCACGCTGCGGCACGCCAGTTGCGCATTGACTTTGCGAAACGGGCGCATCTCATACGTTCCTACCAGGATGTGACTGACCCCAGTGGCATTCTCGAAATGTTTGAGGTGATTTAATTGGCTCTGAAGGCGACTGCCCCTGGCCGCTTCTGCCAGGTGATGGGCTTCATCCACAATGATAGCAAGGGGCTGGCGCTTGCAGAGTGCCGTTTCCATCGCTTCGCGCAGTTCCCTGGCGCGTATCCGTGCCACCTTTCCATCCACGAACGGATCATGCAAGGCGCGCAGGACCGCTCGGTAATACTCAGCCCACTCGAAACGGCTGGTGCCTGGTCCAGAGGCCGTGATACTGGCAAAAGGGATGAAGCTGGGGGAAGCCTGCATGTATGCTTTCGAGAGAGCCAGCAAGCGTTCTTCGAGCAAACGGATCAGTGTGGTCTTTCCCACTCGGCTTGGACCTATCAGCAGCACCATCGTGCCTGGGCGTCTGGTGCTTGCGCCTTCCCCTGGCGGACAAATCGCCTGGAGGGTGGTCTCTAAGGCTTCCAGGAGGCGCGGGTGTGAGATGAGGCAGTGTTGCTCAAAATATTCCTGTCGCGCTCCCACAGGAAGCTTGAGTACCTCAAGCGGAAACGACTCAGGGGCTTCCATCTGGACGAGAGGCTTTTTGTCGATCTGGTTCATAGCTCTATCCGCCTGAGTACGAGCAAATTCTCGTAGGGATTGCTCTTCTTCCTCTTCTCAGATGACTCTGGTTCCATCTCCCCTTGAGCTTGAAGAGGCTCTATGAGAGGCGGTGTTGGTGATCTCTTCCTGCCCTCTAGCACGACCTGTGCGGCCCTGGTTTCGCGATCATGACGTTGCTGGCGCAGGATCGCCTCGATGTCAGCGTTTTCCCGCCGAAAGGTTGCCAGTTGTTTCTGCGTCACTTCGATGTGCTCGCGGCCCGCGTGCAGACGGTTCCGTTTGCGCAGTTCTTCGGTCAGCAGTTGCAGTTCGCGTTCAGAACACCCAGCGAATTCCGTGTAGGGACAATCACAGGTGCGCCAGCGGCCATCAATGTAGGCATATCCTACGCTCACGTCGAACGGGTCGTAACGCACCTTGACCCGGGTTCCTTCAACGGTTGGATCACGCATGGCCTCACACCAATACTCCAGGTAATTGATTCGCACGCCGATACCCGGCTCCACCTTTGCGGTTCCTTTTCTGGTCGTTGGAAAGGTGGCCTTGAGGAAAGCATCGTCATACTCGATAGACTTGTGGAGACGCTCTCCATCGCGCGAAAGTGAGAGTTCATATGCTTCCCGTGGAGTCCTCCCCAACGCCGGGTGCCGCATGGTCTCATATTCCTCATCGGCCCATTGTTGCACCCGTTCCGCCAATGCAGGTAGCGTCCAGACCGCCTGGCGCTCGGGATCAGTGGCGCGGGTATTCAGCCGGGGCTTTTGTGTAGCCTGGGTGTTCCCTAGCAGGTGGTAAAGAAACTCCGTTTCCATTGAGCCAAACAAGCGCTCCTGGGGCGAACCAAAGCGTGGCTCAGAAGCGGGACGCTGATGTTTGCGCACGCGGTAGAGCGCCAGCAGTTGCTCGAAGTACACGCTCTGAAATTCCGGGCCACCATCAACGGTAATGGCGGTTGGCAGTCTCCCATAGCGCTTGACGCACAGACGAAGGACGGCAAGACACGAGCGGTAACTGGGTGGGTCAAATGTCAAGTAGTACGCAGCAATGCGCCTGGGATGGGAAAGGATCATGAGCGTGAGCCAACATTTTCCGAGCACCTGGCCGGTCCTGGAATCACAAAGAATCAGGTTCAGCTCAGTATGATGCAGATGGGCCATCGCCCAGGCGTAGTTGCCATGTCGGCTCACGGTTTTCTCTTGTTCGCGAACATACTCTTTGAATGGGTAGGCGGCCCTCGTCCCCTCTCGTGCTACTGTCTGCTCATAGACGGTTTTGTGACGCTCGACCTCACGGTAGAACGTTCGTGGAGAAAGTGGGGCAAGCTGCTGTTCTTCCGCGCGCTTGAGATACTCCCCGTAGGCACCACGTTTGGGTTTGCGGGTCACAGTATCGTAGTGGGTCTCAAGCATCTCATGAATGAGTTTCCTGGGTGCGAAATCTGCCTCCCATTTCCTTCCCCTGTGCGTGAATTGAGGTAACAAGCCGATCAAGCCACTGCCGTACTGCTCCTCCGCTTCCCGATACCGTTGTCGCCAGGAGCGTTTGGTCCGTGTGGGAATGGTCGCTGCATGCTCGGCGATCTGTTGTTGTTCGTCATCGTTGTACTGGTCTGGGTGAATGACCCGATTGCGAAACACAGCGGTCGCCAGATCCACATCGCGCGCAGCATCGAGCAATGCTTGTCCTTCGCGGGTAAAATTGGAAGGGGCGGGAGGAGGGTGCAAAGCGATTTTCCCATCCTGTACCAGCGCGTCAAAAGCGGATCGCGCCAGAGCAAAAGGATCTGATCCTTCACAAGTGAGCGTCATGGTCGTTGGCGTCGCACCAGAAATTTGCCATTGTTGCCCAGCCCAGGAGACCATGGTACCTGTCAGGGCAGTGATACGAGGTGCGGAGGTGGTCTGGTTGGAGTGATGGACAACCGCACGCGCGTCAGGCCGAGAGGGAAAAACCGGCGTCTGCCAGGGTTCTGAGAGCCGGTAGCGGCTCAGATCGACGTAGAGCGCATGTCTGGCAATGGCAATATTGATGAGATCAGCAGGAACATCGTGGCAAGCCTCACGCAGATCTGCAAGCGTGATACCAGGATATTCCGAAACCTGCCGATAGAGCATCTCCAGGGTCGTTTCTGGAATGGTCAGACGTTCCAGATCCTGGTAGTAATCCTCCAAAAAGAGCCAGTTATCTTGAGCCGCCCAGTTGACTTGATCTGAGGCGTAGACGTGGTAGAACAGCCCATACTTGGCGGCAAACGCCTCTCCAGGTGGACAGCGCCACTTCCCTTGTTCATCAAGTTGGTAGCTATTGGGGCGAATGTGAGCCTGGCGAATGAGTTCCTGAGTCGGCTTACACTCCACCCACCCGGCTTCTTTGTATCGAAACAGAAAGTAGTCTGCTGTATGGAAAGGGCGTTGCGTCCGACCACGCCGATCTTGATATTCCAGTTGAATGGACGGGGGCTGGTCCCAAACTTCCAGCACGTCATCATCGTGTTCAACTTGCAACAAAAAAGCGAATTCGACCTTGTGGCTTTCCGCCTTAATGATGCATTGCATCTTTTTAGACGGATACCAGATTGGCATGTTGCCTCGACGTGCTCCTGGCGTTCGGCTCGGTGGAGACTGGCGAATATGAGTCAGCAGTTCTTGTGCCTCTTTCGACAATTTTAGTCGGCGAAAGTATGTAAGGAGTGCAATGCCGTCTAGCGGTCTTGCCATGATATCTTCCCCTCTCAATCAATGTCTGCTCAACGCTCCTTTCCAGCAGCGTAACACAAATTTTCTCACGGGACAAAGTCGCTGCTGAGTTAGTAGTACTTGCGGCAAAACTGGTGGCACAAAACGGCAAGTTATTCTGGCAAAGGGCAGAGATGCGCGAACGGTTATGATTCAAAATGCGAATGGAATTAAGTCAAACGACAGTGATGGATGATCAAGGGAACACCCAGACCAGCGAGGAAGCGCGCCATCCATGGCAGATCTTCGACATCGACGCGCAAGATGACTCCATTGTCCACCTCTTCAAACAGCGCTTTTGGAAAACGCGTCTGGCGCAGCACCTCCTCCAGTGTGATCTCTAGCCACACTTCGGTCTGCCATACTCTCGGGACAGAGGCGAGTGCGCGTTGCACCGCTTCGAGCGCATCAAAGTTGACTGGAAAGGAAAACGCTTCGCTCGTCACTTCGACCTGCTGGATACGGTCCAGGCGAAAGAGGCGCTGCCCCTGTCGCAAGTGACAGTAACCGATCGTGTACCAGAGCCCCGCCTGATACACAACGCCGTAGGGATCAAACACGCGCTCAGTCACATCCGAGCGCGCAGAGCGATACTGGAGGCGTACACACTGTCTGGTCTGGACCCCTGAACTCAGCACTGTCACTGCCGAAGCGGATGGTGCGGTGTGGAACGAACTCCTCTCGAAGATCACCGTCTGTTCCACCGCTTGGATGCGGGCACGCGTCGTTTGGGGCAGGACGCGCTCGACCTTTGCCAGCACACTCTCATACCAACTTGCAATTCTAGATACTAATATGACAGACTGACTCTGTAAGGATTCACAGCAGAAAAGGAGCACTTATTATGAGCCGTCTGACACGAGCCGCCAATCATCTCACAGTCGAACAAGTCAAAGAAAAACTCAAAGAAGCGAAAGATGTGGTGCAGTATAAACGCTGGTTGATTGTCTACAATGCTCTGATTGCTCCTCGTCGAGCGTCAGAAATTGCCGAACTGCTGGCGGTTTCCAGAGACTCGGTTCATCAAATGATCGGTCGCTACAATCGAGAGGGACCGCAGGCACTGGAAACGCAACGAGCAGGAGGGCGCTACCATTCGACGCTCAGTTTGTCAGAAGAACAAGCCTTTCTCGCTCCTTTTTTCGAACGTGCTCAAACGGGAGAACTGGCCACCATCCAGGAGATTCATCAAGCATTGGAAGCCCATGTCGGGAAATCGGTTCATGAGACGACTATCTATCGGCTCCTGGATCGGCATGGCTGGCGCAAGCTCATGCCGCGTTCCCGACATCCCAAGGCGGATCCACAAACCCAGGAGCATTTTAAAAAAACTATCCGACGCAGGTCGCGCAGATCCTTCATGAGCGGGAACCAGGTGACCACCGCCCCCTCGTTTTGATGGTCCAGGATGAAGCCAGGTTCGGACGCATGTGTGAACCCAAGAGATGCTGGGCTCCGCCTGGAATGCGCCCTCACGCTCCTCAACAAGCCATTCGCCAGGCGGTGTATGCTTTTGCGGCTCTTGCTCCTCAACTAGGCAAAATCGTGGCGCTCCTGCTTCCTTACGCCGATACGGCCATGATGAACCTGTTTCTCCAACGGGTATCCCAGGAATTTGTGGATGCCTTCATCAGTATGCAGGTCGATCAAGCGAGTTGGCATCGCTCTTCTGAGTTGCAGCTTCCCGAAAACATCCGCTTGATCTTTCAACCCCCCTACAGTCCTGAGGTGAATCCGGTGGAGCATCTGTGGGACGAGTTGCGTGAGAAGTATTTCTCCAATCGCGTCTTTGCCTCTCTTGATGCTGTTGAGGAACAGCTGTGCCTCGGGCTCAATGCCCTGGCTGCCGATCCTGATCTCATCCGTTCCATGACCTTATTCCCTCATCTTTGTATTGTAGATAAGAACGCAGTTTAGTATTACTACATACACTTGAGGAATGCGAGCAAGCATTCCTTCAAGGAAGTGAACACGTGGCAGAGGAAGAGAGCTGGGAATGTCAGGTATGACCTAATACTGTTCTCTCGTGGCATCCTCTTGACCTGTCATGTACTTCCGAGAACAGTGCCGCTTGGCGGTCAAAATGTTAGTGCAAGCTCCACAAAGCACATCGGCACAGGGCAGATGGTGACAGCTCCGCTCTCCTGAGGCCTCATTGGCAAGCGAGCGGTGCCATGTTCACTGCCCAAATTTCTCAAGGATCATCTGGCGAGGTTTGGTATGCAGATGATTTTTGCGGTGCGATCTGAGGTCGCTTGTGTTGAGTGAAGCAAAGGCGCTTCCAGCCTAGTATCCAAGGCTGTCTCCAATCCCTCTCTGCGTCACTGGTAACGGTGGGGTGGAAAGCGAGGGGTAACGTCCAAGGGAGCTTCTAGCCGAAAGAGGCGACCGGGCAAGGAGAAAATCGGAAGGATGAATGTGAATGAACCTTTGATGAGGCTGCGTGACATCTGGTCATCGGAACGGCTACGACGATGATGAACGGGATAATGGTCCCTGTGGGCTGCGAAATCACAGGAAAGGATACCCCGTCCCCGCAGTAAAGAAGGCATCCTCCCCGATCGCATCTCACACATGCGGAACAGAGTAACCCCAATGAGGTCTCAGGGGTGGTCGATACCCTGAGTAAGCCAACCGTAAGGGAAGCCGAACTCCTCAGTGGGAAAGGGAAGGGTCAAGAAGCGAAAGCTGCCAGCCGAAAGGCAACAGGAAAACACAACTGGGCAGATAGGGCCGACAACGGAGATACCCGCGCTGAAAGGCGGCTGACGTGATCCTGGTGCATCACCCAAAGAACGAGGTAAAGGTTACTCATCAAGGGAAAAGTTAGATGCAAGCCAAGAAAACGCGCTTAGCAAACGGAACCGAGAAGCAGACCAACTGGAACGCCATTGACTGGCGCAAAGCCAATCGGACTGTTCGTAACTTGAGACACCGCATCTTTCGGGCAACACAAGAGGGCAACCAGAACAAGGTGCGCTCGCTCCAAAAACTCATGCTCAAAAGCTACTCCAACCGACTGGTGAGTGTTCGGCGAGTAGCACAAATCAACGCTGGGAAACACACGCCTGGAGTGGATAAACTGGTCATCAAGACACCAGCGGCCAGGGGCAGAATGGTTGATGCGCTCGCTCATTACTCCCCTTGGAAAGCCAAGCCAGTACGACGAGTCTACATTCCAAAGGCCAACCACAAGTTAAGGCCACTCGGAATCCCTGTTGTGGTCGATCGCTGCCTTCAGGCAATGGTCAAGAATGCCCTTGAACCAGCTTGGGAAGCCAGGTTTGAAGGGACGAGCTACGGGTTTCGACCGGGCCGAAGTGGTCATGATGCTATCGAGAAAATCTTCGTCTTGGCTCGTCCAAACAAGACCAAGAAGTGGGTGCTCGATGCCGATATCCGAGGCGCATTCGACAACATCTCGCACGAATATCTCTGCAATGCCATCGGTCTAGTTCCCGGAAGGGAACTTATCAAGCAATGGCTCAGGGCGGGCTATGTCGAACAAGAGGCCTTCCATGCAACGGAGCGTGGAACGCCACAAGGTGGAGTCGTGTCGCCCTTATTGGCAAATATCGCGTTGCATGGGATGGAAGAGGCTATTGAGGTCAAATATGACTACCGAGGCCAACTCGTCGGAAAACGTGCGGTCGTGAGGTATGCCGATGATTTTGTCTGCTTTTGTGAAAGCAGGGAAGACGCCGAACAAGTGCAGAAAATCCTAGTGGAATGGCTGAAGGAGCGGGGTCTGACCCTCTCAGAGGAAAAGACGCGCATCGTTCACCTGACCGAAGGCTTCGATTTTCTGGGCTTCAACATTCGGCACTACCCTGCACCGCAGACCTCACGGACGGGATGGAAACTCTTAATCAAACCCAGCAAAGAGTCAGTTCAAGACGTGCAGAGGAAGCTCAAAGACCAATGGGACAAGGTGCAAGGCACCAATGTCCAAGCGGTTCTAGCCAAGCTCAATCCGATCATTCGCGGATGGGCCAACTACTTCCGCACGGCCGTCGCCAAAGAAATCTTTAGCAGTCTGGACCGGTGGATGTTTTACAAAGCAGACCGCTACACCAGACGCATGCACCCCAAGAAGTCCAAAGACTGGCGGCACCACAAATATTGGGGCCGGTTCCAGCTTGACCGATTAGACCCCTGGGTGTTTGGTGATAAGCAAACGGGGGGACATTTGCTCAAGTTTAGCTGGTTCCCGATAGAGCGGCACGTGCTGGTCAAAGGAAGGGCATCGCCAGATGACCCCTCTCTCACAGACTACTGGACGAAACGGCAGGCAGCGAAAGCCAAAGACCTGACGTTTTCCAAACAGAAGCTTGCCAAGAGACAATACGGTCGGTGTCCAGAATGTGGGGACTCCCTCTTCAATGAGGAAGAACTGCAAGTCCACCATCGGCTGGCCCGCTCGCAAGGGGGCAAAAACAGCTATAGCAACTTGGCATTGGTTCACCTGCTCTGTCATCAGCACATTCACGCGAAGACTGAAAGAGCGATGAGCGACTGCCGGAAGTATAACGACCAGGAACTTCTGACAGATGAAAGCAAAACCACTCGACGGTCAAAGCGAGAGGAGAAGAAGGAGCCGTGTTGTTCGTGATGTGCTCAAGCTGTGTGCGCTGAGAGGCGCATGCACAGTTTCAAGGGGAGGGAGTCGCAGCAATGCGGCTTCCTTACCCGACTGTTTTGTGAGAGCCAAGAAGACGCCGAAACGGCAAAACAAATCCTCACAGAGTGGTTGAGCAAAAGAGGACTGACTCTCTCCCCAGAGAAGACCAGAATTGTTCACCTGACGGAAGGATTTAATTTTCTTGGCTTTAACATCAGGCTCTACAGAGCCTCAAACACAAAAACGGGATGGAAGCTGCTGACCAAGCCAAGCAAGGAGGCTGTGCAGAAACACCGGGAGAAGATGAGACAAGAGTGGGAGGCAGTACGTGGATGGAACGTTGGGAAAATCTTGTGGAAACTGAACCCCATCATTCGCGGTTGGGCGAACTATCACCGAACAGGAACGGCCAAAGAGACGTTTAACAAGCTTGATGATTGGATGTTCTACAAAGAAGTAAGGCATGTCAAGCGAACCCACCTACACAAACCCAAGAAATGGCAGCAACGCAAATATTGGGGAAGGCTCAACCTTGAGAGACAAGACCATTGGGTGTTTGGCAACAAGCAGTCAGGTCACCATCTTCTCAAGTATGCATGGTTTCCCATTGAAAGGCACATCTTGGTCAAGGGAACGTCGTCACCAGACGACCCTTCTCTGAAAGATTACTGGCGCAAGAGAATTGCGAGGAAAGTCACAGATCTCCCAGCCAGTAGACAGAAAATCGCCAGGAAGCAGAACGGGATATGCCCGGTCTGCAAAAACACGCTCTTCAATGACGAAGAACTGCATGTGCATCATAAGAAACCGAAGGCCAAAGGTGGAAAGGACAACTATGGCAACCTCGTGCTGGTACACTTCTTTTGCCATCAACAAATCCATGTCAAGGAAGACGTAGAAGATGAGCTCTTGGGGCAGGGAAGTTCGTGATGTGCTTGAGCGGCTTGAAGGGAAACTTTCACGAGCCGTGTGCGCCGTGAGGCGCTTTGAGATATCCCTGTCGCAGACAGGAGGAACTAGGGAGATGTTCTTGAGCTACCAACTCACCCGGCGGCGAAAGCCAAACGGAACAACAGCATGTTGGGGAAGCGGCGCATGCTTGAAGGCGTTGTAGAGCATGGCAGCCGTATGGCTCGCCCACCATGGGTAAAGCTAGACTGCTTGAACTCCAATCTCGACTTGGTGTACGTGAACACCCATCGGAAGAACGCTTGAAACCGATGTCACCTTCTGCTTTGGCTTGAACCGCTGGCCGAGGCAATCCCTGAAGGTGAAAGAAGACCAACGAGGTCAACTCAAGAGATGAATGGAGGCCCTAACGTGTGGCTAGAACGTATCTCAAAGACGTACCACGGGATTACCTACAAAGGGCGACCTTTAGGGTAACAGAGTGCCCATATGAGTCGTGGGGATCACGTCCCACCAGGGAGCGCCGGAAAGCGGCGTGCAGGGCAAAGGGGCACAGGGACCGAGATACTCAGTAAAGCGAGGTATGCGAAATTGCAGGACGCCACAACAGTCCTGAGTATCATCCGAAATCGCGGTGAACGAGGATTAGCGTTAAAGAACCTGTATCGGCAACTCTACAATCCACAGTTCTACTTCCGGGCATATGCGCGCCTGTACTCCAATGATGGAGCCATGACGCCAGATACCACGGGAGAAACCGTGGATGGGATGTCGCGTGAGAAAATCAAGACCATGATTGACCTCATCCGTCAAGAACGGTGGCGATGGACTCCCGTCAAACGGGTCTACATCCCAAAGAAATCGGGCAAGTTAAGGCCGCTTGGGCTACCCTCCTGGTCATCGAAGGTCATGCAAGAAGTCGTGCGCCAACTCCTGGACGCCTACTTCGAGCC
>Ga0137389_10001592_pt1 | contig 13332 bp, 10 predicted proteins | sample 15con2h14BmetaG_FD_104645 | JGI IMG/M metagenome (GOLD analysis project Ga0137389, IMG submission 104645) | Vadose zone soil microbial communities from Angelo Coast Range Reserve, California, USA - 15con2h1.4B metaG | ecosystem: Environmental > Terrestrial > Soil > Vadose zone > Saprolite...
AACCTGATGCCCAGCCCTTTCGGCGCGATTCAAGAGCCGGGCGCGCGAGGCGTACCTCCCCACAAAAGCGACCGTGCGCTCCCACTTCTGGCGAACCACAGGCCAAAGGGTTGAGGTCTCCACAATCAACCCCGCCCGCACTCCAATCCCAGGTACACTTGTATCCTCGATCGCGGGAGAAGTCACCGAATCCCCGGGCAGGGCAGGTGACGCCTGCTCATGTTCTGTCCAGGTTCCGCGCGTCGCTTCTGTGGCACGAGTTTCCTCACCCGATTCGTGCGACTCTTGCGGCGGTGTCGTATCCATGCCTGCAGCCGGAAGGTTGTGCTCGGGTTCACTCTGCAGAAATCCGGGCATCGGGTCGGACGCATTCTCGTCGTTCTCTAATATCCTTTGCAAAGCCGGAATGATCCGGTGGATCAACTGCAGCATGGCTGTTGGTTCCAGCGCCACGCTCTGTCCCAGCCCCGCTTCCGCAGCCTTGCTGAGCGCCTGTTCCAGCACGTCGGCTAGTAGGTGGATATTGGCCGCGTCACGCTCCGTGAATGCATTGAGCTCATCCGAAAACGCGGCTAACGCTCCCGCAACTCTATGTCCTTGATAAATCGGCTCGACTAGCAAGGACTTGGCGCAGTCGGGACCATTGCTGGCGTCGTAGAACGTACCTATTGCGGTTGGGTTGCCCAGGCGGGGCATCGAATCCTTGCTGAGCCGGCAGGAGGTCGCTAGCTTCGAAATCACCTCAAGCCGCAATCGCTCATCGTTCGATGCGTTTCCTGCCCCTGCGCAATAGAAGATCTCATCCTTTGTGAACAGCCACACGCCGGCACCGCCGGCGCCAACCAGTCCCTGGGTTAGCTTCACGAGCCGGTTTATGGCCGCATTCAGGTCTAGACTTCCGCTCTTTACCTCCTGCCGGATCTGGATCAGGTCCATTAGCGACTGAGAGTCAATCCGATCGCCCGCGCTCCCGCGAACTGCCTGCGTTAGTACGTGCCGGAATTGAGTGGATAGGAATTGCTTGAAGGATCGGCGATCGATGGACAATCGCTGGCTCATATCTTTGTAGGGGTGTCCTTCGGACGGTCGCGATCCACGAAAGACCAAAGCCCCTTTCGCAATGGACATAATAGAGTTTCTGATCCAAGCGTGGCAGGTATCGGAAGGACAAGGCGATGACGGACGAGCGGCCACAACACCTGACCCCGCCAATCCAAAGGGCCTATGCGTAATTATCTCCCTGCCTGCGCGAAGGAATGCAACGCAGTATTTCCCGAAGCCACAACTCCGGCAGTCTGCAGAGCTATTCGGTTCGTGATTTGCCTGCTAGATGAAGCCCTTCTTCGGCTATACGAGGCACAGCCAACTGATCTCGTGTCTTACTATCGAGCGAGCAGGACGAGCCGCCAACGTTTCCCGCTAACCGAACGGTTAACGAGAGCTATCCCAGTGGCTAAAGAAGATGGCCTTTCTAAGTTTCCGAAGAAAGCTCATGGATGCATTTTCTACAGCCTACAAGGAATCTTGCTCTTCGCTGGCACAGGTGAGGACGGCATCACACGTGCTTCCTCACGGTTGTTGAGGGCGCCTGGAGTTGAGGGCACTCGGGGAGGTGGGCCATGAAGACGCATTCCCTCTGCACGCTCCGAACCGGAGATGGCAACGGGTCGATGTGGTGGCTGTTTGCATTGATCACCGCTCTGGGGCTGATCTGTCAAGCGGGTTACGCGCAGGACTGTGCTCAATGCGCCACGAACGCCCTTCTGCAGGATCCCGAACTACCTACGGGAGAATGGTTGTTGACGAAACAGGTGAACGAAGTCAATGTACTCTTCGTGGCCGCACACAATGGCGAACCCGTTGCTGACCTCTCGCAGAACGACATTGTTGTTAGGGACAATGGCAAGGCGCCTAAGGCCATTCTGGGCTTTCGCAATGAACAGGAGCTGCCGTTGCGTGTAGGTGTGGCGATAGATACCAGCAGTTCTGTGACCTCGCGCTTTCGGTTTGAGCAGGCTGCGGCGAGCGCATTTTTTCGCCAGGCAATGAAGCGAAATAGCGACCTAGGCTTCGTCATGGGATTTGAAAACTATTCCACGGTAACGCAGGATTTCGTCGCCGATCCGGATCTACTATCGCAAGGTGTGGAGAAGCTGACCATCGGAGGGGGAACCGCACTCTACGATGCAGTACGTGCCGGTTGCCAGAAACTGCTGCATCGTCCAGAACAGGACGTCGTCGCGCGGGTACTTGTAGTTCTATCTGACGGCCAAAACGATGCCGGTGAAGTCAGTTTGGGGGGCGCCATCGATGCCGCCCAGGAAGCCGAGGTCACCATCTATGCCATCAGCACAAACTACTCGATGTCGTCTATTGGTGTGCAAGATCTCGCCGCCGAACAGGGCAACTCGGATCTCCGCAAGCTAGCGGAGCAGACTGGCGGTCGAGTACTCCATCCGTCCGATCCAAAGGCGGTGGCGAAAGCCTTCGCCAAAATCAGCGAGGAGTTGCGCAGTAGGTACGCTGTTTCCTACAAGCCGGCAGACTTCACGCCGGATGGACGCTTTCGAAAAATCAAAATTGAAGCTCGAAAGACTGGAGAAAAGCTGGAAGTTCATGCGCGAAAGGGATATCGTGCCAGGCTCGCGTCCTCGCTCAGTTCCGATTTCTCCGGGGCACATGGGAACGTAATCATTTCCTCGCGATAGCTTTGCGCAGCAAATACGGGGTCTCGTAAGTTCTTGGTCCTGGTACAAGCGGTGGCAGCACCAGGGGGTCCGTTATGACGAAAGCAGCGGCTACCCAGAGTAACGGCTTCGAGTGGCGTATTCTCCTAGGCCCTGCGCACAACTGGCAAGTCCCAAGCACGGAGCTCAGCACGACACCGCAGTTAATGTCGTCAATAGAACGTTGCGAGTTGTGTGGCGAGTCAACAGGCGATGGCAGACCATTTACGACGAATTCTGCAGGCCAATACCCAATCCACGTCGCATGTTCAGGCAGTGATGAGTTCCTCGTTAACGGCCATCGGCCCGCACCGATAACCTGGCTGCGTTTTCTGAGGAGCTGCGTTAGCGGTTAGAGGACTCTCCGGTGAACCGTGCAACCAGTTGCTGGTTGAATGCTGCGCTTCAGGTGGGATGTCGACCATGAAGACGACGCCCCGCCGGGCTGCTCGACGTTGTGGAGCGCTTACGAACTCGATTGCAAGCAGGTACTGCTCACTCCACCTCCAGGCCCGGAGAACTCGGACATGTTAAACCAGCAGAACGGAAGAGCCTCCGGTCTTTCGTCGGGCTCTCGTTGGCGACTGTTAGTCGCCTCGCCATCCCGGACGCGGCAGGATTGAAGGACTACCGCTGCATCCCCGTTCCGTTGATGCCCGGCCGGTCCGAGCCTGCGCCACAGAGCCAAAACTGTCTTGGTTACATTAGCGAATGAGGCTCCAAGGATAGATGCCAACATTGATTTTCATAATCATATAGCTGAAGCCACCGGGGTCAGGCTTGGGCTGGTGCGGCGTATCCGGCGGAATGAGGAGCCAGTCGCCTGTCTTTACATTGAGGGTCTGCGCGTCGACTACTGGTTGCCCGCGATATTCGCCCGGCACCGGGCCATCCTTGTCCATTAGGTTCTTACGGTTCTCGATCTTCCCCCCCACGATCATCTGACCGGAGCCGCCGGTGAAAACATAGAAATCATAGGCGCCGGCGTGCTGCTCGGCGTCATCCCAAACGCTCTTGACTTTGGTGAGGCTCAGCACTGGCTGGTCGCGATGGACGCGGTAGAGCATGAACATGCTGAAATTACGTGTGCTCACCGCCACAGGTCCGCCACCGAACGACTGACTGCTTCCGCTACCGGGCTGACTCAGCAACTTGGAGGCCTTCTCGGCCATCTCGGCGTGTGCTTTCTTGATGTCGTCGATACTCCAATGCGTGACCGGCGGCGCGTCGGACGCAAGCGGAGGATCACCCGGATTGTTGAACCCGAAGGGCATGACTTCAGGCTTATTGCTCTGCGCGAGAGCATGTTGAACTACCGACAAATCGTCGAAGTGCCCAGTGACGACAGGCTGCGAAGCCGGCCTTGTGGCATGGCCGACGATGTATCCGATCAGCGCGGCACCGATTACGACCAGGGCAAACATTCTCTTCATGCGTCAAACCTCGGATGATGGAAGTCGCGAGAACTCGGGACCTCTTTTCAATGTTGACAGTTAGATGTCCATTGTCATTTCTTATCTGGTTTCGTCGCTTCGAACGGGATCTCTTTCAAAAACTCCGTCTTGTGCTGGAGTTCTGTCTTACCCGCGGGAAATTTATTGACACTCAACACGTAAGCCAAGATATCGGCCTTGTATTGCCGGCTCAGCCGCCCGGGCTTGTCTTGCGGCATGGTTCTACGAATCCTTTCGAACAGGTCGCCGAGCGTGAGGCCATTCCAATTGGCCATGAAAGGCCCGCCTGAAAGCGGAGGTGCTTCTCCGGCTCCCTTCAGCGTATCGCCGTGGCACGACGCGCAGCTTTCGCGATAGAGCGGCTCGCCACGCTTGGCTTGTTCTTCCGTATACACTCCGTCCCAAACCGAACGCGCATCCGGGGGGGACTCTGCTCGCGGAGCTTGTGCACGAAGCGTGCGGTAAGATGCCCCGATCGCCAGTGCAACCAGGATCGCCACGGCCACAACTCTCATGTTCATTCATCCTGGTTTCGCAGCCCTGGTTCTATCACCATGCTCATTGCTCCTCGGACGGAAGTGCAAACGCAATGTACTCGCCTGAGTAGTTGCCGCCGCTGACGGCAATGACGATGTATTGTTTGCCGTTCAGCATGTAAGTCATGGGCGAACCGCTCTCGGGCGCGGGCATGTAGATCGCGCCGACTTCTTTGCCGGTCTTTTTATCGTAAGCCCGCAGCATGGCGCCTCTGGGATGGTCCGGACCCGTCGTCACCATGCCGTCTCCGGCGATGACCAGGGTCTTGGTAACTAGCGTGCCGACGTTCCAGGTCTCTTGCCCGGTGCGTTGAATTTTAAGTCCCTTTAGCGCTGGATGATTGCGGATCAAGTCTGGTGTTTCACCATGAGCGATTTGCCAAACTATCTCACCGGTGTCCAGGTTGATCGCCGAGATAGTTCCATACGGCGGTTTGATCAACGGCAGGCCATCCACGCTCAAAACAGTCCACTCGTCACCGATTCCAGCCGGTTTCTTGACGGGCTTCGGGGCATCGGCGCTGGAGTCGGTGCCCGCTGCGTTGATCATTCGCACTTCTTTTCCCGCAGTGCCGTAGACATAATTCATGTCCGAGAGTTCTCTCGGAGGAGGCACAAGTCCGATTGGCTCAAGGCAGGCATTGCAGGCAAAGGCATACAGCAGGTGTGTCTCGGGATCGTAAGAGCCGCCCGGCCAGTTCGTCCCCCCGTCCGCCGTCCCCAGCGTAAGCGTGGCCAGCGGACCGTCGATCTTGCTCACCACCGGGGGCGTAAACACGGGGCCTAAATGGTATCTTGAGACAAGGGCCTCAGCCTGCTTGTGAAACTCGGGCGTGAAGTCGATCAGATCGTCGATCGATACACCGTTTCGGCTATAAGCGGGTGGCTTGGTCGGGATCGGCTGAGTCGGTGAGTACCATTCGCCCGGCACGCGGCCAACTTCCACCGCCCGCTCCTTGATCGGCCACACCGGTTTTCCAGTTACTCGATCGAATACATAAAGAAATCCCTGCTTGCTCGGCTGGGCGACCGCCTTCACCGGGCGACCGTTGACCGTAATATCGGCAAGGATTGGCGCAGAGGATATATCCATGTCCCAAAGAGGGTGGTGCACCAATTGGAAGTGCCACTTCCGCTCTCCGGTTTTCAGATCTACACAGACTAGACTCTCGCCGAACAGATTGTTTCCCGGCCTGTGCCCGCCGTAAAAATCACCTGTCGGGGATTCGACTGGCAAGTAAACCAGCCCGAGTTGCTCGTCCACCGTGATCTGGGTCCACACGCCCGTGTTGCCGGTGTATTCGGCCGAGCCGTTCAACCAGGTGTCGTAGCCGAACTCGCCTTTCTCCGGGATGGTGTGGAAGATCCAGAGGCGCTTGCCCGTGCGCACGTCGAACCCGCGCACGTAACCTTTATTGTTGCGCATGCTGCTGGGGGTGAAACCCTCCCGGAACGCCGCGCCTACTATTACCGTGTCTCCGGCCACGATCGGCGTCGAATGCAGCCCAATCTCCCCAGTGACCAGATCCGGAAAAATTGTCTGATCATCGTCCAGCTTGAGATCGACTATCCCGTTGTTTCCGAAGGAAGGTACGAGCGCTCCGGTCTTCGCGTCCAGACAGACGAGCCGATAGCCCGGGGTAAAATACAGGATGCGTTCTTCTTTGCCGTTTGACCAATAGGCCAGCCCACGGCCCGACAGTTGGCGAGGAGCGGCGGCGCCACGGTTTCCCTCATGCTCGCCGTGTACCCAGAGTAGTTCCCCCGTAGCGCCATCGACGGCGATGGCTGACCGGCGCGATCCGGCCGTGGTGTAGAGAATGCCATTGACCATCAGCGGCGTCCCTTCCAGTTTGTACTCCGGCCGGTTGCCGAAGTTGTCGGTCTTTAAGCGCCAGGCTACTTCAAGGTCGTTAAAGTTGGAGGCGTTGATCTGATCGAACGGTCGGTACCTGGTACCGGCGAGATCGGCGGCATAGGTTGGCCACTCAGTTTCCTTGGCGTGATACTGGCCGTAAGCTCCCATCGGCATCCCAGCGAGCCCAAAGACAACGGACCAGACCATCTGGTTCCACTGGTTGCTTTTTCTCAAATGCATGTTCGCCTCGCCGCAAAGGCGGAAAATCCACTTTCAACCCAACTGCTTCATCTGCCCTAACGCTACTTTCATTTTTGCTTTCTGCTCATCAGTGACGTCCGCGTGAGGCGGCCGCTGATAAGTCTGGCGAGTCCCCATTTGGAGGCTGAGAGCGTACTTCATTGCGCCAAACTGATATCCACCCGCCGGTTCCAGCAACTTTATCGCGGCATCCAACGTGGCCAGCGGTTCAACGAGACTCCTGCCCGCCCGCTTGGCCACAAACACCGCCGCTATTTGCCGGGTAAACAAATTACCTTCCATTAGGATGGCGCCCATGCCATTTTCAAGCGCAGTCTTGAGATTAGTTACGGTGCCAGTCCTCATATTCAGCTTGGGAAACTCCCGCACAAATCGCTCGTAGTCCGGAACGCTGTCGTCAGAATCTTTGATCCCGGCGAGATTGGGGTATTTTTCCAGGCTGTGCAACAACTCGATCGATAGGGGCACACCGCTCGTATCTGGTATGTGGTACAAATTGATCGGAATTGTCACCTGCTCGAAGATCAATGAGAAGTACTTGGACAGTCCTTCCAGCGGCGGATGCTTGTAATAGAACGGTGGGACGATCAGCAAGCCGTCCGCGCCGTTGGCGGCGGCGTGCTGTGACAACTCGATAGTCTCAGGAAAATTCGAGGTGCCCGGTGAGACAATGATGTTTAACCCATTTCGGTGCTTGAAGGCCGTCTCGGCGACTTTCTTCCGCTCGGCCACGGAAAAAGAGGGGTATTCGCCTGTCGTGCCCAGCACCACAACTCCATCGACCCCGGTCGCCTTGAAATAGGCCATCATTTCCGTGTAAATGGCTTCGTCGAACTTCAAGTTCTTGTCGCAGGGAGTTAAAGCCGCCACCCAAAATAGACATTTGTCCCCGGCAGTTGCAGCCTGAGCCGTGCGCCTGGCGCCCGGCGCTTCTGCTACTGGTCCCGCTCCAACCATTCCGAGGGCGGCCGTTGCGGCTGCAGTCCCCAGAAAGGTTCTTCGCGTCGTCTGCATGTTCCCTCCTTGTCCGGAAGTCTGACGAAGTCTAAGGCAGGCCATTCGAAAACGCAAAAGCCGGTGTGTGGTCGCTCGGTGGCGACTGTTCTGGTTCGCCGAAATGCCTGATGCAGACCCGTGATGTTACCCGCTGGTGATATCATGCGGCTGCGATGGGCAACGATTGGCTGCAATTCCATGGCCCAGGTACTCACGTATGGACAATGAAACTGGGACACGACGACGATTCCTGATTTGTTCAGTAGCGGGACTGAGTTCAGCCTGGTTGACGCTTCATTGGCCCGCAGTTCTCGCCGCTCAGGGCCATGCTCATCGGGCGGCTGAGTCGCCGGTACCTGTGCCTCTGCAATTTTTTTCCGCCGGGCAAGCCACTGAGATTGAAGCCGCCACCGCGCAGATTATTCCCTCAGACGACACACCCGGCGCACGCGAGGCGCAGGTCATTCATTTTATCGATCGCGCTCTGATCACCTTTGACCGCGACAAGCAGCCTTCCTATACGCACGGCCTAGAAGATTTTCAGGCAAAAACGCGGGAACTTTTTCCCGGGGCAAGGAGGTTCTCGGACCTGACATCCGCGCAGCAGGTGCAGGTACTGGAGGCGATCGAGAAGACCAGCTTTTTCGAACTCCTACGCCTGCACACCATCATGGGGTTTCTCGCGTCACCTGAATACGGCGGCAACTACAACCAGGTGGGATGGAAGTTGATCGGATTCGAAGACAAGCATGTCTTTAGTCCCCCGTTCGGGTACTACGACGCTGAATACAACAAGGGCCACTGACAGAACCTCACCTTCAGAGCTGGAAAATGACAAAATTCGAAACGGCGACGGCAGTTGATTTTGCTGTAGTGGGCGCGGGCGCGGCGGGAGGCGTGGTTGCGAAGGAACTTTCAACAGCTGGGTTCCAGGTGGTGGTGCTTGAGCAAGGGCCCTACTTGCGCGCGGAAGACTTCGTGCATGACGAACTGAAGACCAAGCAGGTTTGGGCCCCGCCTTACATTGGCCAGGATTTTCTCACCAACGACCATTCACGCCAGCCCAACACTTTCCGCAAGACTGATAAAGACGAGGCGGTTGTAGTGCCCACCGTCCAATACGGGAAGTGCGTGGGCGGCGGTACAGTTCACTTCACTGCCAACTACTGGCGCTTTCACGAAATCGATTTTGTTGAACGCAGCCGCTGGGGCCTGATTGCCGGCACCGGCTTTGCAGATTGGCCGATCAGTTACGCGGAATTGGAACCTTATTACACCAAGGCGGAATGGGAGATCGGCGTTTCCGGTTTGGCGGGCGCGAACCCCTTCGATCCTCCGCGATCGAAGCCTTATCCCCTGCCGCCGTTGCCGGTGAAGTCTTCGGGGGTACTGCTCGAACGTGGCGCTCGCAAATTGGGTTGGCATCCTTATCCCGCTCCTATGGCGATTCTTTCGCAACCGTATAGAGGCCGATCGGCCTGCATGCATTGCGGTTTCTGCGAGGCGATGGGCTGCGAGTGGGGGGCCAAGTCCAGCAGTCTGGCCAGCGTCATTCCCATGGCAGAGGAAACCGGACGTTGTGAAATCCGCACGGGTTGCTATGTGCGGAAGATCTCCACCGACAAGAGCGGCCGCGTAGATGGAGTGATCTTCTTCGATGCGCAGCAGCAAGAACAGTTTCAGAAGGCGAAGGCGGTCGTGGTCTGCGCCAACGGCGCGGAAACACCGCGCCTGCTGCTGCTCTCGAAATCGAATCTGTTTCCTGACGGACTGGCCAACTCGAGCGGCCTGGTAGGAAAATTGCTGATGTTTGAATGCGAGTCGGGAGCTTTCGGAAGTTTCGAACATCCCTTGAACGAATACAAGAGCGTACAGGTCACGCGCCTCGTGCAGGATTTCTACGACTCCGATCCCAAGCGCGGTTTTTACGGCGGAGGAGGAATCGACGCCCGGTCCGACTACTACCCAATCTCATACGCCTTGGGCAATTTGCCGCCCGACACGCCGCGCTGGGGCGCAGGGTTTAAGCGGGTCATCAAGGAGGACTATAACCGCACCATGATGGTGTTCGCTCACCTCACCTCGCTGCCGCTCGAGTCCAACACCATCACGCTGGATCCGGAGGTGAAAGACGCCTGGGGCTTGCCTGCTCTACGGGTGACGTACAAGAATCATCCCGATGATTTGAAAAATATGAAGTTCTTTCGAGATCGCTCGCTGGAATTACTCGACGCTGCCGGCGCGCGGAAGAAATGGGAATTGGGAATTGATGAAGTCACCGTCTCAGCTCACCTGATGGGTACGTGCAGAATGGGAAATGATCCCAAAAGCTCGGTAGTGGACAAGTACCACCGCGCCCACGATGTACCCAACCTTTTCATCGTGGACGGGAGCAGTTTCGTGACCAGCGGACGAAACCAACCGACTTGCACAATCCAAGCACTCGCCTACCGCGCTTCTGATTACATTACCCGTCAGGCCAAGAGCGGAAGCCTCCCGTAGTTGGTTTGAGCTGAGATTGACACCGTGCGACGATTCTGCAAAAGCCGTGAAACACTTTGGCGGCGGCCTGCGCCAAGAGTCCCGCCGCGTACGGGCTTGGACACGACTCGCTGCTGGTAAGCTCGCCTATTTCACTAGGCGCCAGGTCCTGCGCATAGTCGGTGGGCTGTCCACACCGAGACCCCGAATTTCTTGGCCAAGATTCTGAACGTCACTCTTCCGTGCATCCGTTGCTTTATCAAGTCCGCGACTTCTTGGCGCGTCAATTTGCGCAAAGGGGGTCGACCCAAAACCTTGCCATTCGCTCGGGCAAGGCAGGCAAATGTGGGAAAATCCAGCGAATTTATGTCGGCGAGCAGCCGATACGAGCAATGGGAGTGGGGATCAATCTCCGGGGGAAATCGCCAAGTTCGAGGCCGGGGCAGCAATCGCGCAATTCTTCAGTCGGCACCGTGGCAGGGTTACGTATCCGGTCGCCATGTCCCCAACCACCCAGCTGCCCTCTTCTCCCCAGCACCAGTAGTAGTACGCCAGGTAGGCACAGAGGATACCGTCGAGCAGATCGTCGAATTGTTTGTATACGGCGCCTCTGTAGCCGGTGATGTCGATCCCGATCTGGCTCCGGACTTCGTCCGAGAACTTCAGAGCTGGCTCCCGACACTCTAACGACCGCAACCGAGCCCGGTAGATTTCCCATTCACTATGGACTTCGGCCAGGCCCGCTCCGGCTTGTGCTTGTATCGGAGAGCGCGACGCGTACTGCACGATTCCGCGCTGCCCCGAGCGACGATGACGCACGCGTGAGCCATACCGCAAGGGGCCGGAACCCGCGACCTTACCCCACAGAGACCAACGGAAACCCTCGGAGCGCAAGCCGCGCCGTTGTTGGCGACGGTGGGCGGTGAAGCAGCCGAACGTTGGCGCAAATTCATGGAGATTGCGAGAGACTACTTCACTCAGTCGGGAGTGATGTTCGTGGAGGTTGAGGAGGCAACGAGTTCACACAGGATTCCCCTGTTATCTAAATGACAACAAATGCGGTAGGCAAAAGAAAGTCAGCCGAGAATTGGCAGGGGCCGGATTGTTGGACGGGCACTCCTGTATCAGCCTGCCACGCGCAAAAGGTCGTTCAAACTTTTGCAGCCGTAATGTGCTCTCGTCCAAAACCAGCCGGTATGGTGGTTGGTCAGCCAGTCACCCACTTCTGCTGATGCGGCGTCCTAAGGCGGGAAGGTACTTCCCTTGCACAGGAACATCCTGACTGGCCCTAATATAGCGACCTAAATCCTCGGCACTCCTGGACACAAGAACTCATGATTTCATGTCCTACCTTGTCGCAGGCATAGACATAGTCTTCACCCTTCAGTTAACTTGTGGTGGCCTGACATGCGGACTAAGCCCATGAGAGTCACGCGGCGGGAGAGCCTGAGGCTTTTCAGCAGCGGCCTGACGGCGACGGCCGTTTCTTTGCGCGATCGGCCTTATGATTGCTTGCTAGCCGAGAAAGCTCTGGATCGGGCGGCCCTCTTGCGACTGCTCGGCACGTCGCCGGTGGCGGCTCCGCCGTTCGCTCCCGAGCGCGTATTAGTTATGGACCCAGAGTTCCCTGTCACGCAAGAGGCCGCGGCTCATGTGGTTCCAATGGCGCACAATTTTTGCTTGACTCATGGTGTCCAATGGAGTACAAGAGAGTTGTGCAGACAGTTGTCGAGACGCCTACTTGATCTCGCAATTGCCAACAAGCTCTTTAGCGAGGAGGAGCGTGCGGACATCGTGGCACTGGTTGCGGCTGACCCAGAATGTGGAGACCTGATCCGTGGAACGGGCGGATTCGAAAGGTCCGGGTTGCACGCAAAGGAATGGGCAAGAGTGGCGGGGCCCGGGTTGTGTATATCTGGCGCAACGAGAGATTTCCGGTTTTTCTTATTGCGGTTTTTCCGAAGAATGAGAAAGAAAACTTGTCGATGGCAGAGCGCAACGCGCTAAGGAAACGGGCTGATAGTATTTTCGAGGCCTACGAGAGGTAGCATGAAAACGCAATTCGAGCAGATGATGGATGGCCTGAACGACGTTGAGGCTTTCCTTGCTGGGGAGCAAGAAGGATTCAAGGCACATGTGCCCCAGGAAGTTGACGTGAAAGCGATCCGAAATCGACTTGGCATGACACAAGCCAGATTCTCTAACATGTTCGGGTTCAGCCTAGACGCTATCAAGCACTGGGAGGGAGGGCGGAGGACCCCAGAAGCGCCGGCTCGCACTTTGCTCACTGTCATCGACAAGAATCCCGCTGCCGTCCTCACCGCACTGAATCCCGCTGCGTTCGCTGCCGCTGTCGGCCCTTCTAAACCCACCACTGTCCACGGCAGAGTTGATAGAAAGCGTCAGACATCTAGTGGCGTTACAAAACGGAAGGCCTATTCTGCCGATGTGAAGAGAATCACGAAGTGAAAAAAAACAGCTTCCGGTCACCGCGAGCGCAAGGGCTACTCAGACTCGGGCGAACGAGCGACGACTTCTTGAACCCGTGATTTCAACCCACGATCGTCGCGTCTCCAACGACTTTTCAAAGACTTAGGCGGCCACCCCTGGAGTCACTTAAGTTGTTGAGACTACAGCATAACGTAGCACTGAAAAGGCACAGTTCACGCACTCGCGAACCGATCGGGGACTGGGGACTAAATTGGGGACTAGGGCCTGTTTCTTGCACGAACTTACAGGTGCTTAGGTGTCATCCGTGCGCTTGTAAGTTGTTTTGTATCAATTTCCCTTTGAACTCATAACCCAACGATCTGTTCCGGTGCCGTTGTTTTTTGAGAGTGACCTAAACGTCGATTTTTGGGCCATTTCTAGTGGCACCGCACATCCGCCAAATTGTCATCGTGACACGAGCGTTGGCCGCGTTTCTGCGTACTCAGAGAAGGCATGGCTGAGCCGCGCCGAACGCGCGGCTCGCTTCAAGTTCACGTTGACTATTTGTTTGATCGCCTGCACGACTCGAA
>Ga0137389_10001594_pt1 | contig 13327 bp, 16 predicted proteins | sample 15con2h14BmetaG_FD_104645 | JGI IMG/M metagenome (GOLD analysis project Ga0137389, IMG submission 104645) | Vadose zone soil microbial communities from Angelo Coast Range Reserve, California, USA - 15con2h1.4B metaG | ecosystem: Environmental > Terrestrial > Soil > Vadose zone > Saprolite...
GGCCGCGAGCCGACTCCGGAGGAGATCGCGGAGAAGATGGAGCTGCCGCTGGACAAGGTGCGCAAAGTTCTGAAGATCGCCAAGGAGCCGATCTCCCTCGAAACGCCGATCGGCGAAGAGGAAGATTCGCACCTGGGGGATTTCATCGAGGACAAGAGCCTCGTCTCGCCCTCGGAAGCGGTGATCAACATGAACCTCGCCGAGCAGACGCGCAAAGTGCTCGCCACCTTGACGCCTCGCGAGGAGAAGGTCCTCCGGATGCGCTTTGGCATCGGCGAGAAGAGCGATCACACGCTGGAAGAGGTGGGCCAGGACTTCGAGGTCACCCGAGAGCGAATTCGACAGATCGAGGCCAAGGCGCTGCGCAAGCTGCGACATCCGTCGCGCTCGAAGCGGCTGCGGTCGTTCGTCGAGAGCTAAGCGCCCTTCTTCCCGCGCTCGATGGCGGCTTAAGATGCCAGGTGGATTTCCCGGACCCCGCGGACGAAGCGGATCCGGGAAGGTTGCCCTTCCGTTTCACGCGAAGGTGGAGCGGATCGTCAAAGCCATTCCGCGGGGCGAAGTGCTCTCCTATGCCAAAGTGGCGGTCCTCGCCGGCCGACCCGGAGGAGCGCGGGCGGTGGTCCGGGCGCTCTACGTCATCTCCGGTGCGCCCTGGTGGCGGGTGATTCGATCCGACGGTACGGTCGCGCGGGAGGTCGCCCCGGGTCAGGTACCCAAGCTCCGGGCCGAAGGGGTGAAGATCCGCGGCCTGCGGGTCTCGGTTGGGGCGACGAAGAAAAGGATCCGCGGCCTCAGGGTGTCGGTCCGGCCGTCGAAGAAATGAGCCTGGATTTCGTGTCGTGGCGGCGTCGACGAGTGATCTAAAACGCGCCTGTTGCGGTTGCCTTCTTGCGTCGCGGGACGCGCGCGACTATCTCCGCAACGTTGATCCCCGAAAGGGGCCCTTAGCTCAGCGGTAGAGCTGTCGGCTCATAACCGATTGGTCCCAGGTTCGAATCCTGGAGGGCCCATGGAGTTTTCGTCTGCGATGCCGCGGGTTTCCGGTCCGTGGTGCCGGCCGCCTCACGCTTCCGTATGTGGTGCGGGGACAAGGATGGGACAAACGGACCGAGATTTTCGACTTGAGGCGGGGCTTTTGGTGGCTCGGGCTGAGCCGTGGATGGCCCGAACGCAAGCCGATCTACCTCCGCCCGGAGATATTCAGGCGCAAGGTGACCGTAGACTTCGGTGGTCAGCTTTGGATCACTGTGGCGCATGATCCGCTGCACCGCCGCCGGATTTGCTCCTGCCATCATCAGTAAGCTCGCGGTGGAGTGCCTCGTCGAGTGGAATCGGATAGGCCGCACCTGCGGCTTTGGCCAGAGCTTGGCGGAATCTTTCGGACAACGCCGGAGTGCCGCGTCTGGGGCGAGCTCGGCGTGGCCACAGCCCTTGCGGCGGCAAACATGCCGCCAGCCCGTCACGATGCCGGCCCGGCCGAGCGCGCGCCTTAAGACGGCTACGAGATCAACGTCCTCGCGCATCATCGAACCATCCTGCGCGGGGAACACAAGCTCCGAGGAAGAAGCGGATATCGCGCTCTCGAGATACGGGACCAACTCGACGGCGATCGGGATGCAGTCGGCGTGACCGCCCTTCGTGGTGTCCCGGTTGTACGAGCGAGCGACAGTCAAAAGGCGGGTGGAGAGGTCTACATCCGACTTGCGAAGTCCGATCAGCTCTCCCTTACGGAGCCCAGCATAAATTGCCGTCGCAAACAGAGGCTGCCAACGTCGATCGAGCGCCTGGAGCACCGGCCGAATCTCTTCCGCACGCAAGAAATCCGGTAGGCGCTTCGGAACGCGGCGCTTCGCGACTGTGAGGATGGGATTTAGGCCGGTATAGCGCCCCGTCTTCTTCGCGGCGTTGAACGCCTGGCTCAGGTAGCCACGGAGATGATTCACGTACTTCGGAGACAGTCCCTCTTGTCCCTTGCGATGCAGAAACACTTCGACCCTTTCAGCGGTGACCTGGATCAACGGCAGATTCGCCAGCTCCGACGCGAGCAGGTGGCAACGAACGCTGCTCAAGGTGTTTCGGTGATAGGGCGACCCGGCGGAGTACGTGGCCAGCCACCATTGGAGCAGCCCCGCGAGCGTTCCGCCTCCATCTTCGGGCGGAAGCGGCTCGAGACCGAGCCTCTGCCTCTCGCATCGCCGCTCGTAGTCCTCGGCGAACCGTCGAGCTTCTGTCTTGGTTCGCGCGGATGACGCAAGCTTCCGCCAGATTCCTGCTCCGTCCTTGACTCGAAGGTACCAACGCCCAGCTCTGTGAAAGACGCTCGCCACGTTTATGCCCTCTCTTTTCTACCGCGGGCGTGCAGCCGATCCTTCACGTTGCAATTCAAGGTGCGCTCCTTGGCATCGGAAGGACAACGGGGACATTCATCTCCTCTCGGGCCCAAGCTTGCACGACAGCCGGGTCGAATCGAAGAAGGCCGCCGACCCGCAAGCACGGGAGAAGACCAGCCTCGGCTTTCTGGTAAACCCAGGAACGGCTTGCCTTGAGGTAGCAGCTCACATCGTTGACGGTCCACAGGGGCTCCGCTTGAACGTGCGGCACCGTCATCGCGCTCCGCCCCCAACGCAGTGGCCTGTTGGGCCACTCCGACACCGACTGCAAATCTTCGGGACAGACCCGCTGAGTTTCACCAACTCTTTCACGGTGATCAGTCGGTCGAATGAATTGCCCATTTGCTTCTCCGAATCCCTTGTTCTGTGCTCGAATCAGCGCTTCCCTGTACCTCCAGAGCGCTTCGCCGGCGGCCCCCGCTTGAGAAGTTCTGCCGCGTGCTGGGAAAGCAAGTGGATGATGTACTCGCGTCGAGCCTTGCCGAGAGCAGCGGCTTCGGTGTCAAGCTGCTCCGCTAAGACGTCGGGCAGCCCGTACATCGTTCGGTAATCGTCCAGCAGCTGCCTGACGAATGTGGTGGTGCTTCCGAGGCGCTTCGCCTCCTCCTTCAGGACCGCTGCCTGTTCGGGCGTGAATCGGAATGACTGCGCCAGATAGTCGTGTCTCGCGGGAGTCTTCGGCATTGCAGTCATAGTGCCGGACACTCAAATTAAAGTCAATTCTAAGATAGTTACTCACGCATTGAGCCGGACCCGAATAACGTCTCTGCGGGCTTACTTCGCAGGAACCACCTGAAATGCATACCCCGCTGGCCTCCATGCTTCTTGCTCGTTCAACAGCATGACGCGCTCGAGAAACCGACCGCCCTGTTCTGGACGGACCTCGTACTGAACAACCGCTGCGCCACCCGCAGCGACGGGCACATTTCCAGTGCGGGTCTGCATTCGATACAACTCAACGCGTTTGCCAGGAGCGCCGGGCTTGTTGCGCTGGGCGAGAAGCGCGCGCCAGCGGTCCATCGACTCCTTGACCTGCGACCGGAATGCCTCGCCCATCGCCGCGACCGACGCACTGGCGTCGCCTCTATCCAGTAGGGCGACCCACTTCGCGGCAGCGTCCGCCGCAGCGTTCGTCTTGGCTGGATCGTAGGGAAACGAGGGGTCCTCGGGAGGTCTGAGCGAGCCCTCGACGCCACCGAGCTCTTTCGGATCGTCCTTCTTCGGACCGGATCGCACCCACCGCCCGTCATTGAGATCGAATACGACGTTATACGAAACCGACCTCGAGATGGTTTTCCGCGGGTCGTAGCCGACGTAGGCTTGAACGACGACGGCCGTTTCCCCGGAAAGCTCAATCTCGGGGCCGAGTGCGGCCACGAGTTCTTCCGCGTCACGCACGAGGCGGGCAACGTCGCGCGTGTCGGCCGCGTAGGAAACCATTGTTCCGATCTTCTTTCCCTCGACCCCCGTGATGGGACCGGTCTTAAGGATCCGGAGCATCTGCCCGGACGACGTCACCAAGTAGCTGTAGCCGCCACCCGGCAACGGACGATCAGCGGCGCCAGCCTTAGAACAACCGATCAACAGCACGCAGACCAGAACAAGACGCATGGGCATGCGTCCAGCATACACGTTAGATCAGGTTCACGTTCCGAAAACCCGATTCGCGCATCTTCGCAAACGACCGTTTTCTTCGTGTTTTCTCGAAGGAGCGCGTTGTTTAAGACGCGTGATGCCCGCGGCCCAGAAGAGCTGCGAGTCCTGCGCGTTTCCCACCGCGCTCGATCGCCAATTCCGCGCTGAGCCCGTTCCATTCTGGTTTCCGCTTCCAACACCTTGACGTTCGTCTCGCGTCGTGCTGCCACCGCATTGTCTTGTGTTCCGAAATATCGGTCCCAACCCGTACCCCCATAGGGATTTCGCATTGCCTAACGTTTTGCTGCCCCGCAATACCGCCGAGCTCTCGCTGCCGGCCTGATTCACCCTGATGATGGTTACGTGGTTGCAATCAGTGGCTCTCAGATTCCGCTTTCGGACCTCGATCCAGAGTATGAGCCGCCGCGAATCGCCAAGGTGCTTTTTGGCATCGGCGACGCGACGCTCACTGTCGAGCTGGGCACCGGGCGCGTCTCGCGGGGTCGCCCCTCACGGCGCATCTCTTTCCGAAAATCCGCCGGCGAACAGATTTCGGCCGGCCTATTCCTGACGCCAGAGGCGAAAGAGATCAGCGCCGTCTTCTTTGACCCGCATCATGTGAAGAATCGACCAGAAAGGCGTCGTAAAGAACTGGGACGAGACCTCATCGTTGTACATAACCCCTTCGCCAGTGTTCCGTTCCCCTTCGGAGAGGTTCGGTCTGGTCGAGAATTCTACGTCGCTCTCAAAATGGAAGATCGCCGGGCGCGACGGCGCGTGCGGCGTCTGCTTACGCAAATTCAAGGGATCGGCTCGAGGTTGCGTAGGCTCGTACTTGGCCAGTTTCCCTGGCTGAACAGATGCGCCCTACGACTGCAGCGTCGGCGAATGATAATGAAGCGGCGCAGCGCGAGACGGAAATGGTTGCGACGGTGAGGCGCGACGCTCGAAAAAGAAGCCCCGGGGTGGTTTTTGCCGGGGCTTCTGCCTCTGGCCTTGGACGCAGCCAGTCAGTTAAACGGGACTGATGTCCAGGTCACCTCGCTAGAGCCGTCCGTCGCATGACCTCTTCACACCCACCAGACCTGGAACCCTCTTTCAAAATGGCTTTCAAGGAAACCTCCTTCGAGGGGTTTGACCCACTCTATGACTCGGCAGGTTACGATTCCAGTCCCTGGCGAACGTCGTGGGCCCACAGTCGAGCGGGGGGTTCGGCGAGGAGTAGCCGCTCAGGGTTGTGCTGCTCCTGGTTCTGAAACTTCGGCGGCAGGGCGGAACAGCGCGTCCCCGACCGGAGTGCGCGGGCATTAACCGAGGCGACGCACCTCCCGAATCCGCTGCCTCCTGGTTCAAGTCGCGGCATTTTGGGGCGCGCCTCCCGGCTTCTGATAACTTCGTCGAACAATGCCTTTCCGCATCACGCGTTCAGCCTATCCGCCCCAGGGCTTCCTCACTGAGGCCGTCCTTCACCAGCTCGCGTCTACGCATGCTCTCCAGGGTGCAGCCATGCCTGGAGAACCACCCGCGATCTTTTTTTTTACGGCGCGGAACTCTTTGATCACACCAGGCAGCTTTATTTGGCTGCCTTGGGGCTGGGACGGACCGTTTGGCGGAGTGCTTACTATCACGGTAGGGGGTAAGGCATTCCTCGCGCGCGCGTCCATCCCGGCTGAACATCCAGCCTTCAAGGATCTCAGGGATGGAAAGTTCACGGCCGTCTTTGTGGCGGACGGAAGGGCGTTAAGCGCCCTCGATGTAGATCTGAGTGAACTTGACGGTGGAGAATCGTTCTGCACGCACTGGACACGCGTGCTGGACCATCGGCCTGTTTTCCCCGATGCTGCAGCTGCCTACTGGCACACGCTCGGCTGCGTCGATGATCTCGTCAGTCTCGGCCTCACTGCGCGCGATCGACTCGCGATCGGTTGGTCGAACCGTTTTGCCAACTACGCGCAGGGTCTTGCAAGCGCAATCGAGGATGCCCGCCCGATTGGTTTTCCTGACCTCCATAAACCTGTGCCTCCGCCACTCGGTGACTTCATCGCGGCCCTCGGAGAGGCCGACGTCACAGTTGCAAAGCTGGTCGAGGTGTTGGCTCGTGAGTGCACGAGAGGCGACGCGGGATTCATGGATCTCATCGCGGCCGAGCAGGAGTACCTCGCGCTCGCTCATTCGAAGACGACAGAGCATACGTACTGCCGGTTTTTCGGTCATGCGCTACAGGTGTACTGCCTCACGTCCGCCGTAACGGCAGCAGGCCAGCGCGTCCCGTGGCTAGATGGATCCGGAGACTTGGCACTCCGCTTCTTGGATCTTCACCCGGAGCAGTTTCCTGACGCCGACTGCGCCGCTGCCTATTGGGGCCGCTTACCGAAACCCCTCTCATTCAACCTGGGCATCCACGTCTCGGGCACCGATATTCCGATCGACTTGGAATCCAAAGCGGCGCTGTGGGACACTTTCCCGGTCGCGGAGAATGTCGCAGAGGTGTCTGCGTCGGCGGACACATTGATGGAAGAAGCGCTTGCCAGCAAGGCGACATGCATTCCGAATGGCGCCGTTATCGAAATGTCCTTCGGCCCCTTCGCCTGGGTGGAGGCGTGGGAACGTGGGCAGCAGGTGGATCTGGTTTGCCGATCACCCCGCGCTGAGTTTGCGATTGCGACGCTGCACCTAGGCGAGAAGGTCATGATCTTCCAGGCGCTCCATGCGATGCCCCCGGTCGATCGTACTGAACGCATCGAGGCCGCAGCCAAGCTTCTCTTCGCCGCCATAGTCCGGGACTTCTTCATCGTTGAGGAACGCGAGCGAGTATTCTCAGAGCAGGTTCGCCGTCGCCTTCCCGGCGAGCGTGAGAACCGTGACGACCCCATCATTGTTTACCTGCCTCGCGTCAAGTACCGGGCGCCTCCCGACATTCAGAAGTGCTCTACCGAGTTGAAGCACGCCGAGCGTCGCGCCCATTTTGTCGCTGCTCATCTTCGCCGCGCTGGGGGCCCGTCCCAGCACCAGCTCCTCCTTGCCGCCCGCTATGGCATTGAGGTTCCCATCGGCTACACCTTCGTGCGCCCCCATGAGCGTGGTCACAAGGCCCGCGACACGATCTATCGCAGCCGCTCCGCGATGCGCTCGCTCTGCCAGGCGACAGAGGAGAAGCGCCGCCTGCCCGGACCAGTCGACTGGTTTCGTTTCGAGCGCGACGCTCGATCTCTGATGGAAAATCTTGGGTTTTCTGTTGAGCACGTGTCCGCATCTCGTTCGGGCGACAAGGGGATCGATATCTATGCAACAAAGGGAGCCGATTTAGACGAGGTGCGCTGGATCATCCAGTGCAAGTGCTACTCGCCTAAGACCAAGATCGGTCCTGCGATCGTCCGGGAATTGATTGGCGCACTCGCACCACATCAGGGAACTCGGGGGATGTTGATCAGCACGAGCAGCTTCACGTCAGGAGCGAGAGAAGTCGCGGACGCCAATGCCATTCGATTGATGGACGGTCAAGAGTTCGCGCGGCGCGTTGCGGCCGGCGATGTGTAATCTCGCCCCGAGTTGGTGAGATTCCGTAAGCGCACGGCATAGGTCTTCAGTGGGGGTTCGAGCGAAACCAAAGCATTGATGCGGTGAAGAAGACTACCCAGCCGGCACCAGAGATGACGGCCATTATCAGGCTGTAGCAAAAAGTAATCTTCACGAGCTTCCACGCGAACTGCATACTGGGAGTCTCGAAGAAATGGTCCATCGGATCCGGTTTGTTGGCCTCAGGTGGCACGACTCTCGTCGAACTGCTGGCGTCCATTGGGCACCCCTCCGTTCTTAGTTTTACTCAGAGACCACGGCGGGGAGCAATTGAGGATTGAGCTTGGCCCCAGTTCCACCATGACGTCCCGCGCTTGTGCGGGCGTTTCCGCCACGATGGCCCACGGGCACGTGGAAGACGTCTGCTGTCCTAAATCGAGAAGGGTTGTTCCACAATACCGCGGTCACCTGCACGCACGCCCTGTCTCATTCTCACTGCAGGCGCCGCTCACGCAGTCCGCGTCGGATAGGCATGACTCGCCCCCTGCCACCATCCGTTGATTTCGTGATAGGCCACCATCGAAACGTTCGGCCACTTCTCGCAGTTTTTCTCCGGCGGACAGGGTTCGCTTTACCTGGACCTCGTATTCGCGATTGGCAGCAAGTTCAACGCGGATGTCGTCTCCTGTTCCGCCCGTTTCCGCCGAAACGGCTAGAGGACAGTCCCGGTGCCCGTGCTCGGTCCAGTCGAGTCTCTCCGCGGCTAGGGTGTGAGCGAAAATAAACGCCACCGTTCGAGCCTGGAAGTCGTAGCCACCCGCTCCAGCACGCCCTCCATGGATGGCCCTTACGCTCCCCTCCCTAGCCATGGTGCGAGCCTTCATCGCATTCAGCATGCGCGCAAAGGTGGTGCGGTTCCCGAACACCAGCCTAGACTGCTGATCTCTTCTGCAGCCGCGGCATTGTGAGCTTCGTTCGTGGTTGGCTCGCGGTCGTAGCCATCTCGCGAAGGGCCATGGGCGCAACACTGCAACAGTAGCGCGACAACGCGGAAGCCGAGCACATGGTGAAATTCTTGTGCACGTCGTTGGTAATTAGGTCGATTTTATTCAGCAGCAGCAAACGAGACGAACGAGCTTCGCCAATCAACCTCGGGTACAGGGCTTGCACCATCGAAAACGGGCCAGCTTAGAAAATCAGCGCTCGAAAAGAAAAACCCAATTGCCGTCCAATTTTGTAGTCCGGGTTGTTGCCGTCTCATTGAAGGGAGCCGTCGGGTGGCGAATCCTAGCTACTATTTCACCCTGTTCAAGAAGTTCCAGTGTCTGGGACATGTGCCAGAGGCAGCGTCCCATGGCGGCGGCGCGCCCCCAGCGGGTGTGTCTTTCCTGGACCCGGTTGCGCTCTACAGTGCGTCACGAGGAGGGGTGCCCCTGATCGGCGCCAACACGGACAACACACCCCTGTGGAGGGTCCTCAACGCCAAAGCGAATGGCCTGGGAAGCTTTGTGTATGGGGGATTGAACTGGTTCCCGATGCCATTCGGGGCCGGGGCGGATGCTGCCTGGACCGACCCGGCCGTGGGCGGCCCCCCACTCGTGACCGCTTTCGCCGACTGGCTGATGGCGGGCAAGCCTCAGGACTTTCCGGCCTTCATCGCCATTCCGAACGGGGGCACCGTTCCAGGGCTGCTCGATGCCGGGCCTTCGGTTTTCGTATGCAGCTCTGCCAACGACAATGGCACGCGCCCGGGCACCATTCCCAGCGACTTTTGGAACAGCTCTCTCATCTACCTGGTCGACCGGACGAACGGCAATCAGGCAAACCCGCCGACACTCCATGGCGCGCAGGAGTACTACGTCGCCGCCGTCATCGGTAACCGCGGCGATGCCGCCGGAGGGAAGTACGCCGCAGGGCCGAGCGCAGTAAGCACACCGGGCGTTCAGGCGACGGCTTGGGCCTTGACATTCGGCACCGGAGGCGCAAGCCCCGGAGTGCAGCTCCCATCTCTCAGTAACCTCGATGTCAGCTCCCAAAGCGGCTTCAACGACGTCTACTTCCTGGCCTCCGCCAAGTACGACATCGTGGGCTTCCGCTTTACGGTCCAGACTGTCTTCGATGGCCTGGTCAAGGCCATCAACGATGCGGTCACCAGCGGCGTGTTCCTGTTGCCCGTGGGCGTGAGCGCTGAACAGTGGCTAAAGACCCCACCCTCGCACGTCTGCCTCAAGGTCGCCGTGCGGCGCGACGACCAGAGCTGGCCCGCTTACGACGCGTCGCCCCAGGTGGAGCGCCACATCGCTCAGAAGAACCTGGTCATCTTCGACGTGGACCTCGCGGCTCCGTCCCCGATGCCCAATATCAAATGGACGTACTTCACGGCGGGAGGTCCTCTCGCGGCGATGCTGCGCATCCTGCAGGGCAACGACCGCGAGCTCGGCATCAACACCTTGATCCTCAAGACCGACTTCGCGCCGCAAGTGGCTCGGGTCCTCCTGGCCGTCCCCCGTGCGGCGTTCAATCGATGGATCGGGAAGGAGGGAGTGAGGGGCTTCGAGATCCTCGAGCGCGACTGCCATGAGCAATTCCGGGTGCCATTCGACGATCACGTGGTGCTCATCCAAAAGGGTCAGGAAGATGCCATCCGCATTCCCTTTCTCGACGATAACATCGTCCCCTTCGCCATCGGCGTCGAGATCGACCAGGGGCATCTCAAGCCGGATACCGTGCAGCGAGTCACGCTCCTACAGCGGGCGATAGTGCCGCGTTTCGGCAGCGGGAAGCAGAAGCATTGCTACGAGCTGGAAGACGCCGTCGTCGGTGGCTTCACCCTCGAGTTCCGCAGCCATCGCTCAGCTTAAGGGCGGTATTTGATCGCTCGCAGGTCTTGTTCAGGAGGCAAAACAACCATGCAAAGTAAATCGTGTTCGAATTGGCCGCGAGTTTTTCCGCGGGGGGAAGTAATGGAAAATAGGTTTTGTCTCGACCAGGTGAAGAGATTGTTGGCCGGAACCCCAAAACGAACCTTCCTGGTGGCGACGCTGGCAGTAGCGTTTGCCGGCTATGCCCAAACCGTGCCGGCGGATCCCGATGTGGGCTGTTCCATTCTTCCGTCGACGGTCAACGGCTGGTTCAAGACCGGCACCGCGAGCCTCAATGGCGTGGTCAACCCCGCCAACAGCGTATCGTTTCCCAATACGCCGAATTGCAGCTTCTACGAGTGGTCCTACCACATGTTTCTCTGGCTCACTTCCCCGTCACCGGCGATCTATGGGGGCGGCGGCGGGCGGATTTTCGAATCGCCCGCGTTCTTCGATGTTTCGCCGCCCGATTCGACCACTGGCCAGCGTACGCTGAGCCCGCACCAGAGTGGGCTGGTCAGCAAGTTCGGCCCGATTACCAGGCAACTCGGCCCGAATCGCCTGCCTCTCGTCGTCGACAAATCGGGCCGGATATTCGAAGTCGCGTCACCGCCGAAGCGTCCACAGCCGCCGCGCGTCCGAACCGTCTCCGGGGCAGAGATCGAGATCGCTCATGCCCGGATCGGCGAAAACAAGCAATTGGTTCTGCTCGACAAGGCCGGCAAACGGATCGAGCCACGGCTGATGGCCCCGCCCAAGCCTTCCGGGTTGGAGTTTCGCAAGGCCCAAAGCGCGGCGTTGTCGCAAGTTCGCAAGTTCCTCATCGATCGTATTCCGATCTTCATCGATCTCGCCGGCAATCTTATCGAAGTCGAGCAGGGCGAGGCGGACGCCTCGGTCCTGATCGCGCAGAATGGCTCACCGATCTATTACGGCATTGCCGTCAACGAAGTGATGGCGTACTTCCGAACCATGCAAGGGGCCAGCGTGCCTCCCGCGGTGATGTTTCCAACGACGCAGGGCGAGCTCGACAACATCACGAATTTTGCGAGCGCAAAAGGAAAGACGTTCATCGATCCCGAAGCGCTCACTTTTGAGATCAAGACTTCGTGGATCGAGACGACCGGAATTCCCAACCTCAATGACTACATCACCATGGCCGCGGACATTCCGACTTACGACAAATCCAACCCGCTCCAATGGGTGAAAAACGGGCATACGACGGCCACGGTCGCGCTCGTCGGCATCCATGTGGTCGGCAGCACCGCAGGGCATCCCGAGATGATCTGGGCTACGTTCGAGCATCTGGGCAATACGCCGAATGATGCTTACTCGTACCGGAATTCCGGGGGCGGCACGACGCCGACTGCCCTCGATACCTCCGGAACATGGCTGTTCACGACCACGGGCTCCACCGGACCCTTCAACTTGCGACACGCGATCGTGAGCGGCGCCAACATCGCTGCCGAATCTCCTCCTACGCCGATCGGCCCCGACAACATCATCCGGCACAAAGCCTGGGGCGCCGCTTCTGATGTTCAGCCCAACCCGCTGAAAACCACGCCCGCCTCCAACAGCGAAATCATCTCGGTCAACAACAGCGTTCGAGGCGTTCTGATCGCGGGCGACGTCCGGCGCAATTACATCATGACCGGATCGACCTGGCTGATCGCCGGTTCCTTCCCGTTCGCCTCTTTCAACACGACGCAAGTGGGTACCAGCAAGCTGAGCAATACGACGATGGAGACGTTCACGCAGGGAGCAAGCCCAACTGCTGCAAGCACTTTGAATTGTTTCAGTTGTCACCCTGCCGGCAAGACAACAAACGTGAGCCACGTGTTCAGTAGCCTGAAGCCGCTCTTCTAGAGAGCATGGAATGCGCAGGCGCGCGGCGACGTAAGGGCTCTTATCGGACGCCGCGAGCCGTGGAGACATGATCGACGAGGCTCTTCAGGCCGCGCAGCAGCCTGAGGATCCAAGGCATCATGCCTCGTGCAAACACCAATAGACACACGAATCGAACGACGTGGTTGAGCCACGCGGACAAATCCATCGGCGGGGAAAGCGGCCGGCGTGCCGTCAGTCAGGCAGAGACAACTGCGGAGGCCCTCGGGCCTTGCCCAGCGGAGGTAAACGGCTCGGAAGGCCCAGGTGATTCAGGATGCGAGCAGAGGCTTTCCGGTCGGTGATGAACGCCACCACCCTCATTCCGGCGCCGCATCGAGCGCAACGCAGAATTTCAATTCCGAAAACCCGCTTGAGCAGCGCAGCCCAGTCGAGTTTAGAGGCCCGCCGGATCGGCGAGTCATTCGGAGTCGGCCCTACTTCCGGCTCAGCCTCTTGAACGGAAGGAAGTTCCGGCTTCGCCAAGGCTGTCACCGATGGGCGCAGGTGTGCCGCGGGGCCGAACAGAAAGCTTCAAGGTCCGCGGGCGCAATCCGGATCGCGTTCGATACCCGGACGTGGGGCAGCTCACCGCGCTCGCAGAGCTTGTACACGGTCGCGGTGCTGACGCCGAGTCTGGCCGCTACCTCTCGGACGCAGAGCAGGTGGTCCGCGCCTACCGTGATCCTGCGAAAAGTCGGGGACAAGGAGGGGACAAACTTCTTGCGAATCTCTCCATTTCGTTGCGAAGGGTTGGACTGGGTGGGCCCCTCCGTCCCGAGAGAAAACGAAGATTTAGCAGCCGCTGCGAACCGCTGGACGCTCTCGGGCATGGGCTCATAACCGATTGGTCCCAGGTTCGAATCCTGGAGGGCCCACTGGTTTTCGCGAGTGCCCGCGCGGTGTTGGAGCTGCGGGCGTGCGCCCGCACGTTGGTTTCCGCCGAGCTTGGTACCAAATAGGCACCAAAACTTTCGCGGTCCGAGGCTGCCGCGGCCTCCTGAAGCACTGGCGCCGTGCCCGCGGCGAGCTCGTCCA